>MDTG01238466.1_pt1 | contig 12839 bp, 9 predicted proteins | sample 811421 | NCBI WGS metagenome assembly MDTG01 (sample SAMN05326645, study PRJNA326480) | marine metagenome | isolation source: seawater | place: Pacific Ocean: South East | collected 2011 | reverse complement strand
TCCAGAGTGAGGTTGAATGGTGTTATACGCTCTTGCAAGCCTGGTAAGAGAATCTAATAATATAATGACGTCTTGGCCGTTTTCAACTAAAGATCTAGCCTTTTCAATAACCATCTCAGCTACTTGAACATGTCTTTCTGGGGGTTCATCAAAGGTTGAAGAGACCACTTCACCCTTCACCATTCGCTGCATATCAGTAACTTCTTCGGGTCTTTCATCAATCAACAAGACAATAAGAGTTGATTCCGGGTTATTTGTTGCAATAGAGTTTGCCATGTTTTGCATCAAGACAGTCTTGCCTGACTTTGGAGGTGCAACTATAAGTCCTCTTTGGCCTTTTCCAATTGGAGAGCTAAGGTCAAGAACCCTCATCGCAAGGTTTTCTTTATTTGTCTCCATCACTAATCGATCAGTTGGGAACAGGGGGGTGAGGTTGTTAAATAAAATACGCTCCTTTGATTTTTCAGGAGATTTTCCATTAATAGTATCAACTTTCTGAAGAGCAAAATATTTTTCTTTGTCTTTTGGTGGACGCAGTGTTCCAAAAATAGTGTCCCCTTTTTTTACATCGAATCTTCTAATTTGGGCAGGAGATACATAGATGTCCTCAGCAGATGGAAGGTAATTATAATTGGGAGATCGTAAAAAACCAAAGCCATCTGGTAGAACCTCCAAAACACCCTGCCCTACTAAAACTTCATCAGGCATTGTTGATTTAAGTTTTACAATTTCAAAAACCATTTGAGATTTGGTTAAAGATCCTAAGTTTTCTAACCCAATATTTTTCGCATAGACAGCTAACTGGTTAATACTCATTCTCTGGAGGTCCGCGATTTTTGTTACTCGAGGTTTACGAGTATTGGCTTGTTTGGGTTCGTTTTTTAGGCTGGTATTTTGGTTCTTTTCGTTCATCGAGAACAAATCTCCTTAATCAATTCTTTTGTTTGTTTCGTTAATCTTTCTAATGATCCCTCATTAGATATTACAAAGTCTGCATACAGACATTTCTTTTTATTCGAAAATTGGTACTGCATTCTTGCTTCGTAGCTTTTTTCAGAGTTTCCGTCGCTAACGTACCGCCCAAGAGCTATATTTCGAGCAGCGGACACATTAATTACTATATCAAAAAAAGGCTCAAATTGTCTTTCTTGTACAAGAGGCATTTCGACAACAAATGCTTTGTATTTTGAATTATTTTCTACGGCCAAAAATTTTTGCTTAATCTCTTCAATTAATTTAGGGTGGAGAATTGATTCAAGCTTATTAAGAGACTCGTTATCTGCAAAAACTTTTTGAGCAAGTTTTTCTCTATCAATAATACCATTTGAGAAAATGTCTATTCCAATTGTCTTTTTTATTAGGTTAATACATTCTTCATCCTCTTTTAGGATCTTATGTACTGTTTTGTCTATTTCAATAAAGTAGGCGCCGCAGGATTTTAAGATGCATCCTACTGTTGTTTTACCTGTTGCAATACCGCCTGTTACCGCAATTTTCTTCAAAGTTAGCACTCTCCCCAATTTTTGCCAACAGTTATATTTACTACAAGAGGAATCGATAGCTGTGTAATATTTTCCATGATTTCTCGTACTTTATTTCTTAAAGGCTCTATATTCCTCTTAGGCAGTTCAAATATTAGCTCATCGTGGATTTGGAGGATTAAATGACCAAGGGGCTCTTTTTCTAAAAATTGATCAATTTTTATCATAGCAAGCTTGATGATATCAGCTTGAGATCCTTGAAGAGGAGTATTGATTGCAAGCCGTTCTGCAGCAGCTCTTATTAAATTGTTTTTATTATTTATCTCAGGCAGAGGTCTTTGTCGGCCATACATTGTCTTTGCATATCCAAACTCATGGGCATTATTTATAGATGATTGAATATAATTTTGGACCCCTGGGTATTTTTCAAAGTATTTTTTTATAAAATCTGATGCTTTTTTTATATCTATTCCCAATTCTTGGGACAGGCCGTAGGCCTGTTGGCCGTATAAAATTCCAAAATTTACAGCTTTTGCATTACTGCGCATTTCTTTGGTCACATTGTTTTTTTCGACGCCAAAGACTTCTGAAGCTGTTGTAGTATGTATATCCTCACCGATATTAAAAGCGTTAATCAACTTTGGATCTTGACTTAGATGCGCTAGGAGTCTTAATTCAATTTGAGAGTAATCCGCAGATAAAAATACTTTATCTTCTTCATTTGGAGTGAATGCGCAGCGTATTTTTTTTCCTATTGATGAGCGGATAGGAATATTTTGCAAATTGGGATCTTTACACGCTAGGCGTCCTGTTGCGGTGGCTGTTTGCACAAAATTGCAATGTATACGGTTTGTCTTTTTATTTATTTGCTTAGGTAAGGCGTCTGTATACGTAGAACGAAGCTTTTCAAGGGCTCTATATGCAAGAACTTTTTCAACAACTGGATGATCGCTTTTCAAACTTTCTAGCAAATCTGCTCTTGTTGTTTTCTTTTTAGATCCAATATTGATTCCTAGTTTATCATATAAAATATATGAAAGTTGCTTTGGAGATTTAATATTAAAAGATTCATCGGCAAGTTGATAAATATCTTTTTCAAGTTTAAGCAGATCGTTTCGTAGCCTTGATGAAATATCACTAAGCTTTTCAGATTGAAGGTAAATTCCAAAGCGCTCCATTTCTATTAAAACGTTGATCAAAGGAAGCTCAATTGATGTGAAAATTTCCATGGCGGGGGAATTTTCTAAAAGGGGTGAAAAGATACTTTTCAGTCTTAACGTGTAATCTACGTCCTCGCAGCAATATAAGCTTACTTTTTCGGGAGGAACTTCTGACATTGAAATTTCGTTCTTCCCAGTACCTATTAGATCTGATATAGGTGTTTTAATCTTATCAAAATACTCAACACATAAAGAATCTAGACTATGCCTGTTTTTATTAGGAGAGAGTAAATGCGATGCAATCATTGTATCAAATCCAACGGTTTTAATGTGAATACCATGATTTCTGAGTATATGAAGATCATATTTGATATTGTGACCTATAAAAAAAGTTTTGGGATTTTCCAAAAATGGTTTCAGATAGGAGATAATAATTTGAGGTTCAAAGCAGTGATTGAAAGGAATATAATAGCTTGAAAAGGGTTCGTATCCCAAGCCAATACCTACTAGCTTGCCTGTGATAGGACAGAGTTTATCTGTCTCAGTATCAATACATACTAAAGGTTTCCTGCTTAAGCGTGATAATAAATCCTTTAAGGCATCAAGCGATTCAATCATTACATAGGAAGTTTTAGGGGTAGATGCATTGATTGGAGTGGTTTTTCCCTGAGAGGATTCATAGAGCTTTGTCAAAAGGGTATTAAATTTCATATCGCTGTAGAGTTTTTTTAGCGCCTGATTATCTTTAGCGCAAGGGGTATAAAACTTTGCATCTTTTGGAATGTTGATGTCTAATATTAATTGAGCAAGCTTTCTGCTTATCAGTAATTCTTTTTTGTGTTCAGCTATTTTTTTGGCTTGTTTTTTGTTTTTAACTGTGTCGATCTTATCAAATAAAATGTCAATAGACCCAAACTGGGAGAGTAGGCTTGCAGCGGTTTTAGGGCCAAAACCTGGTATTCCTGGAATATTATCTGCTTTATCGCCCATAATAGCAAGATAATCTATAATTTGTTCTGGGAAAACGCCATATAAACTATGAACCTGTTTTCTATCGACTACAAGGTTGTTTTTATAGGTATTAATCATAAATGTTTTTTCATTTATAAGTTGGCAAAGATCTTTGTCGGTAGATAGTATATAGGTCTCGTATTCGTTTCTAAATCCCCACTTAGCTACTGCGCCAATAACATCGTCTGCTTCCACACCTTCTTCACATAAATAGGGGAGTCCTTTGGCTTTGCAATAGAGCTTTGCTAGTTTGAGCTGTTGGAATAGATCCTCAGGCATTTTCTCTCTATTTTTTTTATATTCACTATAGATTTCTAGCCTACGCTCTTTATTGTTGGGCCCGTCAAAAACGATACAAAGCATTCCAGGGCTGAAGTCAGTGAGAATATTTTCGATAGAGCGTATAAATCCGTAGAGGGCATTAGTGGACATGCCCTCAGAATTTGTCATTCCTTTAATGGCGAAGTAAGACCTAAAGAGATAGGAAAAACCGTCGACTAGATAGAGCTTTTTCATATTTTTAAGAGTCTAGTCTATATTGCCTAGGTGGTAATAATATAACGGCTTATTTATAAATTCGCTTGGAAAAGATTGATTGAGACTGAGCTCATGCTTAATCTTACCTGAGATAATATTAGATCTTCCTTCAATAAGATCGGCAAATACAGGCTGGATAATTTTTAGCTCGACAACTTGGTATTTAGTATCAAGGTTTGCTTTTTTTGTAAGCTCTGTAAGCGTTTGAGAATAAGATCCAGATTTATCATCAATGTATCCATAGTTTAAAGCTACTGCAGGGTCGAAAACTTGAGCGCCGTAATCAGATACAAGTTTTTCTTTATTCATATCTGGCCGCGATGAAGTGACAATATTTACAAATAGGTCGTATTGATAATTTATAATATTTTTGATATAGGAGCCCTCATTTTCCTTCCATGTTTTGAAAGGGCTTAGTGTATCTTTGTCTTTACCTTTGCTAAATGTTAGTTGCTTTACTCCATACTTTTCCATTAAAGAGGAAATATTAAAGTTAGGGCCCATTATTACCCCTACAGATCCAATTATAGAAGGGGGAGAAGCTAATATTTTGTCGGCGCTACATGCGATCATCATGGCTCCAGATGCGCATATACCATCAACGTATGCATAGATAGGGATGTTATATTTTTCTTTATAATTTTTTAATGCGGTATAAATCGAATAGGAGTCGGTTGCGGTACCTCCTGGTGAATTAATATGTAGAAGAAGAGCTTTTACCCTGTCATTTTTTAGCATCTGAGCTCGTGAGTCTAACAGTTGAGCTTCAATGGTTCTTGTATTTAACATTTTTGTACCGATTGGTCCATGAATGTTTATTTTTAGGACGACGGGTGCAGAACTAGGGAGGAGTTCGCGGCTTCCATTGGCATCAGCAGCAATAACTAGTTGTGTTTTATCGGAGTATTGCTGCGCTTTTGAAAACATGATAAGGGCTATAAATATTATTACAGCTCCAACTAGAATACCTATTAGACCTCCAAGGGTGTTACATAGTGACCTAATTGATGAGACAAGGATTGATTCTTTTTTGAATTCCATATTTGCAACCTATAATTTTTTTTTTTACATTAACAATCTACTGGTTTTGTTTCAAGCATCTATTGAGCAATGCTTGGAACAGGGCTTGCGAAACTTTCATTTCTTAGTTCAATATCAACTATATGGGTTATACAGCAGTCTGACCAAACGTTGAGGCCTGTTTCAACCATATCAATGATAGTATAAAGAGGAAGTATGACGCCCATAAGGCTTACAGGTACATGCATGTTAATTAAAAAAGCAGAGGTAAGAAAAAAGCAGCCCATGGGCACCCCTGCGTTGCCTATTGCAGCGATACTTGAAAGAAATATCCAAGGGATCATTTGAGCAATGCTAAATTGTATTCCGTGGCTAACGCATACAAATAAAAAAGTGATTATGATGAAAGCCGCGCATCCGTTCATATTGATAATTGAGCATATAGGGAGACTAAAGTTAGCCGTTTTTTCCGATATTTTTAAGTTGTGCTTTGCGCACTTTAGGCTCAAAGGTAAGGTTGCGTTAGATGATTTTGAGAAAAAAGCCATTACCACAGCAGGAGACATTGCTTTTATTACTTTCACAGGAGATAGGCCTTTCAACTTTAGTAGTGCTGGAAGTATTATAAGACCTTGAATAAGATTCGCTCCTATCACGCATGCCCCGTATATAATAATTGGCGAAAGTTGTCCTTCTTCGTATTTCATACTATTCACAAATTGAAGTGAAAATGCAAATACCCCAAGTGGAATTAAGAGCATAATTTTAGTAGTGATTAAAAGAAGAGATTCGAAAAGAGCTGTGAAAATATTATTTAGAAGAGTCCCCTGACTTTTAGGTAATTTAAGCACTGCAAAGCTAAAAACGGATGCAATAATTGCTATAGATAAGACATTATTCTCTAAAAAGGGGGAGATAATATTCTCAGGAATTAGATCCATTAAAAATGTGCTATAGGAAGATTGCGGGGGTATATCAACATTTGAAACGAGTGCAGCGCGAGGTTTTAGCGCTATAAACAGTCCAAGTCCCACAGACGACGCAATGATAGTCGTTAATAAAGTATATTTGAAGATTTTTCTTAGAAGTATTCCAGCTTCATAGAGGGAGTTCATTTTAGTGATTGTAGATACAATGGCTAGAAAGATCATAGGAAGACTTAAGAGCTTTAAAAGTCGCATGAAAAGCAGACCTGTGACCTGAGCAAATTTAAAGGCCCAAACGCTACCCACCCACCCGAAAAAGCATCCAAGTAAAAGGGCTAACAAAGTTAATGTGTTGATGTTCTTCATATACTTCATGGTTAATATAATATCAGAGCGAGTATTTAAGGTGAAGTTGCATTGCGTTTGAAAATTAAAAGTTCTATAAAAGCGCAGCAGCCAAAAATAATAAAGATATAAAACAGCTGGGGAGGTAGAGGTATTTTTAGTACAATAAGGATTAAAACTAAAAACTGAGAAGCGGTGGTTATCTTACCCCATCTTATAGCCTTTACCTTAAGGTTTCTCCAGGCTCCGGTAATACCTAAATAAGAAAGAAATAAAAATAGAAAAAAGTCCCTTGAAAGCATCAGAGTTGCTTGCCATGGTAGTATTTTACTTTCGTATATAAGTGTTAATAAAGTTACATAAACAAAAAACTTGTCCATCATAGGATCTAGAATAGCCCCAAAACGAGAAGTAAAGTGGTATCTGCGGGCCAGATAACCATCGATACAGTCTGATGCCATAGCAAGTAGAATAACGAAGATCCGTAGTTGCGGTGAATCAATGATAAACAGCAAGGCCAAAGGAGCTCTCAAAAACGATAGGCTATTGGGAAGGTTCATCATTTGTAATTATTGCTCCGATATAGTTTTTCGGCTCGATAACCCCTTATAGCAGATTATACCAATTACCGTCACACCGAAAAAACTAAATATATAAATATTTATTTCTTTAATACTTTTAAAAATCGAATCAAAATTTGTACCTAGTTGAAACCAGACTAGAAAGCATAAACTCACCCATATAAAACATGCTAGAGCATCTCTGACCATAAACTTTGAAAAATTAGACTTACTCATACCCGTAGATAAAAATAAGCAGTTTCTAAAGCCAAAGGGGATAAAGCGGCCTATCACTAGGGTGGCTAACCCATAGATTTCATAGAATTTCTTTATACGATCAAGCCTCCTTTGCGGGAGAATTTTTTGAAAGTATTTAAATTGATGTATTTTATTTCCTAGCAATCGTCCAATCCAAAAGCAGATTATTGCTGATAAGTAGCATGACACAAGACTGCTGATATAAAGAGATAACGCAAGCTCAGGAGCAAGCTTAGCAGAAATAAGCGCGGAGGAAGCAATAATTATGTCAATACTAATTGGAATGTTGCACCCAGCAAGCAGGATTAAAAAAAATACAATTTGCGGAGAATATGCAAGATTATCAGTTAAAAATGTAAAAATCTGGTCCATGTCTATTTTTTGTTCTCAACGGTTTATTTTTTAAATGGGTACTTTTGCTGTTCTATGTGATGGATCAGTTTGCTCATCATTTTTTACGCTTTGGTTACCACTTAGCTGATCAAATTTCCTACCAAGAGATTTTGTAGCAAAAATCCAGCACGCGACAACGCCTAGCAGGATCATACCAGCAACTGGGGTACAGGCAGCCATCGATCCAAAGCACATAATCAGTCCGTTATAAATGATTGACCCCCCCGTTTTGCCAAATCTTGAGCCTACGCCATCAATGGCCGCTTTGCCTTTGAATTTATCGTTCCAGTTTAGAGGAATAAAAGCCATTTCTTTGGTTGCATCAAAAAGGGTGTATTTACATGCCCTTGAAAAAATATTTTGCAAAGATCCAAAAAATATACATGCAATAAGTGGGGTAATACCAAAAAGTTCTGTAATTTTAATGACCATTGCATTTTCTTGAAAAAGTAATACAATAAAAAACAAGATACCAGTAGTAAGAAATGCAATGGGAGTAATTAAAGCACTTTTTGTCCAACCAAAAGCTCTTATAAAGTTACCCCCTATAAATAATGCGATGTTTAAGGATAAAAAGCCTATCCATATCAGTATTTTCCCCATGTAGGCTGTAAAGTCCATTGGGTTTGGGTGAGCAATTCTAATCTGCTCTTTCCAAATGATTTCTACAATATTAATGCTTAAATTGTATCCAATCACAATTATGGATATATACATTAGGTATTTTGAATTTTTAAGCTGTAAAAAGCTTTCTTTAAAGCTCATTTTCGTCTTAGTCTTTGGGGGGTTGGAGGTGACACCTTCAATAGTGGGATGATGTTTTTTCAATACCTTTTTATTGTACCACCTAAACAAGCAAAGCGAGAGTATTCCTATGATAACTACGAGAATATTTACAAGAGTAAGTGTTCTTACCCATGGGTCTATCCCATAATTTAGAGTGAGACCAAAAAAATCTTTTGTCAAAAAAATAGCCATTTGTCCAGCTAGCATCGCTGAAATATTCGCCCCAACAGCTAGCAGTGTATAAAATCTTTTTGCATCTGAAATCGACATTATACCGTTGACAAAAGACCAGAATAAAACCGACATAATGGCTGTTCCCCATATTTCGGAAAATCCATAGAAAAGCGTAAATGACCAGTTTCTAATCATCTCGATAAAACCAAATAAACCAACTGGGCTTAAAGCCTCTAATTTAGAGCACAACCCATGGGGATGGATACTATCTTTTAAAGGATATAGTACAAACGTGAAGATTAGAAAAAACGATAAAAAAGAAATCATTACAATGTAAAATATTTTCTCTAACTTATAGCGGCTAAAGAGCCAGGTAATTAAAAAGGTAGTAAGCAGCGCAAGGGGGAGAATGGTCCATATTTTAATAAAGGGGATGACTGCTGCTCCAGATGCGCTATTGGTAACAATAAGGGCATCTTTTATCGGTCTAAGCAAGCTGTAGTTAAAGCATATCAATGAATAAAGAATAATAAGAGGTAGGAACCGTTTCGTTTCGCTTTTTTGGATTGGCCAAAACAGGGATCTAATATATCCAAAATTTTCTTTTTTTTTGCTATCGACATTCATTTTAGATTAACTAAGGTTCCAAGGGTTTTATAGTTCGTTTGATTATTAGTTCTAGGGTTTGTAGACCTTTAATAGAACGGGTTGGTGTAGGAGTCGTTAAAGAAGCCTGGAAATGCATAGACCCTTAAAATTAAAATGTTGCAAAATTTTTTTGTTCCTCTTCCAAAGTATATTATTATATCAGTATGTTGTTATTTTACAATGTGATTTTCTAACCATTTCTCCAGCCTATGCCGCACTCATTAACTATTAGACACACTTATTTTATTATTAGGGGCTTGCAGTCACAGTTTTAGTTGATGGCCGCGCTGAAGGGGTCAGATCTTTTTCAGAGTCAATAGTAATTTTTTTGCTTTGTTCAACTAGAGTACTAAATTGCAGTCCAAGAGATTTGACTGCTAAAATCCAAGCTATTACAACTAAAAATAAAAATATACCAACAAAAGGTGTTGCAAGCGAAATGCTTCCATACACCCATAGTAATCCCGTATGAATAATTGATCCCCCTGTTTTACCAAAGCGAGAACCTACACCATCAATAGCCGCTTTTCCTTTAAATTTAGATTCAGAACTCAGAGGGATAAAAGCAATCTCTTTTGTTGCATCAAACAAGGAATATTTACAGCCTCTTGAAAAAATGTTTTGAAGGGATCCTATCAAAACGCTTATCGCAAGAGGGGTTAAGCCCATACCTGCGCTAATAGCTGCTAAGTTGGGACTATCTTTATAAATGAGCACGCAAAAAAATAAAATGCCGGTGGATAGCAAGATTATAGGTGTAATCATTGCACTAAAGGTCCATCCCATACGTCTTATGAGTCCACTACTAATAAATACGGCAACAAAAGTTGAAAAAATCCCAATTGCTTGACCCACTTTGCCCATGTATGCTCTGAAATCATTAGGATCAGGATAGGCAAGTTTAATTTGATCTTTCCAAATGATTTCTACCATATTTACTGAGAGATTAAACCCTATAACTAAAATAGCGATACAAATTAGATATTTAGATTTAAGTAAAAAAGAAAAGTTTTTCCTAAGGCCCATTTTTTCTTTTTTGGCTGGGGGTTTATTGGTTTTATTTAACCCGTTGGACTGAGTAGGCCCAACTACGTTTAAGATGTACATCCTAAATAATACCATGGATATAAGGCCCGTTACGGTAACCACTGAAGTGATAAGTCCTAAGCTCTGAGTCCATGTGTCCTTACCAAAAATCGACGATAAATCAAACATTTTTTCAGATATAACGACAGCAATTTTCCCCGCAATTATTGCTGAAATATTTGCGCCGACGCCTAAAATGCCATAAAAACGTTGTGCATCTTTTACAGTCATGATTTCGTTGGCAAAGGCCCAAAAAAGCACTGACATAATGGCGGTTCCCCATAGCTCCGACATTACATAAAAAAGGGTAAATGACCAGTGTCTAAAAACTTCTACAAATCCCTGTAGGCCACTTGGAAGAAGGTTCCCGAGGGTATTGCACAGTGTGTGAGGATGGATTGAGTCTCTCATGGGAAATAATACGAACCCAAAGATCGTGAAAAAAAGAAGAAAGGATCCAGTCATTATGTAAAAAACTTTTTCTAGTGAAAATTTATTAAATAACCTAGTAAATATGAACGTTATTAGCAGGGCCATTGGAAGAATTCCCCATATTTTTATGAAGGGAATTACTGCGGCTCCACTACTATTTGCTGTGACTATTATAGTATCTTTTTCCGCCTTTAAGAGGTGGTAGTTAAAACAGATAAAACCATATAGAATTAAAAGAGGGATAAATTTTTTTAGCTCTACGTTGTATATAGGCCAAAAAATTTTTCTTAAGGGGCTAAATTCCTCTTTGTCTATATTGACACTACTAGACATAAGACCACCCATTAATTATAGGGTTATTTACTGAAAACATGGGGGTTGGTTGATTGCAAAGCCGAGCTGGGAAGAATTTAAATGTTTCTTCTTGGCTCTCATCCATAATTAGAACGAGGCCTCAATATTGAAATTTTTTTTCACTAGAGTTACCGCCTTTAAATTATAACCATAGTACTTAAAATTGTGTTATTTCACAATATATTTTCTTTATTTGATAGCGCTGTAATTCCTGGTAATGAGCCTTTTTCTATAAATTCTAGGCAGGCACCGCCACCGGAAGAAATATGAGTAAAATTTAATTTAGAATGGAGCGTTCCTATCGCAGCAACTAGGTCTCCACCCCCAATTATCACATCATTACTATTTTTTGAAAGCGCCATAGCTAGATTTTTTGTTCCCTGTGCAAAATTAGGATCTTCAAAAACTCCAAGGGGCCCGTTCCAAAAAATGGTTGAACCGCGCATTAATATATTAGACCATTTTTCTACGGTTTTCTCACCAATATCCATTCCCTCCCAGCCATCGGGAATTCCATTTGAAATATCAATAGTTTTAATCTTTTTGCCATCTGTTATGACGCAATCAATAGGTAGTTGTATTTTTGGAGCTGAGGAGGACTGAGTCTCTTGGATCAGCATCTTAGCATACTCTAATTTATCAAGGTCCACAATTGATTGACCAATTGATATGCCCATAGCTTTAAAAAACGTATACGCCATACCCCCACCTATAAACATGGCATCAACTTTTTCGATTAAAGTTTTTAAAACACCTAATTTTGACCCCAATTTTGCTCCCCCTATAATAGTATAAAAAGGCTTATTGGGAGAACTAATGACTTTTTTTAGGTGAAAAATTTCTTTTTCCAAAAGAAGTCCCATTAAACTGGTATTATTAAAATATTTTGTTATTTCAACAACAGAGCTATGAGAGCGGTGGGAGGATCCAAAAGCATCATTAACATAGACATCCGCAAGAGTAGATAGATCCTTTGCAAAATTCAAATCCAAATGAGGTTTTTCTTCTGCAACGTTAAATCTTAAGTTTTCCAATAAGATGATCTCTTTTTTTTGTAATTTCTTTATCTTCTCTTTGAGTTGGTTATTATAAGGATAAGGTCCAAATTTAACATTATGTTTTAAGAGTTCACTTAGCCTTTTTGCGCACGGTGCTAGGCTATATTTATCAGCAAATGATCCATTGGGACGGCCAAAATGGCTTATTATTATGATTGAACAGTTGCTATTTAACAAATATTCAATAGTGGGCAAGCAGAGTTTTATGCGGGTATCATCTCTTATCTCACCCTTCTCTGTCATAGGCACATTAAAATCGACACGAAGGAGTATTTTTTTGCCGATAAGTTCACAATCTTTTAGAGATTTTTTTTTCATAATACCCTCCAATAATCAATAAAGGCATTTTCTTGAATGATTTCAAACTAGCATTTATTGGTTTTTGGTAAAATATAAAATTTATAGCTGATCTGAAAAGGGGTTAGAGGCTTGAGAGAAATGTTTTTTTGTTTTTCTTTTTTTGAGTTCTCCTTTAATTGAGAAAAGCAGGTCCATATCAAAATTTTGATTAGCAGCCCACTTAAGATATTGCACGGGTATCTCGCTAAAAGCTCTTCCTTTATGCTTACCAAGAGGCATATTTTTTAGTTTAATTGGTTTTTGCAATCTT
>MDTG01228067.1_pt1 | contig 12839 bp, 11 predicted proteins | sample 811421 | NCBI WGS metagenome assembly MDTG01 (sample SAMN05326645, study PRJNA326480) | marine metagenome | isolation source: seawater | place: Pacific Ocean: South East | collected 2011 | reverse complement strand
TCTTGCAAATGAAGAAAAACAGATATCGTATGTAAATAAGTTAGAGGCATCATATATTGAGTGTGAAATAATTTCAAAGAATGCATCTAGTTCCTTTTATCGCTCTTTTAGGCATTTACCTCCGGTTAAAAGAAAAGCAGTTAATGCACTTTATGCGTTTTGTAGAAGAGTAGACGATATTGTAGACGGAGATTGGTTGCCCAATACTGACTTATCTCATCTCAACAAACAAGTTGAAGAGAGAATAATTGAATTATCCAATCTCCATAATTGTGAACCTGCAAACAAGGAGCCAGGACATACAAATCGAGTAAAGGCACTACTTTGGTTTAGAATAAACCTTGACAAAATTGAGAATGGTGAATTAGTTGAAGAACCTATTTTTATAGCATTAGCAGATACTATCAATCGATTTTCTATCGAAATAGACCACTTACGAGATCTAATTTCTGGTATGGAAGACGATCTGTATGAAACTAATTATTATCGTTTCGAAGACTTGAGACAGTATTGTTACAGAGCAGCGTCTACTGTGGGACTTTGTCTTGTAGAGATTTATGGATATGACGACCCAAATGCTAGAAGGCACGCTGTTGAAATGGGTAAGTATCTGCAAATGGTTAATGTTCTAAGGGATATTCAAGAAGATCTTGACAGAAATAGAGTTTATCTCCCATTAGAAGAATTAGCAAAGTTTGGACTTACAAGAGATGATCTGTATGATCAAAAGTTACCACAAAGTGAAGCATGGCAAGAATTCATGCGGCACTATCTCGCTCACGTCATGGCACATAGGAAGAATGCGATAGGTCTTCTTTCTCTGTTAGATAAAGATTCTAGATATTCGCCTTCACTAATGTGTGCTGCTTATGATGCTATATTAGAAGAGGCTATGAAAAGAAATGGCGATGTTTTGACTAGAAGACTAAAAATGAGTTTTTATCGTAAGTTACAATTTGCTCTAGGAGTAATCAGGAAGCCTAGACTAAATCTCTTTTTGACTAAGCCAAGATAAAATGGAATTCTTAATTTTATTTTAGAGTGGTGTTTTAATACCAATAGCTCTAACTATACACCATCCTGCTTTTGCTTCGAAGATTGCAAACGCTCCGCCGAATGCGACTGCTCCAACAGCATACCACCATAAATTAGAGGAAAGAACTCCCATTACAACCAACAATCCTAACACCACAGCAAAGCCTATTGCCATAATGCCAGTTACTAAACGTGCTAATTTCCCTTTTGCTCCAATGTTGCATTCCATATTTTCATCTCCACAATCCCAAACTATCTCTTAGAGCAGGCTCTAATTCCGAATGTTCGAATACATAACCTGATTCAACTAATCTTTCAGGAATAATCTTAGTGCTTTCTGTTGTTAATGATACTCCCATTTTGCCGAATAAGAACCAAATTGCAAATGGTGGTGTTGGAATAAAGGCGGGTCTTCGTAAAACTTTACCTAAGACCTTTGCAAATCTTTTCTGCCTAACTGGTTTAGGAGATCCTATATTGTAAGCCCCTTTACATTCTTTAGTCATCATTAAATGATACATTGAATAAATTTGGTCATCCATAGAAATCCAAGAATACCATTGCTTGCCTCTACCAATCGGACCTCCACCGCCTAATTTTGCGGGCAGTAACATCTTTCCTAGCGCACCTCCAGTAGCATCTAAAACAATTCCAGTTCTCAGTTTTATTGACCTTACACCAAATTCTTTCACACCATTGGACGCTTGTTCCCAATTTTCACAAATTCTTGGTAAGAAACCTTCACCAGCCTTCGAATTTTCCGTTAAAATTTCATCGCCTCTTTCGCCGTACCAACCCATCGCACTGGCAACCATAAATAGTTCAGGCTTTTTCTTCAAATTCCCAATTGTTTTTGCTAGTAAATTGGTACTGTTTACTCGACTATCCTCAATCAATTTCATTCTCTTCTTAGACCATCTTTTATCTCCGATTCCAGCCCCCCCTAGGTGGATGATTGCATCGAAGCCTTCAATTTCTTCTGGATTAATTTCTTCGTTATTAGGTAGCCACTTGATTTCTTTTTCACCTTTTTTGATATCCCTTCTAACCAATCGCCAAACATCATGGCCGCCGGTGTCTAGAAATGCTACGAGTTGTTTTCCAATTAATCCAGATGAACCAGCAACTAGGATTTTTTTCCTAGGTAAGTGAGCGAATTGTGTATGGCGCTTTAGATCTCTTTCTAGTCGTATTTGCCTAGCATAAAACATTCTTTCAATTCTTTTTCTTACCATTTTACCTGCAACAATTTTGCCTAAAATTCCCATTGGGAGTTTGTAGTTTACTTTGTCGATAACATAGGTGGAGCCATCATCATTTTGAGTGAACTGATGTTTATGGTGCCAGGACTTGAATGGACCCTTTAGCATGTCATCTTCAAAGGAATGAGGTGGATTATATTTAGAATGTTTAGCGATCCATTTCATCTTAATCGGGCCCATTGGGAATCTAAAAATTCGTTGTGCACCATCTTCTAATGTATCGTCAGCCCTTACCTCTTCAGCTACTTCCCATGGAGGCATCAACCTTCGAAAGGAACCCTTTCTTTCATGCCACGCAAAAGTATCTTCTACGTTAGATTTTACATGCGTTTTATGTTCATAAAATATGCTCACATTATCTACTCCTAAATTGTTGAAGATATGGCTTTAGTTTGAGCTTTTTCTTTGTATTTTCAGACGACATATATCTAATCTTACCAAATATGGCTCTTTCTGGTCCCCAAGCACGGTCATGTCGTCCTAAGACCCAGAAAATTCCAGTGTATGAGTTTGGATCTCTTCCATCAAGTGCATATTTATCATTTAATTCAATCATCCATTCAACAGCTTGTTCAGGAGTTTGAGCCCACTCAAGTATTCTTTTACCCCATAACATTCTAAGATAATTGTGAATGATTCCGGTTTGAAGTAGTTCCTGCTGAGCCGCATTCCATACTTCATCGTGCGTTTCAGCCTTTTCTATTTGTTCAAATGTGTAAAACATCCTTTCATCATCTGAATGTTCTGAAAGAGATAATTTTGCCCATTCAGGAATAGATTCATACTTGTTGTGATTGGGGTTGTGATACGCGTTATTGAACCCTAATTCTCTCCATGTTATGATTTGATCTAAGAAGGATTCGACTCCTGCGGGAAGACCCCACCAACCTTCTCTAGCACCTTTTCTAGCAGTTGTAATATTTTCGGGCGTCCATTTTTCAGAATCTAGAATTTTACTAACAATTTCGATAGAAGAGATGTGTCCAAAATGTAACCAAGGTGAAAGTCCACTAACTGAAGGCTTTTCGACATTATTCCTATCAATATTATATCGATGCAACCTATTTTTTAGGAATATTGCAAGTTTTTTAGCAGCCGTATTTACACCACCTCTTGCCTGCCTAACCGGTTGAACATCATGGTCAATATCAATTGTCGAAAGTGCTTTGTTACCGGTTGAACCCCCTTCGGAAACTCTCCATAACCACTCATAAGGAGGTATCTTGACTGAACACTCTTGAATTATTGACCGATACAATTCATCGCTAATTGAATAGTCATAATCTAAGTTTAATGGAACTTTATTCGGCCATGTTTCTCGACATCTAGAAAAATTAGCATGAATGAATCTTCTAAAACTATGTGCTGTAGAGAAAGCACTACTTGTCCAAGACATAGGAAATACACCGTTTGAATCAACTGCTATGACCTTTCTGTTCAAAGATTTACCAGCTGCCTTGATTGCTGTTAACGGATAATAAGTTGGGAAATGATCGGTGATAACCAAGCAGGCTCTTTTTGCCAAGGTCTTTAACAACCCCATTGGCCCACTTAGTGGCGTTTCAACCCATGGGATAAATCGAATATTGTGCTCCTTGTAGACACTGATATTTTCAACCATTCCTTGAATTACAAAGGATGTTATTCTATCATTGGCAAATTTGTGGCTAGTTGAGATCTCTTCGATGACTAGTAATGGTTTCCCATGTTCTTCAGCTACTTTAGCTGCATATTCTAGTGATGCATTATAATTGAATCGACGGGTCGCAATCATCCAATACAGCACATATTCCCCCTCGTTGAAAAATTCCTTATCATTGACGACTCTAATTCTATCATCTAAATTAGTTTTCAATAAGTTCACCTCCTTTGTAAATATGTAGTAGATAAGGATGGCCTTGCGACTTTGAATAATCGATTATTGAAGGGGAAAAATTTGCATCACAATTCATTGCGATTTCTTTCATAGTCTGACTAATCCATTCTAAACTTGGTAGTTCTGATTTATCTATATACTTGACTTGAGAAACTTCTGAACATGGCTTAGCAACTTGTTGAGATTCAACTTCTATATCATAAACAATGAAAATTGCTGGATGTCCGTCAAGAATTTTTTCACGCATCGAATTAAGTCCTACAACCTTTCCATCTAGTCCGCATTCTTCTTTGAGTTCTCTCAATGCGGCATCTCTTGGTAATTCTCCGGGATCAACAAATCCTTTTGGTAGTCCCCACTTACCTTTGAATGCTCCTTGTGCTTCCTGTACAAGTAAAATTTTGTTATCTGAAGAAACTAATGCTGCGACACCCAAATCGCACGACAATCTCTTCATAGCGCGATATCAATTTAGTTCACCTATAAAGCGGTGTTTAGCATCATACTAGGAAATAAACACTTCATTATAACTTAATTAGCATCACCGTGATGTATGCTGAGCAGAACCATTGACCCAATGAAAATTGAAGCAGATGCCAATCTACCTACCGAATTTGGAAATTTTAGAATTAGAGTAATGGTAGATGATAGAGGATTTGAACATGCCATCTTTTCAGTTGGCCTAGATGATGAAACCAACCAAGATAAAATTCCGTTGGTAAGAATACATTCGGAGTGCTTGACTGGAGATGCCTTCACTTCCCTAAAATGTGATTGTGGACCTCAACTCAAACTTGCAATGCAAAAAATCCAAGAGGATGGATGTGGAGCTATAGTTTACATGAGACAAGAAGGTCGTGGAATTGGTCTGAAGGAGAAGATCAAGGCTTATGCGCTACAAGATAGAGGATATGATACTTTAGATGCAAACACTGCATTAAACCATCCGCCGGATGCTAGGGAATATTCATTCAGCGCTAAAATGCTAAAGAGTATTGGAATTACTAGAGTCAGTTTGATGACCAACAATCCATTGAAAATCCAAGGATTACTTGACAATGGTGTCGCAGTAGTAAACAGAATTGAGCACATTGAAGGCATGGGCAAATTTAATGAAAATTATCTCGCAACCAAAGCGAGGAGAATGGGGCATATTCTTCCATTTGTTTTCAATGAATAATATTACTAATTAAAACTTTGAGGATTAGTTATGTCGAATCAATTAGTTGGCCAAAAAGCACCAGATTTTTCACTCAAGTCAAGTACTGATGAGGTAGTAAAGTTATCCGATTACGATGGTAAATGGAAGGTTTTATTTTTCTATGCTAGAGATGGTTCACCTACATGTAAGAGGGGTTGTTTGAATTTCAAAGAGCAATATGAATTATTTCAATCATTATCTCCTCCTGTAGAAATAATCGGTATCAGTGAAGATTCAGTTGAAGATCACCGTAGGTTCAAAGAAGAACTTGGCTTACCATTTCCATTGCTTAGCGACCCTGAAAGAGAAGTTGCTGAAGCGTATGGGGTCCCGCTATTCCTTGGAAGGTTTCCCGGTAAGTCTTCATTTTTGATAGACCCTGATAGAAAAATTCACTATTGTTATGATTGGTTATTTAGGCCAAGAAGGCACGTTGCTAAAATTTTAGATACCCTGAGTAAGTTATCTTCAGGAGGGAAGTAAATGGATTGGACCGAACTTTTTGAAGAGGCAGGATTAAGCGATAGAGAGTCCAAATCTTTGGTTATTCTTTCATCATCTAAAGAACTCAAGGCAAGCGAACTAGCCAAGAAACTAGGTACAAATCGCTTGGATGCTTACAATTCACTTTCACGACTAACCCAAATTGGCCTGGTAAATGTTACTGCAGACAGACCGATGAAATTTTCTTGTTCATCATTACCAGTATTGTTTAAACGCTTGATTAAAGATCAAAAATCAAGAATTGATAGAACTACTAAAGCATTCGATAGTATTATGTCGGGGGCAAAAGATGATGTATTAGAAAATACCACTAAAAGTGGAGAAAGTGATGCAAAATTCGCAGTTTTGAAGGGCAGAGAATATATCCAGAAGAGAATTGGAGAGTTATCTAATGATGCTGAAGAGCAACTAATTTTGTTTTTAGGTAAATTTGGGATTTTACATTTATGCCGCTCACCGTCTATCGAGGAGGTAAACTCAGCGGCTGAAAGAGGCGTCGTAGTCAAAGTTTTGTCCCAACTCGACCGTAGAACTTTGAGATTTTTTGATCAGTTACATGAGTCTGTTGAAGTAAGACATTCAGATGAAATAAATTCTTTAGGAGTTCTGCAAGATTTTAGTAATGTAGTTCAGTTTTTATTTGTTGAATCTAATCCAGTTGGAAGGGGGCGGGAAGACGCAGCCCTCGTTGTTTCATCCGAAGTTTTCTCAAATTCTCATCATGAATTTATGATGGCGGTTTGGAATAGAGCAGTCGACCTCGAAAGTGCTAAGAAGAGATTTACTGAAGAGAGGATTGTTGACCCTCTTAGATTAACTGTTGGAGAAGGATCTTTCTTGGAACAATTCAGGCAAGCATTAGATTTTAGTGGAGAGTTACCCGATGAAGACACACCGTTCAACCCTGAATCATTCCTTGAATCTAGTAAAGGAATAAATCAAGCGAGAGCCGCTTTACAAGATGGAAGTGTTTTCAGCCTACATCAATTAGGAATCGATATCAAAACTATGCTTAGGCAAGTAGGGCAACGAATTGGCGAAGAACTTGCCTTCAGCTTAAGAAATATCGAGGGACATGTTGAGTTCTTAAGCGAACTTATGGATTGGTGGGAGTATGCAGGACTTGGAGAATTAGAGTATGATACTTCACCGTTTTTCCATATCAAGGTTAACCTTACTCATCCTCCAACTGACAAAGAAGAAGTCCTACCTCTATGGGAATTAGATGATGGGATAATTGAAGGTGCATTATTGTCTAGGTATCCAGAAGATAGCAATGTCATCGTACGCAAAGAGGAAAATGAGGATGGTGATGAGTTGTGGAGATATACACTGATATTTGTTGATGATATTGAAGATGATGAAGATTAAAAAAACATCAATTGATAAACCAAACCCCTAACTTCGTGTCATGCGCCTTTTTACCTTTCTTCGCTTCATGCGGCAGATCACTAGGAAGAAGCCTGCAGACTTAGACTGGATTCAAAACCAAGGATTGATAGCGGTAAAATTGGCTCAAATATTTGCATTAAGGCCAGACTTACTTGGTGAAGAAAAATGTCAACAATTACAACAATTGTATCAACATGCTGCATCAATCCCCGCTGAGTCATTGACTGAAACATTAAATTCTAAAGCGATAAATAATTTTGCAGATTACTTTGAGTATATAGATCATGAACCCTTGGCTGCAGCATCAGTTGGACAAGTACATCGTGCCACATTAAAATCAGGAGAAGATGTAATAATCAAATTTGTAAAGCAAGCGAATTCAAAGGTATTTTCGAAAGAAGTCAAGCGAATGAAAAACTGGTTAAAAATCATAATTTTATTTTCCCCTAGGCTTCGAAAGGTCGGTAATCCTATTGCTTTAATTAATCATGTTGCAGATTACACACTTAGAGAATTGGATTTACGAAATGAAATCAAAGGGGCAGAAGAGTTGATGAAAATACAAAAAGATATCTCAAAAGATTTCGCAACTCCATTACTTAGATTTCCAAAATATTATCCTGAACTTTCCAATGAAAATGTACTTGTATCCGAGTTCATTGATGGAGATTCTTTAGAAGATGGAATCGATAATAGATCATTATCTTGGGATACTTTACTAGACCTATTTAGGATTCATGGGGCCTATCTGTTTGGTATTGGAACTTTTCACGGAGATTTACACCCAGGAAATTGTATTATTGATAAGCAAGGAAATTTTGTTTTTATCGATAATGCTGCAGTTTGTCATGCACCAAAAAATGTGAGTAGGTCCCTGTTCGTATTTTTTGAAAAACTCGCTCAACAGAAATTAGATGAGGCGTTCATTGCTCTTTTGAATATGACCAATCAACACCCTTCTGAAAAAAGAATGAAGAAGTATATGTCTAAGATGCATGAAATTTACAAGGATTTTGGCAAAAAGCCAGTCGGTGAACAAAGTTTGACAAAAATAATGATGCAAACTGTTAGAGCGGCCGTAGAACTGGCAGGAGCAGAATTTGGTGAAGAGGCATTTCCAATTATTCGCGCATTGATGTACCTTGATGGATTAGTTCTTAGAACACATCCGGATGTATATTTGATAAAATCAATGGGCCCCTATTTAGAAGAATTTAGAGAAAAATTAGGTCTAGATTGAGTTGATTAAATGGTCCCTAAAATAGCTATTATTGGTGCTGGAATCGCAGGACTATATTGTACTAAATCACTGTTAAGTAATGGTTATGAAGTGGAATTATTTGAAAAATCAGATAGAATTGGAGGGCGAATGAAGACGGATTTAGTTGAAGGATTTCAGTTAGATCACGGTTTTCATGTAATCCAAACAGGATATGATTTGACAAAACAGATTATCGATTATAATCAATTATCAATCAGAGCATTTGAACCAGGTGCTAAGGTAATTCGTCCATCAAAAAATAACAGTCGTATATGGAGGCTTTCTGACCCTTTTAGAAGGCCAATTAGTTCATTTAGAGATGCTTTCGGTTTTTTCGCATCTCCTTTTGATATGCTAAGAATTTTGAAGATTAGAAGGCGATTGAGAAATATGTCAGTCCAAGAAATTTTTTCCAAAGGGGACATGACGACACAACAATGGTTACGTAGCCAAGGATTTTCTCAGTCTTTTATCAATAGATTTTTTCACCCATTATTTGGTGGAATTTTTTTAGAATCCGAACTTAGGACAAATGAGAGATTATTCAAATTTATATTCCGAACAATGTCTAAAGGGGATATGGTTTTACCCAAAAATGGTATTCAGGCAGTTCCTAATTTTTTAGCAGCACAGATTCCAAATGAGAGAATTCACTTGAACACTAGAGTAGAAACATTCACTAAAGATTCAATCACAATTGGCGGTATTAAGAAAAAATATGATGCTGTGATTGTTGCTTATGACCATCGTCAAAATTTATCATCAAAACATGTATGGACAGTTTATTTTTCTGCGTCAAAATCACCCCTAAAAAGTAATCATATTATGTTAAACTCTGAAATTAAAAATCCAAAAAATGTCATTTCATATATTTCTGTGCCCTCTGATATTCAACCCGATTATTCTCCTGAGGACAAGTCGTTGATCTGTGTAACTATAGTTGGCGATAAGTGTGAAGAATTGGGATTATTGAATGAAGAACAAGTTACCAGTAAAGTAACTGAAGAATTATTAGACTGGTTTGGAGATATTTCTTCTGATTGGTCATTAATTTCAGTGCAGCATATTGCTAATGCCCTTCCCGAAACTGATTCAGAACTATTTTTACCGAAGTCTTCAGGTTCACAGACAGAATATTTTTGTTGCGGTGATTACATGTTTCATGGGAGTGTTGAAGGTACGTTTTTATCAGCAAAAAGAACTGTTGAAGAAGTTAAGTTAAAGTTTGCAATGAATGAAAGTTAATTAGTGTTTAAAGACCTATTTGTATATGGAATTATACTGTTCTTTATATGCTTAGTCAAATTAAACACACTATGCAAGATTCAAACAAACCTAGTGCAATTATTGTTGGTGCTGGCCCAGGAGGTTTAGCAAGTGCTATGTTGTTAGCCTATTCCGGTGTCGATGTCACTGTTATTGAAAAAGCGGAAAAAGTCGGCGGAAGAACGAGACTAGTTCATAAAGACGGATATACATATGACCGTGGACCTACTTTTTTTCACTATCCTGAAGTGATTGAAGAAATTTTTAGAGCAGTTGGTAAGGATGCTCATGAAGAATTGGGCTTAATCCCACTAGAAGATCCATCCTATCGTTTAGTATTCGGCGCAGGAGGGCATATCGATGCTACTAGTAATCTAGACTTGATGACTGAAAGAATTAGAGAATTGTCTGGAGATAAAAATGCTAAAGGATTTGAAAAATATGTTAAAGATAATCGAATTAAACTGGATAGATCCAAAGCTTGTCTTCAAACCCCCTGGACGGGACCATCGAACCTTTTGTCAAAAAGAGCATTAAGAGTTGCTAAGGTCCTAAAACCATGGGCATCTGTTGCCGGAGACCTTCGTAAGAATTTTGATGATGAAAGGATAAGACTTGCAATGTCCTTTCAAACTAAATACCTGGGGATGAGTCCTTTTCATGCCCCTTCATTGTTCACGATTTTAGCATTCTTAGAATACGAGCACGGTATATTCCACGCCAAAGGTGGACTTGGTTCTATTACGCCAAAGATCGCAAGTATTGCTGAGGAATTTGGTGCAAAAATACGCCTCAATACCCCTGTTAAGAAACTAATTTATCAGGGTAAAGAAGTAGTTGGCGTAGAGTTAGAGAATGAAACAATTTATGCAGATAAAGTCGTAGTAAATGCAGACTTTGCCCATGCAATGACCACATTGGTTCCAAATGAAAAGAGGAAGAAATGGTCGAATAAGAAATTAGAAAAGAAAGGGTATTCATGTTCAACTTTCATGTTGTATCTTGGAATGGATAAAAAATATGACGACTTGCCACACCACCAAATTTATGCATCTAAGAATTATGAACAGAATCTAGAAGAGATTACAAATCATAAATTGACTTGGGATGACCCTTCTCTATATGTTCAAAATGCTTGTGTAACCGACCCTGATCTTGCACCTGAGGGATGTTCTACACTGTATGTACTCGTTCCTGTTCCTAATCAACATGAATCTCTTGTTTGGGATGATATTAAAGATAAATATAGAGACTTAATTATTGAACAAATGGATAAATTAGGATTTGACGATGTCAGAGAACACATAGTCTCAGAAACTATCGTTACTCCTGATGATTGGGGTTCTTCAGATATTTATCGTGGAGCAGTATTCAATCTAGCTCATAATTTAGGACAGATGCTTTGGAGAAGGCCGCAAAATCGCTTTGAAGAAGCCAAAAACCTGTACATTGTTGGTGGAGGTACACATCCTGGAAGTGGTTTACCTACGATATTCGAGAGTGCAAGAATTAGTAGTAAGCTAGTATTGGCAGATTTGGGACTAGATCCTGACTGGAATGGCGTCAGTAATTGGTTTGAAGACATGAAAAAACCAAAAGTCAAAACCAGTAGAAAAGTTTCCATGAAGCCAAGCGTTTCTGGTGAAGGACATGTTGCGTAAGTTATTTGTTTTTGCTTTAGTATTAGCTTTTGCATTGCCGGGTTGTATTGACTCAGAATCAGTTGTTGGATCAAAGAATGATGAAGTACCTCTCCGTTTGAATTTCGAAGCACAAACACTTGATCGAGTCGAAGATAATGGTAGTAGTTTTGAATTAAAGAAAGAATTAGAATCTTCACCAGTGTTACTTTTGTGGGTTGGATCAAGCTGTTTTGGATGTCATGATTGGACTAATTTGATACGAGATAGTTTGGAAAATGGTTCTTTAAATCAGTCAACTCTGTCTATTGTTAGTGTCCATAGATGGTCTAATTTAGAAGGAGCAGAAGAGGTTATGGGTGCTTTTGGAGAAGATACAAATGATTCTTCATACACTCCTTGGAAAATTGTAATGGTGAATGAGCAAACACCTGCATTAGAATTTTTTTCCGATGAAAAAACGGGCTACAATGTTTACGAAGCATATGGTAATCCATCAACCCCTACTTTGCAATTGATAGGTGATAACGGCATTAAGATGTGGCAATCAAAAAATTATTGGGCGAATACGACAATTTTGCAAGAGATATGGGATACTGCATCTAAATTATGATAAATTGATTTAACACCTAAGACAATCAAACTCAAAGACTGCGAGTGTCAGCATCACAATGTCCGCCCTAGAAGGTGGGCGGTGAAAGCTTTGGGTGAAGGCATAAAACTCCCAGTCATTAACGGACTAGGGCGTACACAAAGAATAGACAAATGGTGGACTCAACCACTCGTAATGGGTGTTGGACTCAATGTTGCACTACTCTATACTTTCTGGAGACTGTTCATCTATACCACTGATAGCACTATTTCCTATGGTTTGGAAGGCAGTGTTGTAATGTCGCCTATATTTTCTCCCAATGTCCTAGAATGGGACTTATTTGGCTTATCTTCATGGGACCATCCTTCATGGGTAAATGCAGCAATTCTCGTTTTATGGATTCCTTTTGGATTTAGGGGGACATGTTACTACATGCGAAGAGTATACTATCGTACTTTTTTCGCAAGTCCACTAGCATGTTGGGTCGATGAGCCCGAGATTAGTAAGAAACTTGGATATAAAGGTGAGAAGAGATTATTTGTTTTCAATAATTTACACAGGTATTTCCTTTATGCTGCTATGATTATTCTATTGATAAAGTGGTGGGATGTGACTCATACAATGACCTTTAATGAAGGAGTCGGAGTTTCAATTGGAACCTTTGTTATGGGGATTGAAGCCTTCTTACTTACCATGTATGTCACTTCATGTCATGCTCTCAGGCACCTTGCGGGAGGGGCTCTTGATAGATGGACTACAGGAATTAGTAGAATTAGAGGAAATTTATTTGGAAAGATTTCAATCCTAAAT
>MDTG01139136.1_pt1 | contig 12839 bp, 13 predicted proteins | sample 811421 | NCBI WGS metagenome assembly MDTG01 (sample SAMN05326645, study PRJNA326480) | marine metagenome | isolation source: seawater | place: Pacific Ocean: South East | collected 2011 | reverse complement strand
TTCATATTATTTAGTCCTCACTTTTTATTTAATATACATACATTATGCACTCAACTGAACCATAAGTCAACCTTTTTCTGTGCTTTTTTCAAAAGAATTTTATCAGCCTTATCAAGGAGTTGTAACAATAAAGCCTTTTCTTTCATGTAAACTTTAGCAAAATGCTCATCATGTTCGGTTATAGACTTAGTATTATCCAATAAATCGGCTATTTTTATGGTCTGTCCTGATCTAGAAGCTTGTGCTGAATGTTCTCTATCTAACCCTTTTCTGAAAGCTCTGTTGCCATCTTCAGGTTTGGATACATCAGTTAATTCTTCTACCAAATCAGCCACAACATGTCCAAAATGAAATGCTATTTGGTCTAAAGTTACATCACAATCCTCGACTGTATCATGTAAAACTGCTGCCATAAGCATTTCTTCTGTATGTTCTACAGTTTTAACAATTTCCATTACTGCCAAAGGGTGTACGATGTAAGGTTCACCAGTGTATTTTCTAGTCTGTCCTTCGTGTGCTTTTGTAGCAAATTGTATGGCTTTATCTAATTGTTTCATGCTTACATTATGCACTCTTAAGGACCAAAAGTCAAGCACTTTATTCGTTTTTTTCTTCGTAATCTACCCTTGCTAAGATGTACTCTTTTACGAGTTCTGAACGAACAATGTCCTCAGGACCAAATTCTACTGTTCCAAATGATGGCATGTTCTCCGCTATTTGTATGAACTTCTTCATTCCTGATTTGTCGTTGTTTTTGTATAAGTCTGTTTGTCTAAAATCTCCACAAAAGATGATCTTAGAACTATTACCTACTCTTGTCATAATACTGTTAATTTCCATATCATTCATATTCTGACATTCGTCAACGACTATAATAGAGTTATCTAATGTAATCCCTCTTACAAAGGAGGTGCACATAAAGTATAACTTCTTTTGCTCCATAAGTCTGTCATAAGGTTTGTCCTTGTGAGGATATAGTTCGTCCATCATATTCTGATAGGGTATTGAATACACATCTATCTTTTCTCCATAGTCACCTGGCAAGTGGCCTATTTCTCTGGAAGGTACTGCTGAACGAATTATGATTAATTTATTATACGGACCTCCTCTATTAATTACATCTTCCATTGCTTTGTACATAGCAATAAAAGTTTTACCTGTACCGGCAGAGCCATGTAACAATAGCGCATCTTTGCGTTTGTACATTTGCCAGAATAAATTTTGAGTATTTGTAATTGGATCGAATCTTGCGAGATCCTGTGGTTGTATTTTGAGTGGCGTTGATCGCCTACCATTTGATTGTTTGTCTTGAACTAGTTGAAGATTTCTTCTAGCCATTTAATTGTTCTCCTGTTAGTTGAAAGTCTATGTAACAAAAATTGCTACCCTAACATGATATAATATTTCTTATATGGAACCTCCTATATGTTGTCCGGTTTAGATTCACCCATCAAACCGCCGACTCGTTTTTTAACTTTTTTAACTGTATCTCTAATTTTTACAGACTTAGAATCTTTTTTGCCAAAGTCATCTGCCATAGGTGAATAAGGATTAGCATCTGCTACTCTAGATAATACATCTTTGAATCCACCATCTGGTTTTGTTCTATCACCTGTGCCTCCCTTATTAATATTAGGAGCACCTGTAATAATTTGTTTGATTTTTGGATTTTCTTTTAGATATTCACATCGCTTATCCCAGGTCATCATTTCGTCCCAGACTTCGCCTTTATCATTTTCAAAACTGTATATTGGCATACTTTATTTTACCTTCACTGCTATTTCTTCCATTCCGTCTATAATTTTATTTATAAGCTTTCTTGCTGGGAATGATAGTAAGTCGGAACCATAGCCCCGTATTAAACAATCTTTTATGTACAAAGGATCTACTTTAGATAGTGTATCTCTTGTATACCCTATTTTTTTAAAGCCGTATGTATTCAAACATAATACAGCGAGATCTATTTCATCCTCAGTATAGAATGCCATCCTATAGCCTTTAATGATTGTAGGCTTTGGTTGTTGTGTCGGAAATTTAATAACCTTACCCTTCATATTTTTATTTATACAGAGGTTGATCTAGACATAGCTTTTCTAGAGTACCTTTATAGGTATTCCAAAAGGGTACTACATCTTCTTCTAAGTAATGATTAGGAGAAGGATGTCTATTTTTTGACACCTCTCTATCATGCCAGTCTTTCTTTTCTTCCTCAGGACTATGTGGAATCCAACCCCTTCCTTTTACAAAATGATACCCAGATCTTTCTAGTGCATAGCCCCATAAGGGTCTAGGATTCCGGTGGTGTTGTGTTAATTCTTGTATTCTTTTTTCTGAAAAATTATATTTTCTTAATAAGATTAATTGTGGTTCATGTAATCCAAAACAAGGAAAGTGTGCAACATAAGGCGTTTTTAATGAAGGTATAATATCATTTACAATATTATTTACCATGGCCAGATTTTTTAATAAATTAGATAACTCCCATCTTATATTTTGTAAATAATCTGCCCACAGTTTATCGTCTACAAAATCTGTATAATCTTCAGAGTCATAAGGTAAACCCACAGGAGCATATTGTCTAATATTTGTAACCATAGGTTGTGTGTCTGGACGATATCTAAATTCAGGTTGTCCTCTAATACCATCTCTAAGTAGTTCTCTGTCTTGATGAGAAATTGCTATGACTACTCTATCTTCAGCCTGTATGTAATCTTTACATATTGATAATTGTGCCCATACTGCTTCTACACCTGTACCACCTATGCCCCTATGTACCGGATTAAATTCCTTTGTTATGGGCTCCCATATATTTTCATCTGGACATTGTACGAAGCTATCTCCAAAAAACCAAACTCTGGGTTTTTGTGGTTTTATTATAACCTTTCTTCTTTGCTCTCTGTCTTTTAAAATCCTATCAGGCCTTTGAGGTTCTGTACCCCAAAACTTCCAATACCCTTCAGGTAAATCAGGCCACTCGTACATTATATATCCTCTCAAATTCTTTAGCGTCTTGAATTGTATTAACCATAGGCTTGCCTTTGATGTTTAGACTTGTATTAAGTAACATAGGACACCCTGTTTCTTTGTAGAACTCATTTAAGAGCGTATAAAGCCCTAAATGTTGTTTCTTATTTACAGTTTGAACCCTAGAAGTGCCATCTTTATGAACTATTGCAGGGTACTCGGTTCCTTTGCTACATTGTATAACATACTGCATATAAGGAGACTTGTCTACAGGCATATTAAATATTTTATTAGCATGTTCCTCCATTACAACAGGGGCAAAAGGTCTAAATTTTTGTCTTCGTTTTATTTCATTAACTTTATCTTTTATATCCTCTCCTCTAGGATCTGCTAATAAAGATCTGTTACCTAATGCTCTTGGTCCAAACTCTGCTCTACCATTTGCAACACCTACCATATTTCCTTTTAATAATTCTTTCATAAGTTTGCCTACAGGATAATCGCCTTCTATGTTATGTCCTAGGTAAGGTCCTCGCCAGTTGATATGTGTTTCTGTTTCTGCTAATATAGCTCCCAATGATGAACCCGCATCTCCCGGTGCAGGCATAATCCATACATCATTAAAATATTTTAGTGCTATATTATTTGCTACACAATTTAAAGCACACCCTCCCATAATAACTAAGCTCTTATTGTGAGGTAGCATCTTCTTTGTCTTATATATTAACTTCTCAAATTCTTCTTCGTATATTCTTTGGGCTGCTGCTGCCATATCAAATGTATCTTGTTGTCCTTGATATTTAGGCAACCACCAACGACATCCTTTATGTAGATTAACATTTAATAGAGGTTTCATTTGTTTATAAAATTTATTAGGGTCTCCATATGCTGCCATTCCCATTAGAATATATTCCTCTTCATTGGGTTTTAAACCAACTCTATGTGTAATAGCAGAATAAAATAAACCTAAAGACTTCGGGTATATATCTCCCCAAACTTTGGATAGCCATCTACCTCCATTCCATATACTTGTAGTTGTAAACTCTCCTATTGCATCCACAACAAGAACAGATGCAGTATCAAAAGGACTTGTATAAAAGCCAGCAGCTGCATGTGTTTTGTGGTGAAAGTGAGATTTAATATTATATTGTTTTATATAAGGATGTTTGTTTATGCTTTTCCATTTTTGTTTAGCATACTTTCGTCTTAAGTTTTTTAAAAAATTACTTTCATACCAAAGTATTTGTGAGGGCTCTCCATACTCTAAAGCTGCCTCAATTAATTCATCAGGCAAATTAGCATCATTCTTTATACCACTATATCTTTCAGACTCAGAAGCAAAAAGTATTTCATCACCTTCGACTACTGCCAAAGCTGCGTTGTGATTGTATGCCGATATTCCCCACCTAATCATATATAAAAGGGTCCTCAGGATAAAAGTTTGATTCTTCTTGTCGTATCCAATCTAATCTCCAATTAAATTCTGGTTCTTGTACTTTACCGGTATGATAGATTGCCTTATATAAGGTTGCAGGTTCCATATCATTGTTATGTGCCATAAATTTAACCATGTGTTTTACTTGTTGCCATGTTTCGTCTGATGTTAAAGCATCTGGTTCTCCAGGATCTATTGCAAAGAATTTACAGTTATTCATATATTGTAGAAAGTACATTAAATATAATCGAGAATGTTTTTGATGAAAATATGGAGAGTACTCGAACCAATCGGGAGGTGAAATAATTCCTGCTGTAATCATCCAACCTATTTTTGTATCAGCAGTTTTCTTTACTTTATTAACAATTTCTTGTGTCCATAAAACATCTTTATAATAAGACTCTATATTAAAGCCTTGAGGTTTATTGTTGTGATTAAAGAATATTAAATCATAAGGATCTTTATGATAGTCTGGCAATTTATACTGCATAAAATATTCCATACTTTCGTGCCAATTTATATTATGAACATGCACATTTTGAGGTAATTCTAATTGGTGTTTTTGTTTTGAAGTTATTAAATCTATTGCATGATATTTTGGTGCTAATTGTTCTAATAAAACTTTTCCAAATTTACTACCACAGCCTGTAAGTAATGCTCTTTTATAAGGAGTATTAGGTTTCAAGGCTTTTATACCTTGTTTATGTTCTATTTCTATTTCCATACTTTTATCTCTTTTACTAATTGTTTATTGTGCATAAATTCTCAGGCCAAAAACCTACTCCTTATTTCTTCAAGCAATTCTTTTCCAGATACTATTCTTCCTAAAGGCCAGCCATAAGGGTTTTTGCCACCATACCCTATCTTTCTTAAATAGTCTCTATCCTTTCTGTCTGAAAATTCAAATGCAAAATTGGCTTGGTGTCCATTATTAACATCGAAAGATGTAGGGTCGTCTTCATCACAATATGCTATTGAAGTGCTTTTACCTAATATACAGTTTTGTGGCATCCAAACATCAAATTGCTTATCAGAAGACTGAAAGTGTTCAAAGTAAGGAGGTATGTCTTTAAGGTCTGCTCTTTTCTTTGCATAAAAAATCATATCTCTTTTTGTATCCTCACGCTCTGCGCGATAATATTCCTCAGGAACTGTATACCATTTATTTCTCCATTTTTGAGACACAGTAGGCTCTACAACAAGACCTGGGTGATGTAACATATTTCTTGCTATCTTAGATTTTTCATAAAAGAAAGGTTCTATATCATGACAACCATAATTTAACTCTTCTACTTTATCAATAAAATCCCTAGCAATAAATCTATCTATATAAAAATCTCCAGGGTATTTTTTGAATGGTTCTTCTAGTATATAATCTGGACGATCCATGTGCCAATTAAATGCCCACTCCATTCCTTTGTCGTCTTTTTGCCTTGGGCCTTTATATGACATATTTGTTTTATTAAATGCAGTTGTAGGATATGCTATTCTAACAAAGTAACGATGAAGAGTATTAAGCTGTTGTCTACCTTTACTATTTAATTTTATATTTACTTCTTTTGGTTTTAAAGGAAAATAATCTTTAGGGTCCTCAATATATTCATTTATCTCTGTAATTATTTTTCTAATTTTTTGTGTCTGTTTTCTTAATGCTTCGTGGCCATCAATTGAGTCCCAATGATTATAAAGTTTTCTATAACTATCTAAAACTGTAAACTGTTTTTGCTTATACATCTCTCTACCAACATACATTGAACACCACCAATCTGCAAAGGAATTCATTGAAGGTTCCCATATAATTGAACATTGATCTTGAGAAACCATTTGATGAGGCAGTATGCCGAAAATTTCTGGTTCTAATTTAACTTCTATTTTCATTATATTGAATCTATATGTAAGTTCTGATACGCTATCAATCTACTACCAGGTCCAGGATTATTTATGCCATGTTGAGTATTCCAATTATTTAACATAAAGACACCTGTATGTTTCTTTGTAGGACCCATCCATTTCATTGTAGTAAAATGCGTTCCAGATATTAATGGGTTGTCTTTTAGGTTAATAATTAAAACACCAAATACGCCTCTATTGTCTACATGGGGCGCCATATCAAAACCTTCTTTGTCTTGTATGAACTCTCCTGACTTAGAGAAAGGAGGGTAACTAAAGTTAGATAGAGTATTCATCCACATTTGTCTAACTTCCTCTATATTACTTATATCCTTTCTGATAAATTTTTCTAACATTTTAGTGTGGTCGTTCCACACCGTACAGAAAGCATTATGAAGTCTATTGTCAGGTTTACATTGTTGTCTTAAGTGTGTGGTTTCAGACTCATAATTTTGATTGTAAGTTTTAATACTTGTTAGTTCTATTTCAGGCAAATCAAATTCAGAAACTTCCCAGACAGGATAAGCTTCATCTATAAGTTGAAGTTTCATGCTAAGTGTTCCCTGTGGTCTGTGGCCTTTCTTGTCTTTTTGTATGGGTTTTCTTCGTGAGACATTGTGTCGTCTAAAACATTTGGTGCCCCACATACCTTAGTACATGCTTGTAATTTTCCACATGCTGTAGTTTTATTCCAATCATCAGAATAAACTTTATTTAATCTATTTTCAGTTAAAATATTTTCTAATGTATCGTTATATAAACTAAATAAATCTAAACCTATCTCCAACATTTTTTCTTTTAACTGGTGCCACTCAAAGAACAAAGAAGTTTTATCTTCATGATCTATATAAGGAACAAGCAAACCAATCCAACAACAAGGCGTAACAAACCCAGCAGCTGATACAAATACTTCTCTATGACACCTAGGCCTTATAACTGTATTATCTAGTTCCTCTAATTCATGAGCGGACAATCTATCTAGCCCACTTGTGCCTGCTATAAATGCTAATTCATTATCTGAATTTATGTAAGTTACTTTCTCAAACGATTTATCCTTTATTATAATTTTGTCGTCTGAGCTCTTTATATAATTAACCCTGTTCTTCTTTTCTCTTGGAGGATAAATTTGATAATCAGTCTTACCTGTCTTATCTATTGCTGGCATAGTAGCATGATTTATACCGTTATCCAACCCATGTGCAATTTTTCCGACAAAGTGTTTTATTCCTAATTCTTTGGACATTCTTTTTGCTTCGTCTATTTGATGTTCATTGTGTCTAAAGATTAAATACTCCCAATCTGAGTCCCCTCCATGTTTAGTATATTCCTTAATATTTTCTATTAATTTTTTCCAATTAACATTTCTTCTGTATATATGATTTGTATCTTCTAAACCATCAACACTAAATATCATTTTCCATCCAGGCCTTTGTGCAAACAATTCTCCTATTCTATTCCATACTTTAGCAGACTTCATTCCTCCGTTTGTATGCATCTGTAATCCACCAGTTTTAGGCAAAGACGCAAAACAATACTCTAATATAGGAAGTAGATCTTTACATGTAACCGGGTCTCCATGATTACCACAGAAATTCATATATGTTATTTGTTTTAAAGTCTCAGGTGGAAACCATTTTTTAAAGTTTTCAATTGATATAGATTGTGGTATTAGCTCTGGTATTTCGTTAGGGCTATTTTGAAAATATCGAGGGCAGTTGGGGCATATAGAATTACATAGACTAGAAAGTTCTATGTGCATTTTATTTAATGTTTCAAATCTAAAATACCCACTCATATCTGCCTCACGGGTATGCTCTTTAATTTAATATTATCTTTTACTAAATCTACATGGTATCCAAAATAGTCTTCCATATCATAAGGCAGATTAAGATACCACTCTCTTGCCTCTGGGTGTGTTATTGCTAACAAGTCAGGAAGTTTTATTGATTTTTGATATTCATCTCTATAAACTGTTTTAGATTTTATAGCACTTAAAACCTTAGGGTCATTAAATATATCTTTTAGTTCTTCTTTTTGTTTGTAATAGTAATTTAATATATCTATTGTTTTTTCTTTGTTAAAGAAAGAAGACTTTTTAAAAGCATTTATTGCTTTATCCATAGCAGGATAAAATATATGATCAGGCCAAAAACATATATCCAAAGTACTTTGCATTCCTGGATCTGTTTGGTTTATCATATATAAATGATTTGCTATTCTCATGCCTGGCCACTGTTCAAAGAATTCTATATATCTTTCTATATCAAATATTACAGGAGCAGTTAAAACACTTGCAACCTCCATTGTAATACCTGCTTCAGCAAACTCTCGCCAGTTGTTTTCTATTTCATTCCATACGGCACCATCTCTTGTATATTCTAATGTTTCATGTGTACCATCTAAACTTGCTTCTATTCTAAGATGTTTGTATTTGTTTAATATTTGAGATATAGGTTTTCTTTTCCACTCTCTTCTAGTTAAGTTTGTATTATAATGTATTCTTAAATTATCAATATAATCTTTATAACCTGGTTTCTCTTTTAATTCTAAGATCTTTTCCATTACTGTCCAATGTACAGGAGACATAAACGGCTCTCCTCCTGCCCAATAGAAACCTGTTATTCTTTTTTCCTCCAACCCATCTTCCATTTCTTTAGCAGTTTGTGCTTCATGTTTCTTATCTACTTTAAAAGGATTTCCTCTTGTACCACCATTACCTCTGGCATTGTCTAAAGTATCCTTACCAAACATTTCTAAAAATAAATCTATATGTCGTGAACTATATACTATACCACATGAAACGCATTGTAGATTACAATGTATTGTTCTTGAATCGTAGTAAGTAGGTTTGTTCCATACAGAACCATCTTCTTTTGTTTTCGCCACTAAATCATCAAAATTATTTTTTAGTGAACCGTCTTGTTCAAATGTTGCTTCCTCTCTCAAGGACAAAATATTATTCTCTTCGTTTTGATAGCACTGGTGACATTCAGGGCGTTTTGTTCCTGCCAACATATCTAATCGAGTTTCTTTCATATAAACAGAATTAAAAAACTCTTCTTCTGTTGTTTTTTCTAATCCTTTTAAATCATCTGATATACAACAATACTTTCTTTCGTAACGACTTCCTTGATAGTTTTCTATCCAAGGAAAAATACATAAGGATTTATTGTTCTTAAAATTTGTAGTCATAACTGAATATGTCTCTCCAAGGACCTAATTTTCTTGTGCCTTCTACAGTATCTAAAAACTTCATGCCTTGATTCCAAAGTAGTTGGTTTTCGTCTTTGGCGTCTAAGTAACTAATCATTGTGGGTGTTAATATTTGTTGTGCGTATTTAGATGTTTGTAAGTGTTGTTTTAAATTTTGCTTCCATTCTACTGACGCACAATTTAAAGATAGGTAATGAGGAAACACTAGAAAATTTTGATTAATTGTTGCCACACCTAAATCTGGATTAGCATTTCTTTTATCTACTATAGGCTGAGCCCAGTTGTAATAGTCATCTAAATAAGGAGCATTTAAAAACTGTACTGTATTGGTAATATTAACTGCGTATAAAGAAGGACATTCAAAAAATAATTTATTAACATGTTCATCTATTTGTTCCCATGTATTTCCTTTTACAGGTTTTCTAATCCATTCATTAACTTTATCATATCCATCTACTGACATACCTAATGATACATGTTTAAAGTGTTTCCAAATATCATCATACCATGTCTCAAACATAGAACAATTTGTATTATAACTAATATGAATATTCTCTGCCACACCCTCTTCTATTAATCTTTCTAAAAATTTCCAATGGAAAGGCATCATAAATGGCTCTCCTCCATTTATGTACATATACTTTAATGTGTCTTTGTGTTCTAGTATTTGTTCTATCTTTTCTTCATTGAACCATTGATACTCTTGATATGTTTTAGGATCTGCATTTACAAAATCTAATTTGTTTTCCCATTGTTTATATTCTTTTGCTAGTGATGAACTGGAATCAGGATTACACATCATACATTTAGAGTTACATAAGTTAGACATTCTTAGATCTAAAAACTCTAATCTAGGCTTGTATATGTTTTGCCCCCATCTTTCCATTTCTGTTTTTCTTCTTGATTTACCACCTCTTTCCTCAATCTTATAACAGTTGTGGCAAGCAGCTGGTTTTATTCCTTTTAACATTTCATTTCGAGCATCAACGACACTACTGTCTAACCACATCTCTGAAACACTATTTCTAGACAAATTCATCATATCTCTTGGGGCGGATCTATCTCTGTAAAAACCATCATTAGGTGGGAACATTTCTGAAACACAGCACAGACCAACATGGCCGTTAGGGTGTAGGTTCATATGATTGAAAGGTAAAGGACAATATGCCTCAGTCACATCTTTTATTGGTATTCCGTTTATAGGTTTTGTTAATACAGCACCGTTTCTAAATTTATTATCTGATGACATCTGGTGCCTCTATATCGTTATACCAGTCTAAAAAATAGTCTGGAAAAACTTCTATTGTTCTATCTCTTCTTTTATCATATTGTGTATAGAATCTTTTAAAGTCTCTTACATTAGCAACTCGGCTGTCATCATGGAAATCATGTCCTTGTTTGACTACCCTAACATAGTTAATTAATCTTTCTATGTCTCCCTTTTCCATTGCGTTTAACATATTGTCTGTTTTATTTGTGTGGTACCACATTTCTATCTCATTAGCCAATCTTTCTCTTATATGATCTGGTAATGTAACTAGAGCTTGACACGCAGGGAATCTTAAAAAGTTAATACTTATTCCTATGCTTTTATGTTTATATTTGTTTTTCCATATCATCATTTGATCTAAGAAATCTGTAATTCCAAATAAGCACAATGCGTTTATAGTCATCATAACAACCGTTCTTCTGATGTTAGACTCTTCAAAGACTCTTTCCATATTATGACACCAATAGTCATAGTCTAATCCCCATCTAATATACTCTGCTTGTTCGCCTATTGTTTCGTTACTTGTAAATAAAGTAAGGTTGTGCATACCCCACGAAGCGTCTATTAATCTATCTATTAACGCAGGTTTAGCTCCTAAGTTAGAATTTAATCCTACTTCAAACTTGTGTCCTTCTTCTTTACATCTATCAAAAAGTTTCCAGACATCATCTGACATTAAAGGCTCACCACCTGTTATTCTTAATGTTCTTAATCCTTTAGAAAGTTCTGGCCACCATTCCCACCAGGCTTTTGTATAAGGATTTTCCATTCCTTTTAATTTTTCGTAAGGATTGTTTTTGTCGCCATCTATACTAAAAACATTACCACCTTCTGTTTCCATTCCATAGGCACCATTCTTTTTAATATCTTTACGCCACTCTGTACTAAAGTCTGCGTTACAATAACTACAAGCAAAGTTGCATGTTCTAGAAAAAGAAACTTCAATAGTAGGTGGCACTACTCTTTCTGTATGAGGTGCATCTGCCCACTTTCTCATCTCTTGAGGTGTAAATTGTAATGACTTATAAATTCTATCTGAAACATAATCAGGCCCCATGTCTTCTACTTTCCAGCAGTACTGACATTCTTTAGGCCTTTCTCCTGTCTGCATTAGACGTCTTTGTTCCATTTTATGATTTGTATTGTGTAACATACTAGGATCTTTTGCAATATCCTCTACACTTATATCATGAGGTCTAGGGTGATGGCAGCTTGTAGTTTTTCCACTATGCAACCATATTGTACTGTTGCCCCACTTAGCTCCACAGAAAGACGGGGACTTACTATTTAAAGTAATGTCTCTATATTCTATTAAATTTTTTGGATCTTTACTATCCATAATAATTATCGTCCATTAAGTAACTTAATTCGGGAAAAGTATCACAGAAGTTCTTGTTGCGTCTCTCATCCAACTGTTTTATATATAAGCGCATATCATCGTACACTACGGCGGGTTGAGAGTCATTACGCATAAATTCTACTAACCTTTCCATTTGATCTACTTCCTCTAAGTAAAAACATTCTTCATCTTTTCTAGCTTCTGTTAATTTGTTTTTGTGCATAAAGTCTAACCACAAATCTCCATAATATTGTTTGTCTTCTTTACTGATTAAAGAAAGCATTAAAGGTCTAGGCCATCTTAAATAATTTAACATTAACCTAGTTCTAAATACATGTTTTGTAGGTTGATAAATGGAACCCTTTGTTCCTCTCATCTTTTTAATCTCTTCTAAAAAGCCTAACAAGCTAGGAGCACTTGTAAGATTAATTGTTGTCATAAAATGTATTCTTGTAGAGTCGGGTGTGTTGTCTAATATTTTGTAACAGTTGTCTATAAACTCATCATACACCATACCCTCTCTTGTATACTCTGCTTGTTCGCCTGTGTTTTCAAAACTTGTATAAACATCAAAGTACTTAACTTTGCCTTCTATCTCTTTAACATTTTCTATCATTTTGTCTACAAGTTTATCAGGAGCATTGCAATTTGTATTAAGAGCAAATATAAGATCTGGATTAGGATTTTCTTTTATGTAATCAAATACTTTCCATGTGTCTTTACTTAGT
>MDTG01033745.1_pt1 | contig 12839 bp, 14 predicted proteins | sample 811421 | NCBI WGS metagenome assembly MDTG01 (sample SAMN05326645, study PRJNA326480) | marine metagenome | isolation source: seawater | place: Pacific Ocean: South East | collected 2011 | reverse complement strand
TTTAAAACACCATATGCTCTGAATAATGTAAATAATTCAATTGGATTTTTAATTCTTGGAATATTTACGAAAATACCATTACCAAAACCATTATCTTTACTAGCAATTAATACTTCAGTATGTTTTGGTGAAATACATTTGAAATCTGGAACGGATTTAATTTCTGCATAATATTTCCATTTTGTAGTATTTTTACCATCAAATATGTATACTCTATTTTCAGCCGCACGTTCTTGGCCTAATACTGTTTTTTCTGAACCTTTTATGATAAAATATCCACCGCCATCCATGGCACATTCACCGGTATGTAAATGCGAAATATGACGATTTTGTATCAAAGTACAAATCGAGGATTTTACCATAATTGGCATTTTTCCAATGTTTATATTTGGCAATTTTCTTGTAATAATATTTGGATTATCCATTTTTTCACTGTTTCTAATTATATATTGAATATCCAAATCCACTGTCATAGTAGAAGCATACGTAAAATTACGTAATTTTGCTTCTTGTGGTAACATCATTTTTGTTGCACCATTATTTTCATGAATTTGTGGCGGATATAGTTTAAAATTTTCAAAATTAATATTTATTTCTAATAAATATTTATCGTGTTCTTGGATATAATCATTTTCCGAACAAACGACAACTGGGTTAAACATTTTCATTGTTCTAGGCATTTGAATGTTAACATAATCATTATATGATTCCAATTGATGACGCACTAAACGCTCCAAAGATTGACCGGTGAAATATGATTCTAAAATTTTGAATGGTTCCTCAATATATTGATCTAAATCCTTTAAAATACTATTTTTTTCATCTTGAAGAACTTTCTTCATTGATTCAGTCATATCGTCGATTTGAGATGTCATATATGAGTCCATAGTCATTTTCATGTAATATATTTAAGTATATTTTCCACTAAATTATCAAATCAATTTTTTTAATAAACCATATTAGAAACAAGTGAATATATAGTAATAATGAATCAATTTACATTATTTTTGGATAATTATAAAAATAAAAATACTGATTACGAAGATTTAGTTAAAATTCTGAATGTTTCACATAATGATTATAACAAACATTTTAATAAAAAATCGCATCATGAAAGTTATGAAACATGGCAAAAAAAACATTTGATGGAACCTTCTTTTAATATTATCAAAGAACCAGTTTTTATTGATGCATCCATTAATAATATAAATGATTTATTGGAAATTATTGAAAAATATCCATATGATTATAAAAAAGATTATAATATTGACGTAAAAGCATTACATGATATAAAAGATGAATTGAAAACACTGAAAAATATGATTGGTATGGATGAAATTAAAACCAATATTGTAGAACAATTGTTATATTTTTTGCAAAAAATGCATATTAATGATGAAAATAATCAAGATTATAAACATACAATTATTTATGGTTCACCTGGTACTGGTAAGACTGAAATAGCTGAACTTATGGGGAAAATGTATTCAAAAATAGGTATTCTAGAGAATCAAATTTTCCGAAAAGTAAATCGCAGTGATTTAGTAGGTGGATATTTAGGACAAACTGCACTAAAAACTCGGGATGTTGTCAAAGAATGTTTAGGTGGCTGTTTATTTATTGATGAAGTTTATTCATTAGGAAGTGATGACAGTTATTCTCAAGAATGTGTTAATATTTTGAATGAGTCATTAAGCATCCATAAAAATAACTTAATGGTTATTGTGGCTGGTTATAAAGAAGACGTAGAACAAAAGTTTTTCACAATGAATAAAGGTTTAGAATCCAGATTTATTTGGAGATTTACCATTTCTCCTTATTCTCATGAAGAACTTTATCAAATATTTCAATTGAAAATACAAAATATTGGATGGACTTTAGACGAAACTAGTTATAACAAATGGTTTGAGAAAAATTATAATGAATTCAAATATTTTGGACGTGATATTGAAAATTTGCTTTCTTATGTTAAAATCTGTCATTCTAAACGCATTTTTGGTAATAATTCAACGAAAAAATGTATTACAATGGAAGATATGGATTCAGGTATGAAGAAATTTAAAACCAATTCAAAACGTCAAGATAAACCAAATTTTTTAAATGAAATTTATATATGAGTGATAAAAGAATAATTAAAGTAAATCCAGATTTATTCAAAATACCTGATACTACTAAAAAGAAAAGAGAGCCAAAACAGCCAAAAGAAATAAAAGTGAAATCAAATCGTAATAACAATAACACTACTGTGAAAAAGAAATTATTAAATTTATTACGACGTAAACAAGATGAAAAAATAAAAGAGAGTAAAAGCGATTTTGAAAAAAGTGTAAAAACTAAAAATCAAGAGATTTTAGACACTTTTGAAAGTGAATTTCAGAATTCTCTGGATTATTTGAATAATTTAACAAAAAATAATAGTCAAACAATATCACACAATACTACCATAAAACAACCTGTATTTGTGGATGAAAATGTTAGTTTGACGCTTCCTAAAGAGTTACGTAGCAATGATGTTACTCATAACTTACCAGTTATGGTACCAGAAACAACTGAGCCCCCTATTACTCTTTTACCAAAAGCTGAACCACCAAAATATGGATGTTTAAAAAATGGTTCTTTACCTACATTTAGATCTTGGCGTAATCAAACACAACGACAATATCCTAGTTTACCTTCCAGACCTTTAGTATTACCTTCCTCTTCATCTTTACCAAAAAAACCTGATGTTGTAATAACTCCGAAGAAACCATCTAAACGACAGAAAATGATTCGACGAAATTTCACCATTGGAAAATATTCAAATAGACCCAAAATTGGTGTACTTGTATCAAATAAAACATTGCGAAAACATACTACTACAAAACAAAAAATGTTACAACAAACACCTTTAGATGATATCAAAAAAACTTTAGTGAAAAAAGGTTTCATCAAAATTGGTTGCAGTGCACCACCGAATGTATTACGTAAAATGTATGAATGTGTATCACTTATGTGCGGTGATATCAAAAATCATAATCCTGATAATCTTTTGTATAACTATTTGAATAGTAATGATAATTATTGAAAAATATAAAACAATTTCATGTAATATTCATCATGAAATTGTATTGCGTATGATAAATAAAAAATATTTATAAAATTACATATTTTTACATAGAACATTCAATTTCTTTTTGAATTTTATCCTTGATTTTTTCCTTAATCGCATCGTATCTATTTTTATCCATGATATTTGTAATGAGTTCCAAATCCGGCATTTTATCATATACACTTAACTTAGCTTCTTTATTTTCTTCATTTAAAAATAGCAATACATCATCGCCTTGTTTTTCTACTAATTCTTGAATATTCCTTTTTTACATAATTGTTCGTCTTCAATGTCCCAGTAAAATTGACAATCCGAAGGATTATTCCATTCATGTAACGGTTTTGAATAAGTTGCTGTTACATATAACTTAACCGTTTTTTCACATGAATATGTTTGTAAAATATTTTTAGACATTTGAGTTGTTTCATGAAAGTGGTTTTCGTCGAACACTATAAAATCCAAATTAAGTTTCACTATAACTTCCACTTTTTTCTCAAATACATAATCGTCCAATAATTGTTTACTTACAATAATAATGTTATTTTCTTGTAAAACCATGTCATTTAATTCACTTCCTTTATTTATTTCGGTTGGCGCTGGTGTAATAATGAGTGCATTTAGCGATAAAAATTTTTTGTGATATTTCATAAATAATCCACCGACATCATATGTCTTTCCCCCATCTTGATTTTGCAGCCAATAATAAATCTTTCTCTCCTTCGCAAATCTTTTTCATTTTTTAAATGTAAATAAATCTTGTCCGAATCGCAAGTCTAAATGTATTTTTGTATTACAAATCTAGAATTAACATCGTTAATATTAACATCTTGTATAGCGTGTTTCAGTTTTTGAAAACTAATTTTTTTATTGCATATTTTTTCTATGTCAATTATAGTTATTTACATATATAGTTTTTATAAATATATTCAAAATTTTTAATATGACCTTCTTCTGAAAAATGATTATTATCTTTCAACATAGTTGATCCATATAATTTAACTATTATACTTGGGTCATAAATGAATACATTAATATTATTTTTACAAAAATTTTCAATAGTATTAAATATTATTTCTCTGTTTTTTATAGACATATTATCATTGTTATACATTATATTAGGACGCAAATGTGTTTGAAATACTATCGGTTTTGAAGAATGTATAAGATTACGTAATATATTCAATTTCAAATATAATTCTTCGCTAGATAAGATTTTTGTATCATATTTTTCAAATATATTATTTCCTTCGCTTTTATTTTTTATAAATAAATTGACGGATTCAGGTGACGGTCTACATAATTCTTCTTGAACAAAAAAACCCTCTTTATAATATGTTTTGAGAGAACATATCTCAAATATATAAATATTGGCAATATTAAATTTATTTTGTATTTCTTTTAATTTGTCTGAATTTCTATGACTATCATTTTCAGAGAGATTAATATCTTTCCAATACGTTGTTAAAAATAAACTTAATATTTTTTTAGGAATTGTAATTTTATTTGTTAAATATTTTATAAATTGAATATGCTGATCTATATCATGTAGTTTTCCCATAAAGTTGTTTCCTATAAACTTAGTATCTAATGAATTTAGTGCATAAACTTTATTATTATAATCACTTCCAAAAGCTCGTAATAATCTACAAGATCCTGAAATAAATATTACATACATATATTATTATAAAATATAAAAATTAACCCTTTTTGACAAAGTTCTCTCGTGCTAAATTGTGAACTATTTTTGAATATGATAGTTCACGATTTGTATATCCTGATGATTGTTGTTGCATCACTATACATTTATTTGAAAATTCCGAATCTATATCTTCATAATCTGGATTTTCTTTTTTCCATTGTAATAATGAACCTATACTTTTTCGTGATACTTCTTGTATTGCACCTTCTATTTTTTTATCAGATTGTTCTTTTTCCCATTTATCTGAATCTTTTATATAAAGCGTTTCTCGTTTAATGTCGGTACAATGAATTGGACGTTCGTAAAGAGTCAATTGATTTAAATTATCCATTATGATCTTAGTGATTCCATTAACAAAACCTAATTGCGCGTTGTTTTCCAAATCATCATGACTCACTTCTATTCGTTCTATAAAATCTGAGAAATTAATTGCATCTTTGCATTTTTCGTTTAAAAACATGTTAATATTAAAATGATTCAAATTATTTGTTGTATTATTTGTTGTATTTCCTATTTTATCTATCATATTTGCCATCATTTCATCCTTCTTTTTCATTTCTTCTTGTTGTTCTTGTAACTGATTCATCGCCTTTATTAATAAAGATTTATAATCTATTTCTTGTGTAATTTCAGTACATGAATTATTACTTTCATGATTACATTTCTTTTTATGTGACGATAATGAAGACCTATGTTTGTATTGTTTTCCACAATCACAAAAAAACAGTAAGGCGTTTTTTGGGTTTTTTTTGTTAGGATTTGTTAGGATTTCATGTTTTCGAGTGGATAAATGACGTTTATAATCATAACGATTACTGCATATAAAGTGACATGTTTCACAACTAAATTCATTTGCGTTTTTTGCGTTTTTTTTGTTAGTCATATGTTAGTAATATATACTAACAAAAAAAACGCCTAAATTTATCCGAATAAAAATTTTGAAAAAAAATGTCGTAACAAATGAAAATTATTTTTTTGGTATTTAAAGCATTAACGTGACAAATGAAAAATCGCATTTTTTAACTGAGATTCTTTTTTCAAAAAATCAAAATTGGACAATTTTAAAAATGTCCAAAAATGAAAAACCTAGAAGAATCCTAAGAATACCAAAATCCTGTTTTTTTATGGTAACAAATACTAAAATAATAATTAGTTGTTTATTATGTATTATGCTTTAATAATAAAAATAAAAAATTGATTTTTTCACAGCAAATTTTTATAAATGCATAAAACATGAAATCAATTCAAGAAGCAATAAAATTCATTTTCGAAATTGAGGGAATACATTCTAAAATACAACTGGATGTATGGTGTGGAAATCGTGGTAGAGAAAAGCTTTATTCATACATTAAAGAATTAGCACCAGATCATTGGAATCAATTAGAAAAACCTGAATGTACTTGCAGAGGATTTTATCAAACCCAATTGTATGGATATTTAATTTATAGTAAATTATGAAAAAATTGATTTGTTTACAGCAAATTTTTGTAAATGCATAAAAGCAAATGGAGAAATTGGAATTAACAAAAGCGCTTATCATTAAAAGACCTTCTTTATCATGCAAAACACCTTATGTTGCGGATGCATATGTTTATGAAGAAGATGGAAGTTGTATGGTCCATACACCAGCATTGGGTTGCTGTGGATTGAGTGATAAAGATGCTGTGGTATATATGTCAAAAGTACGAAATAAAAAGAATGTATGTAATTATCGCGTTGAATTAAGTTCAATTTATGAGCCCAAAATACAGCGTAATATATTTGTGGGAATAAACCCAAAACTAGCCGAAGAATTGGTGAATCATGCATTAATAAATAATAGTTTTAGTTTCTTGAGTCATTTAAAATCATTTAAAAGAGAGAAAAAAATAGAAGGAACGAATTCGCGATTTGATTTTGTCGGAGTCGATAAAAATGATAAACCATTTGTATTGGAAGTGAAGAATGTACCTTTGGCAGATTACGTTGATTGTGATGCAAAAGAACGTAAAAAAATGGATCCACACAAATTTGATGAAGTAGATTATGATGAAAAAATCGCATACTTTCCAGATGGATATCGCAAAACAAAAAAAGAACCTGTAAGTCCACGTGCAATAAAACATTTACATGATTTAAAATCAATTAGTACAAATTACAGAACCATTATGTGTTATGTAATTCAAAGAGAAGATGTAAAATATTTTCAACCAAGTGTAATCGATCCATTTTATAGAGAAGCTTTTTATGATGCATATGAAAATGGTGTAGAAATGCATGCCGTTCAATTTGTTTGGGATGAAAATGGAAATTTTATTTTGAAAAATGATAATATTAAGATTCTGTAGTTTCGTTATTTTCACATTGTATTTTTGCACTTGTTTGACAACATAATGCTTTGTAACATTCATCGCAAGTTTTCATTATAAACATACAAGGGAAGCAACAAAACCATTCACAATACATTTTTTTGTTTATATTTTGTTTTCTTTAATATATTTCAATTTTTTACTTTTTTGTCTTTTTTGTTTTTGTATTATTTTTTTTATTTTTTAATAAACCTCCTCTATACATATGAGTGCTAGTAAATGTTTTATTAACATAATCAATAAAATTTTTAACTATACTAGTATCATCATTTGTAGAACTGTTAATATTAATTTTATTATTACGATTGTTATTATTATATGAAAAATATTCTGGAGTAAATAAATCATTACCATTTACATTTATAAAGTTTTCTCTTGGTAATCCAAAACCTTGATATTGAAACCAAGTTCTAATAAAATTTCTTTTTCCTTCAGTAACGTCTTGTCTTGGTATAGATCTAGTTTTCACATTACAAGAAACTAAACCATATCCCTTCAAGTCTTCACTACATTCTAATATATTATTTTGTCCTATATTAATAGGAGAGTTATTTCTTAATGGTGAAGCATGTATACATAAATTGTTATTAAAACCAATACTACCTTTTGGTGGTATTCTATGTCTTATTAATGTAGTTTCATGTGAACCGTTTGACATTTCTGTTGTAATTGGAATTATTTCTGGACCTGTCATTTCTTCTGAATTATCGTATGTTAAATTTACATAAAATACTTGATTATCTTGCAATGAATCTTTATGAAAAGCTAAATTTGAAAATTCAGTTGGTGGTAATTCACGATTAAAGTAAAAATCAAGTGAAATTAAAAAATATGAATCAGGATTATTATATAATGATGTTATAATTGCAGTATCCATAGAAGAATGAAATATTATAAATCTAATATATTTTTCAAATAAATTAATAACATCATTATCAATTTCATTTCTTGCTATTCCATTTGGATTGGCATCATCTCTTGCTGAAACAGCAAAATCACTATATAGTTGATTTAGAACATTAGCCTCTTGTATTGTTAAAGGAGCAAATGCTATTTTAATTCTTTTAGCTATTTTATTTAGTTTATCAGTATCATCATTAATTGCTATCCAATCTTCTTGGGTTATATCTATATATATATATGCGTTCAAAAATCTCTTTACATTACTTTCATTTTCATTAATATTAAAACGTGTCATACATCTTTTAAAAATATCTGTTAAATCTTTGTCATTAAATAAGTCTATTTCTTGTCTTAATGGATAAACGGAAAGAATAGGTGTAAAAGTATTATTTGTATCATTATAAACTGAAAAATTATTTTCAATTATTGTTTCATTATTATTACTAGTATTATTTTTTGACCTATTATTTTTAAAGAAATTTTTTATTGAAGTTTTTATAGATCTTTTTCTTAAAGTTACTACTTTTTTTCTTCTATCTCTTCTATCTCTTGTATTATTTCTAAATCCAGGCATATACAATATAAATATATATATATATATTTATGTCAAATAATAGAATTTAAAAATAATATTAAAAAAAGATATACATTAATAATCATGTCAAACGAGAACATAGTAAGTGAATATTTGAAAATAACCAACGAATATAAAGAAAAATATGGACCCAATACACTTTTATTAATGCAAGTTGGAGCTTTTTTTGAAATATATGATCTAAAAAACGACAATGATGAAAAGTTCTCAAATATGAAAGATATTTGTAATTTATGTCAATTAAATTATTCAGAAAAGAAAAACGTGGTAAATGGAAAACAGGTTCTTATGGCAGGGTTTCGTGATTATTCACTAGATAAATATATACAAAAAATATTGGGCCATAATTATACAATTGTTGTATATATTCAAGAAAAATCTGGAAAAGGATTTAAACGCGTTCTCGACCAAATATATTCTCCAGGTACTTTTTTACAAAATGATGAATATGGAAATATTTCGAATAATACTATGGCAATTTGGATGGAAGATGTATCTATTCGTAATAAACGAAAGATTGTTTATGGTATAAGTGTAATAAATATTATTACGGGGAAATCATATATATATGAATATGAAACACCTTATTTATTCGAACCAACATCGTTTGATGATCTAGAACGTATTGTTTCAGTATTCAATCCGAGTGAAATCATATTTATTTCAAATTTTGAAGAAAAACAAAGCAAATCCGTTTTGCAATATATTGGTACTAACAATGTTCTCATTCATCATCCAAATATTGACAGCGAAAAATGCAAAAATTGTATGAAACAAACCTATATTCACCATATTTTGCAGAAATTCTTCGGTTCTCATAGTCAATACAATTGTTTTGAATTTGATAATAATACTTTTGCAACACAAGCATTATGTTATTTATTGGATTTCATGCAAGAACATAATAGTGATATTGTGAAAAATATTGCATTTCCGTTGTTTAATAATGTATCAAACAAAATGATATTGGCGAATCATACGTTGAAACAGTTAAATATTATTGATTGTGAGAACTCACATGGTCCATTTTCTTCAGTAATGAAGTTCACTAATAAATGTTGTTCTAATATGGGAAAGCGGTTGTTTCAATATGAATTAACGAATCCCGTTTTTGATGAATTATGGTTGCAAAATGAATATAATAGTATTGAAATTTTCTCAAAAAATATGGAAAACGTTTCAAAAATACGTGGAATATTGTCGCATATTTATGATATGGAACGCATTAATAGACAAATTTATATGTCAAAAATATACCCAAATGATATTTATAAATTATATTCGTCGTTAATAAATGTTTCTAATATTTATGATTTGATAAATAATAATATTTTTGACAATTATGGATATAACTATGAGAACCTTGTATCAAAAACATCAATTATTTATACTTTTTTGCAAGAAAATTTGGTTCTCGATAAATGTAAAGGATTGACGTCTTTGATGACATTTGATGAAAATATAATTCAAAGAGGTGTATCAAAAGAATTAGATATAACATGGGATAAAATGGAAAATAATGAGAAAATATTATCAAAAATACATGAATATTTAAATGAATTAATGAAATCTCACGCAAATGAAAAAACGGAAACAATTAAAATTCATGAAACTGAGAAATCAGGACGTTCATTACAAATGACATTAATACGTTCTAATAAATTGAAAAAAATAATTGCAGAAATGGACGAAAATAGCAAGAAAATCGAATTGTTTGGTTCAAGGTTCTCATTAGATGAAATAAATTTCGAAAAAACTTTGGGTTCAGCAATCGAAATTAAATTCCCACTTCTACAAAAGATTATAAAGGAAAACTTATTAATCAAAAATGAAATCAATAAACTTATTATAGCAAGCTATGAAAATATTATTTGTCAAATAAAAGATAAATTCATGGATATTATAATAAATATATGCAATTTTGTTTGCAAAATAGATGTATTAACAAATAAATGTTATATATCACAAAAATATAATTATGTGAAACCAGAAATATTGGACCATTCACAATCATTTGTCAAAGCAGATGGATTGCGACATTGTTTAATAGAACATTTACAAACTGATGAAGTCTATGTAACAAATGATATTGTATTAGGAAAAGAGGTTCAAAATGGTATTTTGTTATATGGTGTGAATGCTTCGGGAAAAACAAGTTTCATTCGTTCGTTGGGTATAGCAACAATTTTGGCGCAATGTGGGATGTACGTACCATGTAAACGTTTTCAATATAAACCATATCAATCTATATATTCACGTATTCTTGGAAATGACAATTTATTTAAAGGAATGTCAACTTTTGCAGTGGAAATATCAGAACTAAGAGTGATTCTTAAGATGGCAAATGAAAATAGTATGATTTTAGGAGATGAATTATGTAGCGGTACAGAAACGGAATCAGCGTTGAGTATATTTGCCGCATCAATGATACATATTTGTAAACAAAACAGTAGTTTCATATTTGCAACACATTTTCATGAAATAGTAGATTATGAAGAAATAAATAAATTAAATACATTAAAGATGTACCATATGTGTGTCATTTTTGACAAAGAACAAAATCGTTTGATATATGACAGAAAAATGAAACCAGGTTCAGGAGAATCTATTTATGGATTAGAAGTATGTAAATCATTACATTTAGATGATGATTTTTTAACAAGTGCATATGAATTGCGTAATAAATATTTCCCACAAAAACAAGGAGAATTATCGCGTAAAACAAGTTCATATAATTCGAAGAAAATACGTTCAATATGTGAATTATGTGAAAAAGAGTTATCAAGTGAAGTTCATCATATAGAATATCAAAAATTTGCAAATAGTAATGGATTTATTGAAGGATTTCATAAAAATCATTTAGGTAATCTTTTATCTGTATGTGAATCATGTCATCATAAACTTCATAATGAAAATAAAATGGAAAAGAAGAAGAAAGTTATTAAAAATATTTGATATAATAAAATATTAAGAATATATATAATGGCTAAAACCATGAGACGTAGAATCTCAAAGGGTACAAGAAAGGCTAGAAGGAACAACAATAAAAGTAAGAATTCTTGGCCCATGTTTGTTAAAAAAGTTTACCACGAAGAACATAAGAAAAATAAAAATTATACATTCAAAGAAGCTTTGAAAAAAGCTTCCGCCTTGAAAAAACAAGGTAAAATGATGTAAATATATTATAAATAAAATATATTTACATACGAATAGAAGGGCAATTGCCATAACATTTTCCCTTAAAGTAATAATGATCGGCATTTTTTGTTTCAGGATTATTATAATTAGCAACATTTAGCGGTCCATTCTTATTTCCAGCAACGCATTTAACGCCGCCTAATAAAACACAACAATCAGTAGACGCACATACATCTTTTTCAATATTTAAACATTTTTGTTCGGTTCCATATGGATTCATTTTATTAAAATGACAAAATCCGGATAATAATGACGAACTATCTGTAACTGGTTTTGCATGGCTAATTTCTGACATACGGCTAAGAAATACAGAATCTTCGTAGGTAGGTATAAAATTACTGGATTTATATCGCCTATAATTATCATTAGCTTGCTGAAATAAGGTTTCATCTTTAACAAATAAAGAATCATCCGAAAAACTGGCATCACTATTTTCAAAATATCCAGCATTACCCACTTGCTCTTTAATTTCTTCTGGACTATCATGGTATTCTACATCTAAATTATCTGATTCATAATCTAAACCTTCTTTAATAGAATATCCAATGATTAGAACCAAAATTATTATCATTGAAAAAAAAAATATTTGAGAAAGAAAAGATTTATTTATAAAATTGAATAGTTTCATATAAATTATATAAATAAAAAATTGATTTGAAAAATATAAGTATATCTATATTATTATATACAATGATTATTCCTGTTAAATGTTTTACTTGTGGTAATGTTTTGGCAAATAAATATAGATATTATTTAACTGAAGTACGAAAACAAAAATTACAAGAAAATAAATCATTAGAAAAAATTGTTTATTTGAGTAATACAAACAGTGATAAAACAGTTGAAGGACATGTTTTAGATACTTTGATGTTATTTGATCCATGTTGTAGACGCCATATGTTGACTCATGTTGATATTGAATAAATATGTGATTATATTATATATGAAAGGTGGATACAATTTTTTATTACATTCTGCTGCAAAAAAATCAAAATCAAAGCGAATAAG
>MDTG01241607.1_pt1 | contig 12840 bp, 16 predicted proteins | sample 811421 | NCBI WGS metagenome assembly MDTG01 (sample SAMN05326645, study PRJNA326480) | marine metagenome | isolation source: seawater | place: Pacific Ocean: South East | collected 2011 | reverse complement strand
TCTTGTCTTTTATGATATCGCTTATTTCTGTTGGATTAATTGTCATTATAATTACCTGTTGTTTATGATTTGTTCTTTCATTGAATTCAATTTATATCTCACACTGTAGTCTGTGACTTCATTGTTTATACAAATTTTAATGCCTGCCAGAAGAGATTCATTAAGCACTTCATCTATTTTAATTTTTTTATTGTACTGGTTTTCAAGATTTTTAATCAGAAGGTTTTTTTGTACGTCTGAGAGGGGATACGCAGTTTCAACTTCAGCTATTGTCGTATTTTGTTCATTAAGTATCATCTCTCTGAACATACGGTTAACCTCGTCTAAGAAGTAAACTTTTTTGTTTTCAATCATTATGCTTATGAAATTACTAAACATTGGATTCTCTTCTGAGAGGAAACTGTTGAGAAAATCTAGTGTTTTGGATGAATCAACTTTTGGACTTGCAATTATAGCTTTAACGTCCCCGTTGATAATAACACGTGACATCACAGAGAGATTATCTGACCACATATCAAGTGTATTTGTCTCGACTGCAATTTTATATGCTGCTTCAGCATATGGCCTGGAGTATGTGACACTGTCAGTCACTTACTGAGTACCTCATTAATGATTTGATCATGCATGCTTTTATCAACCTCTTTAGTAATAATTTTTTCTGCACACAACAGCGATAGAGAAGCTACGTCTGCCTTCAGTTTTTCTCTAGCTGCATTGACTTCTTGTTCAAGCTGTTGAGATGATGTTTTTGCAATTTTTTGCGCTTCTTCTTTCGCGGTGACTCTTGCATCTTCTACAATGTTTTTAGATTTTGATTCTGCATCTGTAATGATTCCAGAAGCTTTAGTTTTTGCTTCATCAATACGAGTAGAAAATTCAATCGTTGCCTGCTCTATTTTCTTTTGACCTTGTTCAGCAGCAGCAAGTCCGTCTGATATTTTTTTCGTACGACTTTCCATTGCATCTGTGAGTGGCTCCCAAAGATATGCTTTCACAAACCAAACAAACACAATAAATGTGATCATTTGTCCAAATAGTGTTGCTGTTACATTCATTAAAGTCTCTCTCCCTAAGCGCCGAGAGCAGCTTTAGCGGCTCCAACAAATGGGTTAGCAAATACAAAGAACATAGCAAAGGCTAGTACGATAAATGGAAATGACTCCATTAATCCAGCTGTAATAAACATTTGTGTTCTTAGTGCTGGCAACATTTCTGGTTGACGAGCTATGCCTTCGATATACTTCATACAAATTAAACCCCAACCTAAAGCAGAACCTAGTCCGGCTGCGGCTAACATTATAGATACGCCCAAACTTGTTGATGCATAAATTTGTGTAATCATATCTGGTGTTAGTGTTTCCATTATTTTTCCTCTTTTTTAGTTAATGTGATTCCTCTGATGCCATGCTGATATACATTATGGTTAATACCATAAATATGAAAGCTTGTAGTGTTATGACAAGGATATGAAATATTGCCCACAAACTTCCAGGTATTGGGATGATGTACCATGGCAACAGAGCTATTAGTAAAAATACTAACTCGCCTGTGAACATATTCCCAAAAAGTCTAAGCGCTAAACTAAGTGGTTTAGCTAACTCTTCTACGAGTGTTAAAACGAAGTTAACAGGTGCTAAATAAATTCCAAAAGGATGGACCATAAATGATTTCATATATCCTCCAAAGCCTTTAATTTTTACATTGTAGTAAATACATAAAATAAAAATTGAAAGCGCCATGGCAAAGGTAGTATGTGGATCAGTAGTAGGAACAACTTTAAGATAATGAATGCCTGCCATATCTGCTAGCTTAGGAAGCAAGTCTACTGGGATTAAGTCCATGGCATTCATAAGTAACACCCAAACAAAAATGGTCAGTCCAATTGGCCCTACAATTTTATTCGGTTTTGGAAACGCCTCTTTAACCAAGCTATTAACAAAATCCATGAGTGACTCAAGGACATTTTGCATACCAGTTGGCGCTCCTACTGAAACACTCTTGCCGACCCTATAAGCTATAATCATCACAATACTCGCTAAAAGAATACTAAAAAACATAGTATCAATATTTATACGCCAAAAGCCCTCACCTGCAGCCAAGGGCGATAGATGATGTTGAATATATTCAACCGGGTTATCTGTAGCTGGAGCTTTGTTATCCATATTTACCTAATAAATCGTTTCATTTTTATTAAAGACATATCCAATTTGTGTGACTGCAAATGCTACTAATATCTGTAGGGCATCTAAGCCAAATATTACAATGCCTAAATAGAAGCCTGTTAGCACAAGAGCCATTCTTGTAATTAGGCTCTTGAATATAACTAACGTGCCGCCACTAATATTTTGCCCAATTGCAGCATCGCCTGCTTGGTTCACGCTTCTTGCAAGAAGAACGGTATTCATTATTGAAATGACTCCGCCAAATAAAGATGACTCTATTTTCTGGTAGCCCATATTCATAAATACGAGCGCTACAACAACTGCTATAATGCCTTGAAAGACAATCACCCTTTTCACTTGTAATGTTCACCTGAGCAATTAAGACCAATTTTTGGTCACGCTTAGTATAGTTTAGTATGAGTTTGTATTCAATTTATATGGGGCAAAAAACCTAAAATGAGGTGATATTTGTGCTCATTCCCCTATCTTGTCGATAATACCTTGGAGCTCGTCCACGCTTCCGTACCGAATACTCACTACTCCACCATTTTTACCATTATTAATTATAGTTTTAGCGCCTAATATATCAGTAAGTTTTCTTTCGAGAGCCAGTGTATCTGAGTCTTTCTTTTCTGTTATTTTGTTATTTTGGTTTGGTTTTGCCAGGTTTTCTACTGCCCGTACCGAGAGTTTCCTTTGAATTGCATCTCTAATAATTTTGGATTGTTCATCAATAGGCAATGTTATTACTGCTCTAGCATGCCCCATAGATATATTGCTGTTCCTCAGTTGCTCTTTAACAAAATCAGATAAATCATTAAGTCTGATTAAATTAGTAACGTGTGTTCTTGATTTACTAATATATTTAGCAATGTCTTCATGGCTCATATCAAATTCCCTGATCAAGCGTTCAAGTGACTCTGCTTCTTCCATGCTATTTAAATCCTCTCTTTGGACATTTTCAACAATTGATAACACTGCTGAAGTTTTTTCATCTGCTTCAATTACGACAGCATCAATAGTATCTTTTTTTAGAAGCTGTGAAGCTCGCCATCTTCTCTCCCCAACTATAAGTTCATAACTGTCGTCTATCTCCCTGACAACAATGGGCGCAATCTGGCCGTTTTCTCTGATTGATTCTGCTAGTTGCTTGATTTCATCTTCTTTGAATAGCTTTCGTGGCTGATGCTTATTGCGTTTAATTTTATGGACTTGTATTTTTGAGGGTGAGTAACCTCCGGTGTCTGGTGTAATAGTTTGCGCTTGTCTTGTGCTGCTTAAGAGAGAATCCAGTCCCGAGCCTAGTGCCTTGCGTTTGGTCATGACCCAAATATAACCCTAGTAGTCTTTTTTGTACATATCTGTCTATTCGTCTTTAATAATCTCGCCAGCAAGAGAGTAGTATGAAAGAGACCCTTTTGATAAGCCGTCGTACTGTAAGATAGACTTTCCATGACTAGGTGCTTCAGCGACTCTAATGTTTCTTGGTATCTTTGTCTTGTAAAGTTCATTTGGGAAGTACTCTGATAACTGATCACTTACATCGTTAGATAAATTATTTCTCGAGTCAAACATAGTCCTTAGAATCCCTTCTATCCTTAGACTCTCATTAGATGAGCTTTGAATCTGGTTTATTGTGTTTATAAGTTCACTTAGGCCTTGAAGTGCGTAGAATTCACACTGGACTGGAATCAATACTCCCGTTGCAGAAACTAAAGAGTTCACTGTAAGAATATTTAATGAAGGAGGACAATCCATTAGGATGTAATCATATTTACATATTATGTCTTCGAGTATTTTTTTAAGAATAAATTCTCTATCATTTTTCGACACCAAACTCACTTCACTCTCAGTAAGCGCAGGAGTGGCTGGCAAAAGATCATAACCATCATGAGCAGAGGAGACAATTGTCTTATCTATAGAGGATCTGTCAAGCAAGACATCATTCACGGACGACTGTAATGCCGTTGAGTCTATACCAGAACCTCGTGTTGCATTTGATTGTGGATCGAGATCAATCAGCAAGACTTTCCTCTTCATTTTGTGCAAACAAGACGCTAGGTTTATACTCGTAGTTGTCTTGCCAACGCCGCCTTTTTGATTAACTATTGATAATATTTTCAAATGTAGCCTCTGCAACAAACCTATTGGTATCAAAGAAAGGTGTTGAAATCTTGGAAGTTTTTAGGTCAAATTCTTTTACACATTCTTTACTTAACTCTAACACCGGACTGCCAGTAAGCATATATGCTTTTGTGACTCTCTTGCTTTTTTTTATTATTCTCATAAGATGTATAATTTTTTTTTCAAAGCTCATTTTAGATATTTTTTTATTACTAAAATTTTTCATTACAACTGTATCAGTACTTAAGTAGAAGCTAGCTTTTAAAATATCTTTTTTAACTATACTTATGTTTTCTAGCTTTAGTTCAGATTTTGCAATAGTGAGAAAATCGATAAATGTTGATTTTCTGTCTATTAATACAATCTCAGTGTTAGGGTTTAAAATAGCGATAATAATCCCAGGTATCCCGCCACCTGTGCCAATGTCAGAAATAGAGCTTCCAGTTAGCAGTTTGCTGAACTCATATGAATCATAGATTTCTCTTTTTATAACATATTCTACATCTGATGATGAAACAATATTGTTTGTATCATGCCACTTAAATAGTAATGTTAGATAATTAGATATATCGCTTAAAACACTCTCTTCTTCTTTATCAAAAGTATCCTTAACTATTTCTTCAATGCTAGAGGACATGTCAGAGATTTTTATTTTTTTTGAGAAATATTTTTATAAGAGTTAATACTGATGATGTTATGCCTGGAACATTTGCAGCTTGACCAATATTTTGTGGTCTAGCTTTTTCTAATCTTTCAGTGGCTTCATTAGAAAGGCCTTTGACATTCTTATAGTTTATATTGTTTGGAATAAGCATTTCATAACTTGCGAGCAATGAGTTAATTTCTTTTTCTTGTTTCGCCACATACCCTTCGTATCTTATGTCAGATGCTACAAGATGGCCTATATCAGAATTAGCCGTAATGCCAAACATAGGTAATTGCATGAGATCAGAATATTGAATCTTTGATGTTTTCAAAAGTGATGCTAACGATTTATTCTCTTTGAGAGTCAAATCAAATTTTTTCTCCAACAGTGTATGTGTATCTGATTTTACTTTAACCTTAATACTTTCTAAGCGTTCTTTTTCATGATTAATACGAATCATTTTTTTACAATATAGTTTATATCTTGATTCGCTCACCACGCCTAATCTGTATCCCTGCTCAGTAAGTCGCGTATCTGCATTATCGTCTCTCAGTCTTAACCTGTATTCTGCCCTGCTTGTAAACATTCTGTATGGTTCTGTAACACCTTGTGTGATTAGGTCATCTATCAAAACTCCTATGTAGGACTCATGTCTCTTAGGAGTCCAGCTTGGCTTATATTGACATTTGAGCGCCGCATTTATTCCAGCTATGGTCCCTTGTGCTGCAGCTTCTTCATATCCTGTTGTTCCGTTTATCTGGCCTGCCATAAAAAGCCCTTCAATATTTTTTGTTTCTAGACTGTCTTTTAAGTCGCGAGGGTCAAAATAACTGTATTCAATAGCATAGCCCGGTTGCGTGATTTCACAGTTTTCTAAACCTTCGATGGTTTTGAGAAATTTTTTTTGAATCTCCAGAGGTAGGCTGGTTGAGAGACCATTAGGGTATATCTCAAGATTTTCTGATGTTTCTGGTTCAAGAAAAATTTGATGGCTATTTTTGTCTGCAAATTTATAAACTTTGTCTTCTATAGAAGGACAATATCTAGGTCCAACCGAATTTATTTTACCATTAAAAAGAGGTGAATGGTTTTTTGAATTCGTAATAATGTCATGTGTATCCGTATTTGTGTATGTTATGAAACAAGGCAGCTTAGAAATAGTATCGACAGTCTCGCCATAATGATCATGGAGATATGAAAGCATAGGGATTGGGTGATCACTATCTTGTTGCTCTAGCTTTCTGAAGTCTATCGACTGTGTCTTAATCCTAGGGGGCGTTCCTGTTTTGAGCCTTTGGACATTAAAATCATGATCTCTAAAATAATTTTCTAGCTCTATAGACGCTTTGTCTCCCGCTCTTCCAGCAGAAAATGTTTTTTCTCCCATATGTATCACACCATCAAGAAATGTTCCCGCAGTAAGGATGACACTATTAGCTTCTATGATTTCATCAGTGTCTAGAACAATGCCATTAACTTTTTTAGATTTAAAATCAATAGACTTTACAGTCGACTGAAGCACAGTGAGGTTTGTATGATGTAAAATTTCTTTTTGAATCGCTTTTTTATACTCATCCCTACATGTTTGTATCCTTGTTGCTCTTACGGCTGCGCCTTTACTTGAATTTAATACTCTTGATTGAAGTGATGCTTGATCAGCAGCTTTACATATTAAACCGTCTAGTGCATCGACCTCACGCGCTAGATGTGATTTACCAATGCCGCCCACTGCAGGGTTACAACTCATCTGACCTATGCCACCAAGCTTCATTGTTATAAGAAGAGTCTTTGTGCCTAGTCGTGCAGATGCGTGAGCTGCTTCACAACCTGCATGTCCACCACCAACAACTATAACATCAAATTTTTGCATTATTTACCTATACAGAAACTTGTAAAAATTTCAGCCAAGAGATCCTCAGTAGGATTTTGCCCTAAAACAGCTGTGATTGCTAGATGAGACAAGCGTAGTTCTTCTGCTAAGAGATCCAAAGTCTCTTCGTTAATAGCTCCTTTGGCGTTAAGCAGATGTTTGTGACCACTTTTTAGGCAATCGATGTGTCTACTTCTACCTAAATAAATGTTCTGAGACATATCATCTGATGTCGATGTTTTTTGAATTACATCCTCAATCAGGCTCATTCCTTTGCCAGTTTTGACGGAGACGTAAATCTGTTGTGGAAATGAGGAAGTAATTTTTTTTTCTTTCATTGTTAAATCTATTTTATTAAAAACCAAATAGTAGCTCTTAATGTTATATTTTTTTATTAAGTTTTTATCCTCCGCCGTAAATCCTTGATTATCATCTACCAAGTAAAAAATTCTGTCAGCTTTTAATACAGATGAGGCAGACCTCGCAATGCCTTCTTTTTCTATTTCATCTTTGGTTTCGTGTATGCCTGCTGTATCAATAATATTAACAATTCTATCGTTTAGGTTTAGCTGGTAAGTAATTGAGTCGCGAGTAGTTCCGGCTTTATTTGAAACAATAGATGCGTCCTCGCGAAGAAGATAGTTTATGAATGATGATTTTCCAGAATTAGGTTTGCCCACTACGGCATATGTAGGGGTGTTCCTGAGTGCCAAGCCGTCTTTTGATTTTTTTATTAACTCTTCCATACTAGTTAAGATTTTCAAAAGGCTTTTTTTAAGTTTAGCGATACTTAGGTCTGGCACATCATCATCCTCAGGAAAATTTATCATTGATTCAATCTCAGCTCTTATGGAGAGTATTTCGTTACGAATAATATTAACTTCATCTACAAACTTTCCGCTGAGTGAGTTTTGTGCTGCTTTTACAGCACGGCTATCAGATGCGCATATTAAATCAGAGATTGCCTCGGCTTGAATTAAGTTAAGTTTATCATTAAAAAAAGCTCTTTCTGTAAATTCACCTGGCTTTGCATGTCTTATTCCCATTTCATTAAGGAGAGTAATTATGGAGTTCATGATCACATGGTTGCCATGACAGATTATTTCTATCATGTCTTCGCCAGTGTAAGATTTAGGAGCTTCATAATAAATTGAAACGCAATTATCTAGTAAATTTTTATTGTTAGTTATATCTACTAAAACTGCTTTTCTATTTTTTAGCTCTTTTGAAAATATTTTTTTTTGTTAGCTTTTTGAGATTTTTTCCACTTATTCTTATTATCCCCAGAGCGGAACTACCAGGTGGTGTTGCAATAGCGCATATTGCTTGGGTTTCCATTTTTTAGCCGACAATTCTTTTATTAATCACATACTGTTGCGCTATCGACAAAACGTTGTTTGTAAACCAATATAAAACTAACCCTGAGGGGAAGGTAGCGAAAAGTGCTGTGAATATAAAAGGTAAAAACAAAAATATTTTTTGTTGAGTTGGGTCAGTTGGGGCTGGATTGAGTTTCTGTTGTACATACATAGAAACCCCCATTGCTATTGGTAGTATAAAAAATGGATCTGCAGATGAGAGATCAGAGATCCAGCCTATAAAAGGTGCATGTCTGATTTCTATGCTTTCTACCAGAACCCAATATAGTGCTATGAAAACAGGTATTTGAATTAGTATAGGAAGACAGCCGCCCAATGGATTGACTTTTTCTTCCTTGTACATGCGCATTAATGCCTCGCTAAATTTTTTCTTATCTTCGCTGTATCTCTCTTTTAGCGCTTGCATGCGAGGGTTGAGTTTCTTCATTTGTGCCATTGACCGGTAGCTAGTTTCAGAGAGCTTAAAGAAAACTGCTTTTATGAGAATGGTCAACATTATGATTGAGAAGCCCCAGTTGTTGAAAAGCAAATTTATGGATTTTAGTATCCAAAACAGTGGGGCAGATAAAAATGTCAATACTCCATAATCAACAGTAAGGTCAAGGCCTTCTGTTAATGATGATATTTCAGATTGTAATTTAGGTCCTACAAACATTAAAGATGTATAAGTTAAAGTCTGGCCAGGTGGGATTTGTGAGTAATCAGTGGAACTACCAATTGTATATATGTCTTGATTATGACTTGTATATATTGTTTTTTTATTAGATGAAGTTGGTAGCCATGCTGAAAAGAAATAGTGCTCTATCATGCTTATCCAGCTGCTTTGTGTTTTAACAGTTTGGTTATTGTCTACGATGTCTTCAAAAGAAAGCTTTGAAAACTTATTCTCTTCATCATAGTATGCGCTACCAGTGTATGTAGGCAACATGATGCTTGCTGCATTATTACCATCTCTTGAAATGGTCTCATAGTTTCGTACGTTAATAGATTCGCCACTATTGTTTCTAATAGTGTTTTTGATAGCTATTTGATGAGTATCCTCTAACAATGTAATTTCTTTGATTAAAGCAACGCCTTTAATGTTCGTAGACTCTAGAACGACCCTATTATTTTGGGGGCTATTTTTTTTATTGTAAACAGGATAGATGTCTGTGTTTAAAAGCTGAATATTTGAGGTGGCAGAATATTTTTTCTTTTCGTAATCTAGAATAATAATTTTTTCATCAGACCCGAGATCGACAGAATAATCTTTCAATTCTGAGTAAAGAAGTTCTCCGGTTTTTGTGTCAAATTTAATAACAAGTTTATTGTTTTCCAAACTATCTATGCTTTTTAGTTTGGTTTGAGATTTTTCAGATTTAGCCGATTGAATAGAGTTTGTTTGTGGAGGCTGTTTGGAATCAACAAACCCCTCTTTTTCGATTATTTGATCTGATACAAGTATAGTTTGATTATAATCTCTATCATATGCATCGAATATTAATATCAATATAAAGAGGAGGCCGCTATATAAAAAAAGCCTGTTCATTTTAATGAATCCTTTTTGGGTAATGGGTCATAACCATGATTGCCACCCGGCCTACAACTAAATATTCTCTTAATACCCAGATAAGCTCCCTTGAAAGGGCCGAATACTTTTAGTGCTTCAATTGTGTATTCTGAGCATGTTGGTAGGTGCCTACAGGACTGGCGCATAAAGGGTGATATTACAGCTTGATAAAGCTTAACTGCTCCTATAAACATCAGCGTAATTGGTCTAATAAAGATTTCCATTCAGGCAATAGAATATCATTAATATTCTTTTTTTCAGCTTGAATTTTACTTGTTATATTCAAAAGGACTGCATAAGAATCATTAGCAAACCGATGACCCCTAAACGTTTCTCTCAACATTCTCCTTAGGGAATTCCTAGAAACAGCCAAAGGGACATATTTTTTTGATATTCTAATACCTAGCATTTTATTTGATTGTATTTGATAGGAAAGTTTTATGTGTTTGCTTGAAATACTAGGTAGAGAATTAAAATGGGCTAGTGTATTTTTTGAAATGGTTATTAATTCTTTTTTGTACGTGAACAACTTATGGACAGAGAACAGCTCGTCCTTTAGCGCGTCTAGAACTTAAAACGGCACGGCCCGCGGCAGTCTTCATTCTTGTCCTAAAACCATGTGTTCTCTTGCGCTTTATATTGCTTGGTTGAAATGTGCGTTTCATAGTTGTGTATACTGATTCCATATTACCTTTATGTCAATATATTAATTTAGTTTTTTTCATGAGATATTTAACATCCAACTATGATAAATAAAGATAATATCTGGCTTAAATGCTTAGAAGAGCTCTCAGACACTTTGTCAGAGAAAGAAATGCGAATGTGGATTAAGCCCCTGTCTGTTAAACAAGACGATAATGAAATAAAACTTTTTGCTCCAAACAAATTTATGAAAGAAGAAGTCGAAAAAAACTTCCTAGATAAGATTTTATCAACACTTACTAAATTGAATACAAATATGATGGTTAGCCTCAATATAGCTTCTAGTGTTCAACACAGAGATTTTGTTAAAGACATTCCCAGTGGCTTTAGAACGAACCTAAATAAGGACATGGCGTTTGATACTTTTGTAGAGGGTAAATCTAACCAGCTTGCAAAAGCTGCATGTTTATCGGTTATAAATGAGCCCGGGATGTTTAATCCCCTTTATATTTATGGTGGTGTAGGATTGGGTAAGACTCATTTACTACACTCTATTGGAAATCAACTAAGCAAAGAAAACAAGAAGGTTGTGTATTTGCATTCAGAGAAGTTTGTACAGAACATGGTAACAGCACTAAGAAACAATCAAATAGAAGAGTTTAAAAAGTTTTACAGAAACCTGGATGTCCTTTTACTAGATGATATGCAGTTTTTTGCAGGAAAAGAAAGGTCTCAAGAAGAGTTTTTCCATACGTTTAATGCATTGTTTGAGAATAAGAAGCAAGTTGTGTTGACATGTGATAAATATCCAAAAGAAGTTAATGGCCTGGAAGATAGGATTAAGTCTAGATTGGTGTGGGGTATGAATGTCTCGATAGATCCCCCTGATTTAGAGACAAGAGTGGCTATACTTCAATCAAAAGCAGATCAATTAGAGTCGCCGATATCCTCGGAAGTAGCGTTCTTTTTAGCTAAAAATATAAACTCAAATGTACGTGAGCTAGAAGGCAACCTGAGAAGAGTAATAGCAACGTCAAGATTTAAAAAATGTAATATAGATTTAGAATTCACTAAAGAGACTCTTGCTGATCTTTTATCTTTAAATCAAAGAATGATTACCATAGAGCAAATCCAAAAGGTGACTGCAGCATATTACAAAACGAGAGTAGCAGATATATTATCCTCTAAACGTGATAAGAAAAATACATTACCAAGGCATGTAGCAATGTTCTTGTGTAAAGATCTAACCAATAATAGTTTGCCTACTATAGGAGATGGATTTGGTGGTAGAGACCACACAACAGTATTACATGCGAATAAAAAAATACAAAAGTTAAAAAAAGAAGATGCTCAGATAGCACAAGATATAAATAATATAATACACATACTTAATAATGGGTAAAACCTGTTAATACTTTTAAATAAAAAAATTATCCACAGACAGTACACAGTAAACAACACACATATACAAGATTGATACACACGGTAAGTTAAGCCAAACCTTGGCGAAAATAAACAATAAGAAAACTTAAAAATAACATATAATATATATATGAATATAATATTTAATACTAAGACTCTCACAGATAAAATTAAAAATATTGCACCAACAGCAGAAGCAAAGCAGACGTTAATTATATTAGGTAACATGAAAGTTGACGTATCTGAAACCGAAGCTACATTTACAGCTTCCGACTTAGAAATAGAAGTATCAACATCTGTAAAATGTAAATCAGACGAGACAGGCAGCTTTACTGTACCAGCTAAGAAGTTGCTTGAAATATGTAATGCGCTCTCAGCACACGAAGAAGTGAAACTATCAGTTACAGACTCTAAAGTAGATATAACAGCAGGTAAAAGCAAAGTATCACTACAAGTATTATCAGCTGAAGATTATCCTAAAATGGAGGGCGTACCAGAAAATAGCCCGATTAGCATAAGCATAGAAGAACTTAACAATATTATTAACAAAACATCTTTTGCCATGGCTTATCAAGATGCGAGACATTTTTTAAATGGACTACACATATGCAACGACAACGGACGTTTGATATCTGTTTGTACTGATGGTCACAGACTAGCTAAATACTCATCTGACATTAAATATGAAAATGATTTATCTATAATAATTCCTAGAAAGTGTGTTATGGAACTAAATAGAATTTTATCTTCATATAGCGACAATAAGGAACATTTAGCAGAATTTATAGTTAATAATAACTCTATTACTATAATGTTAGGTGATTACACTATAATTTCTAAACTGATTGAAGGTAATTATCCTAACTTTAATAAAGTTATACCAGAAACTACTAAATCTAAAATTATTTTAAATAGGTCTATATTTAAAAATTCTTTAAACATAATCTCTAAAGTAGTAAATCATCAATATAAAGGCGTAAAGCTTACTCCCTCAGCCGAATCACTACACTTAATATCTAGTAACACTGAGAGTGAGGTTGGAGAAG
>MDTG01055581.1_pt1 | contig 12840 bp, 3 predicted proteins | sample 811421 | NCBI WGS metagenome assembly MDTG01 (sample SAMN05326645, study PRJNA326480) | marine metagenome | isolation source: seawater | place: Pacific Ocean: South East | collected 2011 | reverse complement strand
TCAATAATACATGTACGCGTCACTGGCGGACTCCCTTCTAATGCATATTGATTCACACCATTTCTATTATCACATTCAGAACATTCTCCATTAATAATGTATGGTGTATTATTATCTGAACATGGGGATATAGTTAAATCACCCGTAAATCCATCCTCACATCGAATGTTTCGGTTAATACTTCCAATCGATGTATTAGTGTCTATACTGATATGTTCAGAAACCAGGACATCATCGTCCCTATTTCCACTCCCATCATAAAATTCCATATTATTAATATTAGGCCTCATACACATCAATGGTTCACAACTCCAACCAGCGCCTTCATCACTTCCAGAATATATTGGGGTATGATATTCGTCACACGCACTACGTAACAGCGAACCATCTTGTGGTTCATTATTTTCAAAATAACTAATATAATCATTTCCACAAATAACACTACCACTTCCATTACCATCGACCCTACCAATACTCGGGTTCTCATTCTTCCAATTTACATTATCAAAACCACATGGAGTACATCTAAAACTGCCAGGACATATACTATTTTTATCAGATTCTTGAACCACTTGATTAGTAGGCCCATCACATTTTGGGTATTCATAAAGTTCATCACATGTTTGTGATGTATAGGTACATTGATCCGTTTCATTTGAAGAAATTGCTCCGTTTAATGATAAACCAAAAATATCTATATTATTATCAGAAAGATGCCCCATATCATTGTTCCATAAATTTACAAGTTCGGTTCTTATCTGGAGTTCATTATTATCACTATCACATCTCGGTCCATCACTCATTGGATAACATTGATTATCAATTAAATCCGTTCCAAATATACTTAATTTTTGTATAGGTAATATTACCTTGCAATTATCAGGATCATTAGTGGCCACATTCGGACATCTAACCCAATCTGTACCTTCAATAGTCGGACATTCCCCATCAAGTATGGGGTTTCTATAATAACATTGTTCTGGACATTCTTGATTATTATTAAGTGAACAATAATTATTATTGATTCTCTCAGCCGCTTCCTCTACAGAAACATCCAATGTATCCGCCCCAAGTAGAGGACATCCATCAGGACAGAAGGGTGGATCGCCGCCCCCCCCCGGTTCTATATTACAATCTATATTTTCTACTGGTTTAATCTCACATTGTAAATCTATTTTTTCTTGGCTACATGTATCATTTTCTAGCATAGGTGTATCTCCTGATGCTTTCTCTATAGCATCACTACATCCATTATTAATACATTGTTCTTCGTTATTGGAAGCCCATACACAAGAACCAGTAGTTGGATGTGGGTCGGGGCTCGCGCAATCTTGACTAGTAGAATTACTCAGGCAAGCAGTTAAGGATGTAGAATAATCTGCATCGTTCGTGTCCAGGCTGCTTGTGCATACTCCACTTTCTGGAATATATTGACAATCGGATTTCCATTGACATATTGATATATCATCTTCTAAGAGTAACGTCTCCTCTCCATCAGTTATTCCAATAACATTATGTGTAAATGTTTTATTTTGACAATCTGAAATACGTCCTTCGGCTGCTTCTACAGCTTGTAACGTATCGTAATGGGTGCTGCGTACAGAGTTTGTCTTACAAAAATCGACTAAATCGAATATATCGCTATTTATATTGGTTTTACATTTATTATCATCCCATTGACATAATTGGACATCGTTGATCATCAGATCCGAGCATTCCGCATCAGAACACCCGTCCACCGCCCCCCTATTTATATCATATGTAATTTCACATTCTTCTTGAGTTTCTTTTTGTAAACAGATGGGATTTTCTTTTGGAATACATAGATCTCTACCATTAATATCTTTATCATATGATGAAATACATGCATTTTTATTATCAGCATGGTTTACATCGGGATTTTTATTTTCTTTAAAGAATTCAGAACATTTATCGAAATCAATATATGAACATTTTTCTTCGGTATTTCCATTATTAATTTCTGTTTTAAACATACAACTATCATTATTACATGGTTCAACTTTTTTTGGAAGGACGGGTTCATTGTTACTCCCCACTTGTTCGGTGCAGGGGTTGCCTTCCAATCCGGAGAAGCCCGTCTGATCGTTATAAACACATGTTTTTTCATTTTCTAATTCACATATATCAGTTATGTCTGATTCAATCGGATCGGTAAGTATAGGACCGCCCGCCGCGTCGCACCGACATAATCGTCTGGCGTTAGTGCTGGAGCCTTCGCAGGTGGTTTCGATTACCCCGGCGTCCGGTTGAGAGAACATACAAGTATCTGCGATTGCAAACGGGACGCTAGAGGAGTCATTGTCGTAGGGGGCGATATCCCCATGCGCGTGGCCGCCCAGGGTCGTCCCGCAATCCTCCCGGAAGATGAAATCCGAGGTGGTTCCCGTACCACGCCGAATCCCACCCGTGTTGACGCGCCAGCAATTACCGCCTAAACATACTCCTCCAGTAGGGGCGGGCGGCGCGCCTGCCGAGTCCACGCCATCGTTCGCCCAGGATGACGCGCCCGGGATCGGACCAGTAGGGTCTGCCATTCTATTCTTTACAACATTAGTCATTGTTTCTTCGTCATGGATACCCCAGTCCCCATCAGTACACGTTCTACCACTTGAGGAACATACATCTGTGCAGGAAGTGCCCAGATCACCCCACATCCAAACATGTGGACCATCATCGTCTACTAGAAAACCATTTTGGTCGCGACATGTGGCGTCACGCTTCACACTCAATTCACTGATGGCAGCAGCCGTCGTGACACCCGCGATGGAGACGCCATCCGACACAAAGGGGGTGCTCACGGCCGTCTCGTCAATCGGTGTGCCGTTAGAATCCGGAAGCACCGCTAAGTTGACGATGATGGTTCCTTCCCCAGCGTCAGAACCCTCTACGATGCTGAGGATCTCTATCCTGTTAGCGCCTATGTTGCCAAAAGCAACGGCCATACCGGTTTTGAAGCCGGTTTCAAAGTTGGTCCTCTCCTCTGTTTCCTCTTGGATTGAGGTGAAGTTTTTGTTAAGCTCCAGGGATGCAGTGAGGGAGTTCGGCGGGATGGAGTTCGATGATGTGTGATCAAGGCAATAGTCCATATTATTTTCTAAAATACTATTATTTACAGAAGCAATTCGGCAGTTACTTATGGCGTCTCCTGTGAGGCCGTTGGCCGTGGCGACGGACACGTGTATTTGCCATCCACCCGGACCAACGTTAGTTGGTGGTCTATCGGGGTCATCAGGGTCCACCGGTGCCCATGCTTCAGTTGTAACGGGGCTGCCATCTTCACCCGGGTCATCCGTCAATTTATTTATTATCCAGTAAGGCCGCACTCCTTCGCCAAAATCTTTATCATACTTAAACATGAGCCTGGTAAAATCAATGTGATCCGCCGTTCGTCCGCCGCCGCGCTCATTACGTGCCGGTCGCGACCGATATTCAGGATGACCATACACCGCTGCATTTAATGGATCTTGTAAAATATATGTTCCACCAATCTGACCTATCCCTTCTGGGCCTTGCGTGCCAGTCCCATAGCACGCCTCAACGTCAACTAAATTTATAATGTAAGTAGAACCATCATCGATCACTGGTTCAACCTTCGTTATGGCTCCGTTGACGACACCATTTTGCGACCACACACCCGACTGATAACAACCCTCTGGAGCCCCAGCTAATCCCATCACTGTTGCCCATCCATCGATTGGAGGTGTTTGGGGCCAACCACTTGACGCCGATGTCAGCCATGCTCTATACCCTTGAATATTCCCATATGGATCCTGAATGGTCCACATTCGCATTCCCTCCGCTGGGTTCCAGAGGCCTCCAGTATCGGCACTCGCACCGGTTATTTCTTCTAATTCAGTCCCTATCATCATTGAAGTTATTTTAGCACCAGATTTGTGAATATATTCCAATCCGTGTGATGTGGCACCACTCTCGCCGTCCGCGATGCTGTGTTCGGTTCCGCCACTATCTCTCCAATTACTCTGCTTCCAGAGGCTATCGTCGCTTAGCTCTACAGGAAAATAGAAACCTTCCATCTGATCTTTAAATCTAGTATTACAATCATGATTGATACCGGTTAGTTTATATATAGTGCCATCCTCTGGTTTAATAGTTTCACATGACCCCATACTATTGGATGGTTTTGAAATACATTTATCATCACTATCTAAATTTGGATCTCTACATTCTCCATTCTCCCAAATATTTTCTATCGAAATCTCTTTACATATATTTTCTGTTATAACTACATTAGATGGTGGATCTACAAGATTGATCACACATTTATTATTATTAAAAGTTCGGTCAAAATTAATGTTTGGTTGAACGTATTCACATTGAATATTATTGGCTCCTATTTTAGTTAGTGTTGAATCCGAATTAACACTACACCATCCTGATGTATCACTAGCACTTGCGTTAATTTCAATAGAACAATTAACTGAATCATTGTGTATGATATGTTGTATATCATCACTTAATTGATATTTAGATCTACAATGACCGACAGGTGTACCTTCGATAATTTTGTCATAATTTTTAAATTCACAATTATATCCAATACTTTCAAGGTCTCCATGATCTGACTTAACTCCACATGTATTATCATCAGAACTTGGTTCACATATATTAGTCCCATCATTACGTTCACATATATACTGATCATTTAATGGCGAGATATTACTACAATCAACTTTACCACTACATTTCCCGGGCATCTCATAAGATTTACCAGTGCATGTCCTATCCTTGCCATTATTGGTAAGTTGAGGGATGCTTGTATTTGCGTCTGCGGGCAGTTCCCCTCCGGATCTTCTCGTCGCATCCTCTGCGAGATTTTGACATACAGGGTCTTGTGTTACCATTCTACATAATGGTTTTACTTCTTCAGCCAGATCATCCCAGATTGATCTAGAGATGCCGTTGGTCGACGCGAGCTGATTTTTATACTCTGTCATTTCATTGATAGAATAATTAGTATCACCTATAGTAATAGAACAATCATTACGTTTTTTACATATTAGATCATCACCTTCATTCTCAAGGAAATAATCATTTGTAAGGTCAAGTTCTGGTGGGTGCGGGATTAAGTCAATACTTGGACATGATAAGTCTCCATCTCTAGGTTCTCTACTATTAAAGAAATATAAATATATTTCGTTATTAGAATTTGTATATCTATACCTAGGGGGTGGGGGTGGGTCCCCACTGAGATCTCCTATCGGCGACTCGCTGGCGAACGGAATAACATGCTCAAGGAGCTGTGTAGCCGCATCTGTGATGGTCACTAATGTATTCCAACGGAAGGAGTCAGGAGCATCTACTACATATTTTTGAAGATCCCCTGTATTTGGAAGAGGATTACCATTCAAATAAGAAAGTATATTTTGAATATCAATGTAATGTAAAGTATATAGTGTCCTTTCTCCACCCGCCGGGGTTCCGTAGTATTCATGTTTAACTATTTTATTCTTATTTTTAATCTCGTAAGTGTCATTTCCATAAATGTCCCTTGTTTGACCAGCTTCGATAGTATTCACATTTATATATTCCCTAGATCCAAGGTCTAATACACACTCGGCAGATTTTTTAACGGGGCCATCTAATGGTGGGATATAAGTATAGCCGGGTCGACATTCTTTTCCTTGATCATCTGTTATTATACTTGAAAATGTAGGTAAACTCTGTGCTTCTGCAAGAGCTGCCGTTGGATCATTATCATTTTTTAACACAAGCGCCTCCCACCATCCTCCGTCAGAAGAAAGGGTAAATGTACCATCTTGTTCTAATATAGTATGAGCACAAGTGATAGTTGCATTTACATTCCTTCCTGGTATGTCATCACACAGACTTCTCTCAATATCGGATTCGCCAATTTTTCTATTGAAAAAATTAATACCACCATTACATGTTGTATTTCCCCCAGAAGCATCCAGTACTCCATTTGGTCTATCCGGTGAAACTTGGGAGAGCACATCAGTAACACTTATACCAGCATTTGGACAATTTTCACATCTACCAGTTTCTACATATTGATTATATAAACATGAAGTAGGTATACAGGGTGTTCCTTCTCCTGAGGCATCATCGCCAGCTGGAGCAGTTGTTCCGGGTGGACACGCTGTGCAGACATGATTTAAAGCATATTCATTTTCTTGACATGAAATAGGTTCACATGTGGTATCACCGGAAGAAGCTGAACTACTTAAGCCTTGACTGCTGGCGTCCGGGGGCCACCTGGCGGTTCCAGCAGGACAAGATAAGCATATCCCATCTTGGACATACTGATCTTCACCACAGGTAACTTCAATGCAAGGTGTTCCTTCGCCTGAAGCATCGTCGCCGGCTGGTGCCATAGTTCCGTATGGGCAGGCGGTGCAGACGTGATTCAAAGCGTATTCATTATTACCACATAGAATTGGTTCACATGTTGTATCATTATCACCAATCATTCTTGCTTGTATACTTCGATCATGTGTTGTTCCGGGTGGACAAGGTAAACATACTCCTTGATTGTTCCCTTCACTATCTACTTCATGATGAATATAATGATCAAAATCACATATATTTTCATTTAATATATATTCTAATTCATTAACTTTTTCTTTTAATATACCTTGTTTTCCTTGTATATGGGTTTTTATATTGTTAAAAATATTATCATTTGATTCACCACCACTCGGCGGTTGATCCCATGTATCCGCAGAAGGACACATATTCGCTTGATCAGAGGGGATATTTAATTCATTGACTAAAGAATATCCAGAAAAACATTCACCTTCCCCATCATGTTCTTGATCACCTACGTAAGAGCATCCTTGAGTTCTTGCGGAAAGGTGATCCCATATACTTTCAGTTTTATCATAAGTAGAAATACCTGGGCTTTCACCTCCTCTGATGAAACATTTATGCTTCAATTTTTTATGTCCGAGAGAATGTGTTATGTTCGACTTGCCCGTGCCGTGCGATATCGGATCATTATCCCCGACGACATGAAGATATCCCCCACCCCCGTCCCCGTCTATACGATTCGCCATCGCAGGAGGATATACTGGATTATCATATACTGAAGTTGGTTTTTCATGATATAATTTACAAAATGCTGTGCTCACCGCGCGGTTGATGTCGGGGTTCATGCCGCCCTCCTTATGCCTGATATATTGTTCGCGAAGAGCAGGTTCTTGAAACTCAATTTCGAATGCTTGACATGGTCTTAAAGTCCCAGGTCTATCACCACCCCAAATACTATTATCATCCCGCTCAATCCGGTGCGGATAAGGTACCCATGCTGGGCTACTTCCGATATTTGCCGTGTCGTTAGCCGGCATATGCGCGTGGTTGGCAGTGAAAGTTGAGTTGTAATACGTGCTGCTAGGGTCTACTAAGCCTAAACATTTTTCTTCAGTATCTGCCAAGCTCGGTGGGGTGACTTCATCGAGATCTGTCGTGCCGTCTACATAAAACATGCAGCGTCCCTTTCGGGTATCATACTGATTCCCTATAAGTGTTCCTGAAGGGAACTGGCCGCCAGGGATGTTGAGCCCGTTCGCTGTCATATTTAGTTCACTATTTGATGCTGTAAGGCCATGAACATTAATACCTGAATTATATCCGGTCTTGTTAACACGTAGGCACAATTCACTACATTTTTCCTTAATTTCTTCATATGCACTCGAGACATCTATATTATTATAAACATTGTTTCTCTCAGATTGACTAGAGGGGGCGGCGGCAGCATACTGCTGATCGCCCGCTGTCGTCGCAGCGGACCACGTGCTCCCACTCCTTATTAATTCCCATATCCCGCCCCCACCCGCCCCGACTTGATTTTTAAATTCGAATATGGATGTTGCATCACTATCATAACATCCATATGATTCTCCCCACCATTCATCTCCGATACGTGGTGTACCACTTACGGGAACTTGAACATCATCTTTTGCTGGAACAAATGTGTTTTGAGGCCTATTAATCCCGGCCGAGGTCGTGGTATCTGTCGAATTTGGCTGAAACACAAATGGATCACTAGGGTCTACTGGACATATATCTTCATAACGATAATTAAAAGAACCACATGAATGGCCCGGGTTACATCCATCTCTTTCAGGGCGGGTCGAACTATTAAGTTCAGTGAGGGTAGGTTCTTGAGCATGACTGGAACCCGGGATATAACTACAATCTAAATCATTTGGCATAGCATATGCGAGTTCATTATAATTATTATAACAATGATAATCTTCAGGTCTCCTACGAAATAATACACATTCTCCCTTGTCCTCATCTAGAATGGTTGAACCTTCGACCGCTCCGCCCTTGGTAGACCAATAAGAGCGACATGTTAAATTGGGGTAATCTTCGTTTTTATATAAAGAACATGCGTTTTTACAACTTTCGGCTGATAATTGGGGTCCGTATCCAGTAGGTAAATCACATCGCAAATTAAGACTTTCTAGGCTGTCACTAACCATGTTACAATATTTAGTTAAATATTCATCATTATCAGGCATTTTAAATGCCTGAATTTCTTCGTCCCTTGAAAAACATTTTGTGTTCATATATCGTGTGACGGCACCCGCACCACTTGTATTGTTGTGCCATCCAGAGGCAGTTCCATCGAATATGTCGGCAGTCTCGCCGGCGCGGGTGCCAAAATCACCAAACATTGTTTCGGCTGTGTCGTATACTCCACCGAAATCAGTATCCATAAAATTTTCTCTTGTAAAATCAGGATTGCGAACATCTCCATCGATACCAGTTAAATCAACATCCCTATTACATGTTTCATGACCTTCTTTACCAATTGTGTAACAATTTACACATTCTGGAATCATATTCAAACGTTGTTCATCTATTTCTGTAACTAAAGATGTTACCTCATTCACTAAACTTCCGTCGTATACGCATGCCTGGGTGCAATCGGCTTCATCCGTGGCATCAACCGGGTCGCCATCCCGCGTGCACGCGGGATCTTGCCATACGTTGGTGTTTAGGATCCCGTTACACGCTAGTTCCCCACTAGGATCTTCATTAGCTTCATCACATGCCGCCACAGTAAGTTGATCACGGGTGTCTCTCGCTGAGCATGGTGCCAATTTATCATGCATCCATAGAGGTAATGTATTTCCGAATACATTTTCAGAACTATTGCCGTCCTCGGTCGGAATATCATTATCACACGGGTATTTTTCGATCCAATTTTCTCCATAGATATCCTGGGGTGTAACAGAACAGAATACTGAATCACCTGAACGTATCTGGATACCACCCGGGTGGATTCCGGACGCGCGGTTATCTTCGGGTTGCGCCGGGTCGTTGGTGGAAAGCCGATCGCCGTCTACCACGATCCTCTTTATGCAATCGGTCGTGTAATTAACACCATCCACACCCAGGGTGGTGCTGCCGGACGATTGCTGTCCGCCCGCACACATGTAAGCTTTGCTAGCTCCGCCCCCATCCGACAATTCTTCAAGACTTCCTGAAACGTATGTAAATGGTTGTTCATTCCATGTATGGCCCCCATCCTGCGTGACGCAGTCACCTGAAACTGGATAATGATCAGAGAGGCCGAAACTTCCATGGCAGCCCGCCGTGCCGCGCGGCACGGCTACGCCGCCGCCTCCACCGCCGGGTGTCATTAACCCCTTTGCAGAACATATTTGATGTTGTAATTCCCATGTCAGATTTGTATCATCTTCTTCATACTTAACTGCCTTTACATAAGCATTATTATAATCACTCTTCATGATCAATGGATCAGGAACTGATGTTTCAGGATCCGGCGCCGAACAGAATACTGCATCGCCGGGGTTTAAAGTGTACTGACCGATATCGGTCGTACCTGAGACATACTTTTCCCACCCCCCGCCTGCCTCTTGCCATCTGATCTGCCGATTGCAGTTCGTGACATCGTTGGCGTCGCTGTTGTTGATGCACATAAGCCCTTTTGTACCTGTTTCAAGTTCACCAGATATGTATGTAAAAGGTTGGTCACCCCACGTCGCCAACGGCCCGCCGCCCGGCTGCGTGCAACTAGTTTCTAACCACGTACCCGAGGTATTGCGGGCTGACGCCTCCGCCGATGTTTGCCCCGCGGTAGCAACAGGCCATACATCATTATTATTGTATCTGCATGCAGCTTCACGAGAGTCCGCTGTCTCGTGCTCTACCCCGGGTGTTTTAAGTCCGACAGATGAACATATTTCATGTTGTTTTTGCCAAGTTAATAGTCCGTTTGGTTCTGACTGGCGGATGGACGGCGGCACGATCACTGATTGGACATGATTATTAGTGTAATCACTCTTCAAGATTACTGGTAAGGGTGGAGTATCAGGATCCATACTTAAATCTATATCATCACATTGTTCCCTTCGATTTGGGGTTGATATAAAATATTCTTTATGTGTTGGATATATTCCACCAGTTTCTGAAGCCATTTTATCCAGTTTTTGTTTAAATCCAGTCGCCTCTGTGTCATTAAATATATCAAGGTAATTAAGGTTTGATCGTCGATCTAATAAAAGGGGTGTATTAGTGTGGTATCTTTCATTTTGATCCATACCAGTAAGGGTTCCTCCATCGATCTTCTGCCAAGCCCGCTCTTCTGCCTCTCGATAACAATTTCTTGGATCCCTTGATAGACATTTGTTATCTGATTTACTTGGGGCGATAAGGCCCATATCAATTGCACTTTCCTGAAAATCTGTAATTACAAGTTTAGCATCATCTATTTCATTCTCGGTTAAATATATTTTAAAATCGCCCTTACCTGCATACATACATCCACTTAATTTATATTTTTCCCCAGCTGCGGAGCATTGACTAACTTCTGGTTTACCATACCAACCATTTTCGTAATCACATCTGATCGAACCAACGTTAAAACTACTAATTGATAGATCATCACGCTGTGTCGATAGATCTTGAACATAACCCGGAATAAATTTATCAGAATCGATTTTTAAAAATTCGGGAGTTACACACGACATTATATTTGAATATATTATATTATAATATATTATTTTTTGAATAATAATTGGTAACATGATTTTTAGGATAATAAAAATGTATTGAAACAGATTTTTCTAATGGTTCAATCGAATGTAAACCAATATGATTATTCATATATGAAATGGATGGTGCTTTATAATTATTTGTTTTTAGTTTAACACATGAATGATTATATATCATTTCTTTTATTGACCCTTTTAATAATAATATATAACATCCTGATGAAGCATGGTCATGGATACCTGAAGGAGTTAATTCATTCCATTTAAATAAATATACATCAATAAATGGAAATGGTATCCTTTTTTTAAAATTATTGAAAACATAAAACATGATATACTTTAAAATTTAATTTTTTTTTTTAAATAAATTTGGTATGAATATACCTCAATTTAAAATTAAATAAAAATGAATACTTATTCTATAAAAATTATTGATAGTCTTTAAAAAAATTTGGTATGAATGTAAATATATTATCAATATCAATGTGAATTTGAATGACTTTATTATTTAATTCTTGAAAATATTTCCAATGAGGTGGTATAAATAATAGTTGATTTTGTTTTATTATTTTTTTGTGGGCCCATTTTTTGATTTGTTTATTTTCTTTATTAGTAATGTCTGAATTATGTTTTGGATTAAATAAATAAAAAGTTGTTTCACCTTTAATTACACCTATTAGATTATAATTATGGTATGCTGTTTTTAATTTAGTAGAAATGTCTCCTTTAAATATCGTCATCGAATGGTGTTTAAGTAAATTAATATCATTTAATGGTAGTTTATGAAAATCAAACTTTAAATCTAATTGTAATTTTTCATATAATTCTTTATTTTTATAAACATAAATAAATTCTTTATCATCGAGTTCATTTATACAAATGGATGTATCTTCGTAATAAATAGTATTATTAAATGATTGAATGTCTAAATTAATTAATTTGTTGTGAAATAAAATAGGATTTAATTTATGGATATTATCGATTACTTCAAAATATTCATGTGTATCGATTATAAATCCATTGTAATTAAATTTTTGTATTGTTAATAGATGATATATCATAAAAATTATATAAATAATTATGATTATTTGAATAATAAACATATTAAAGATAAGCTACATTAATAAAATATATAATGACCGAAGAAAATGTAGGAACTGAAATTGGAAATGTCCAATGGTTTGATCAAAAAAAGGGGATTGGATTTATTAAAATTATTACCCCTACTTCAGATTTTTTAAATAAGGAAGTATTTGTCCATTATTCGAGTATTAATGCACAAAGTAATTATAAAAAATTATATCCGGGTGAAAATGTATCACTCAATGTATCGGACGACCCTGATAAGGGCGATGATAAAAGATATTCATGTATGAATGTTACCGGATTGTATGGTTCGCCATTATTAGTTGATAATGAAAATTATATTTATCGAGTAATTAAGAAGAGGGAATAAACGGGGTGATGGTTTATTTTTCTTTTTTAATGTTTATTTTTTCATTTTGTGTTAACATATATATATCCTCTACAAACTTAGAGTGTTTAATAATAATACCTTTTTTACTTAATTCACGTATCATTTTTTTCTTTGATAATGATTTTTTCTTTTTAAAAGATCTTTTTCTGTTTTTAAAAGATCTCTTTTTGGAAGACTTTTTTTTCTTTTTGGAAGATTTTTTTTTCTTTGAAGACCCACCTTCACATTTTTTATTGTATTTAATATCTTCTTGATTTGGTTCCCCATTTCTATTTATACGAACCCGTTTCCTTTTACATTGTTTTTTGTCTTCTTTTTTGTCTTCTTTTTTGTCTT
>MDTG01231910.1_pt1 | contig 12841 bp, 9 predicted proteins | sample 811421 | NCBI WGS metagenome assembly MDTG01 (sample SAMN05326645, study PRJNA326480) | marine metagenome | isolation source: seawater | place: Pacific Ocean: South East | collected 2011 | reverse complement strand
TGAAACGTTTTTGTAACCGTTCCTGATTTCAAATCCAGATGTTCCTTTGTCGACAAAAAAAGCGGTGATAAGTTTTTTAGGCCCTCTGACGGTAGTCTCTTCACCGGTAGCCATAAACACAATCGAAAAGTCAGCTATATCTGCATGAGAGATGAAGTGCTTTGTGCCATTTAAAACCCAGTCACTGCCTTCCTGTCGTGCTGATGCCCTCATTCCTCTTAAATCTGAACCGGCTTCTGGTTCGGTCATTGCTAAGCAATCCCAAGTTTCCCCACGAATGCATGGCTCTAAGTATTTTTTACGTTGTTCTGGTGTTCCAGCACAGAGAATATTTGAAGGTCTCGCTACGCAGGTCCAGTGAAGAGCATAATTTGTTCGCCCTAGCTCTTTTTCAAACAAGAGCCAGCTCAGAGTATCAAGACCGCCACCTCCAAATTTTTCAGGGATATTTGCAGCGTACAAACCTGCATTAATGGCTTTTTTTTGAATTTCTTTTAAAAGGTCTAGCGGTATCTCTCCGGTTTTCTCTATTAATTCTTCATGAGGGTAAAGTTCTTTTTCAACGAATGATTTGGTTGTCGAAATGATCATTTTTTGTTCTTCTGAAATTTTAAAGTCCATTGTGCCTCTTACTTTTCAATCGCTAGTTAGTGTTTGGATTATTGATGGCATTCCCTAAGCCTTTAGGCGGGGGTAACTTTGTGTGTTTACTGAACACTGAATTAAGGCGTTTCTGGATATCTGAGGATGGTTCGCTGGCAGATCGTGTTTTCAATGAAACGTGGATTAGCATATGTTCTCCGGTGGCGGTTATGTCGTTGTCTTTATTTCTCATCGTGTGGAAGAGGTGCATTTTTTTTCCAGTCCCAGAAATGAGTTGTGTTTCTATTATTAAGGTTTCTCCAATCTTGGTTTCTATTAAATGTCGAATATGTGTCTCGACGGTAAAGTATGAACCTCCATTTTTGATATAAGTTTCATCGCAACCAATTATTTTCATAAATTCATCAGTGGCGTTACAAAAGCAATCTAAATATCTTGCTTCATTCATATGCCCATTATAATCGGCCCAATCTGAAGGCACGCGAGTTTCTAATGTTTTTATCAATTCTGATTTATCGTTATGGGTTGCGGTTCTTCTATCGTGGATAAACTTCAGAGATTCTTCATATTCTTTTAAAATTTTTCCTGCACCCCAATTATTAGCCTTTAGCCCTTTTAGAATTGTAATTAAATTAGAGTCTCGTTGTCTTTCCATTTCGCGAATATTTAAATGACCAGATTGTGTGTCAGATTGGGAGGAAATTAATTCGACCAATTCTGAATTAAATTCAGGAACGTCCATAAGTTTAGTCCATGGCCATTTTAAACAGGGACCAAATTGCGCCATAAAGTGGCGCATTCCTTTATCGCCGCCTGCAACACGATAGGTGTCGAAAACACCCATTTGTGCATATCTAAGGCCGAAACCAAATCTAACTATATCATCAAGTTCGGCTGTAGTGCATATGCCATCTTTTATAAGCCATAACGACTCTCTCCAAATAGCTTCAAGAAGTCTATCAGCGACAAAGGCTTCAATTTCCTTTTTGATATGCACCGCATGCATCCCAATACTCTTATAAATTTGCTTTGCTTTTATAATCGTTTCTTTCGATGTGTTGCGTCCTCCTACAATTTCTACCAATGGCAGTAAGTAGACTGGATTAAAGGGGTGGCCTACATAAAAGCGGTCTGGATACTTTAATTTTTGTTGTAATTCTGAGGGCATGATGCCCGATGTTGAAGAAGTTATAAGTGCAAGTTTATCACAGAATTGTTCGATTTCTTCATATACTTTTTGTTTGATATCGAGTCTTTCTGGAACACTTTCAATTATTAGGTCTACATTTTTTACTGTCTCACCTATAGATTTTTTGAAGTAAATTTTGCCTTTTTTAATTCGAGGAATGGAAGTTAAATTAGCAAATGCAGCATCAGCATTTTCTAAAGTTCGTTTGACGGCAATTTCTGCCTTTGGGTCTGAGTCATAAATATTGACGTTTATTCCATTTTCAATAAATCTAGCGACCCAACCAGATCCAATAACGCCTGAGCCAATGCAGGCAACATCGATTATATCGACTTGGGCGGTCATTTAGGTTCTCTTTTTATGAGACCTAATTTTGATCTTACTTGGCTTGGGGACAAAATAGTAGAGCCAAGGTTTTCTATAATTGAGACAGCTTGAGACACTAATTGAGCGTTAGTAGCTAGGACCCCTTTTCTAAGCCAGAGGTTGTCTTCTAAGCCCACACGGACATTCCCGCCTGCTAGAACTGAAGCTGCGACATAGGGCATTTGACTTCGGCCAAGAGAAAAAGCTGACCAGTTCCAGTCTTTTGGTACATTATTTACCATAGCCATAAACGTGTTTAAATCATCTGGTGCTCCCCAGGGGACCCCCATACAAAGTTGCACTAACGCTGGGGAACTTAGTATGCCCTCCTCAACAAGCTTCTTAGCGAACCATAAATGTCCTGTGTCAAAAGCCTCTATCTCAGGCTTTACGTCGATGGCTGTCATCATTTGACCCATTTCCCGAAGCATGCCTGGAGTGTTGGTCATGACATAATCGGCTTCAGCAAAATTCATTGTACCACAATCAAGTGTGCATAGTTCGGGCAAGCATTTCTCGATATGCTCAATCCTAGCTTTTGCACCTATCATATCAGTCCCTTTTACAGGTGGGAGAGGAGAGTCAGTTCCTCCTAATACGAGGTCTCCTCCCATGCCAGCTGTTAAATTCAGTATCACATCTGTTGATGAGGCCCTGATTAATTCGGTAACTTGTAGGTAAAAGTCTAGGTTCCTGGAAGGCTTTCCAGTTTTAGGGTCTCTTACATGACAATGAACAACCGCAGCACCAGCATTGGCTGCTTCAATAGCGCTATTTGCAATTTCAGATGGGCTTCTAGGTACGTGCGAACTTCGTTCTTGTGTGTTTCCTGACCCAGTAACTGCGCATGTAATGAAAACTTCTTTATTAAGTTCTAATGGCATGATTTTTAACTTTCTGTTTTTCACTAATGATAAATCTATATAAAAATTTAACTTGACAATTTACGCAATTTTATTGTTATTTTACGAAATGAAGCACAAAATTAAAAGTGCAAAATATGTTACTGTGATCCTACTTATTTTGCCAACAAGCTCTTTAATGACTGTTGCGTCAACCATTGATCCTATGCGAGCCGCCAATAGGATCGCTGGGCAAGAGATTTTTAATTGGAAAATAGTTTCTCCCAGGGGGTTAGCTGTTGATTTAACTTGTGGGCTTTCCTTGCCTGTAAATGGTCGCTTTTCCGATAATGATCGAGGTGATTTATTGATCATTATTGGAGGTTTTAATGCATTAAATGCAGCTTTGCCGGTTACCCCAATTCGTCTTAAACGCATAATCCCTAATTTTACAAAAGTGGTCTCGGTTGAAGGTGGTACCTGGCTTTTGGCAAAAACTGGAGTGTTAGATGGGAAGAAAGCTACGACACACTGGGAAGACTTAGAAAGCTTTTCGGACGAGTTTTCGAAAATAGATGTTGTTGCTGATCGATTTGTGGTTGAAAGCAAATATGTAACCGTCGGAGGAGCATCTCCTGCACTGGATTTCTTCCTTGCCTTTATTGAAGAAAAATTTGCCGCTGCATTAGCTTTTGATGTTTCGAGTGTTTTTATATATTCTTCAACAAGTCATTCAGCTGACCCACAGCCTTTTGTTTCATTTGGTCGATTGGAAGAACGAGAACCGCGCGTAGCTCAAGCTATAAGATTAATGGAGGCGAGAATTGAAAATCCTATCACCATTGCCGCTATTTCCAAACACGTAAAAGTATCTACCAGGCGTCTGGAAACTTTATTCAATATTCAGTTAGGACTAAGTCCTGCAGCTTATTTTAATCGACTAAGGCTTAAATCTGCTGAGCGGTTACTAAAGGATACGAATCTTTCTGTTCAAGAAATTGGATTGAGAACGGGGTATAGTTCTACCGCTTCATTATCTCGTTCTTTTAAAAAGTTTTCTGGGCAGTCACCAGTTACTTTTCGCCATTCAATGCTCGGTTGAATTATTTCTCAAAAGGCAAATTGCAAATTTGGCCTATTACTGTTTTCCCATTATCAGGATGTACGTATACCTCAGAACCGGCATTCCAATAGTCTTTTTGTATCATTGACAAGCCAATATTTACTTTTAACCTTGGAGAATAAATTCCCGAAGTAATTTTTCCTATTTCTTTTCGTGTTGTTTTTGAAGTTATCGGCCATGGGATACTACAAGCTTTCATCGGTTCACCCTCGAAACGGACGCCTCTAATTTGCTTGTTAAGACCTTTCTCGGCAATTGCCTGAAGTGACTCTTTCCCGATATAGTTTATGCTGTTTGATAAATTACAATATCTTTCTAGGCCACATTCTAAAGGATTATCTTCAATAGTCATTTCGTTACCGTACGAAAGTAGTCCACCTTCGACTCTCTCAATGATATTTGGTGAACCAGGCCGGATATCGTATTTCATCCCCGCCTCGAAGATCTTTTCCCATAGTCGTGATCCATATTTGCTACCTTGTAAATAGATTTCAAAACCGCCTTGTTTTGAATAACCAGAACGAGCAATTAATTGTTTTGAATCCTCAAAGTCAAACCAATCAAAATTGAAAAATTTAATATTTCTAATGCCTGGACCAAAGACTTCAGCCATTACGTGAACGGCTTTAGGGCCCTGTACTGCTAACGGCCATATATCTGGTTCGATTATATCTACTTTAAGCTTAGCGCCTAATGCTAATCCTCTTACCCAGAGAAGGACATCTGAGTCTGCAATTGAAAGCCAATATTTATTTTCAGATAATTTCAACAGGACTGGATCATTTATAAAACCAGCATTTTCTGTAATTAGTGGTACGTAGAAGCATTTCCCTGGAATCGCTTTTGAAAGGTCACGAGGTGTGATCCATTGAACTAATTTTTTTGCGTCAGGTCCAGAAATTTGGACTTGTCTTTGACAGCCAACATCCCAGATTTGGACTTTATCCCGAAGGTGCCAATAATCATCCTCAACACTATTTTTAAAAGATTTGGGAAGGAGTGTGTGATTAACGACAGTAAAGCCGGTGACACCATGCCACTCTACTTTCTCAGTAAACGGGGTTCGTCTGATCCGACGTGACATCTTGAGAGTGCTTAACGTCATTCGAGCTCCTTTGCCTTAATTTGACCACCATAATGAGGCCCCATGTGGAGAGATAATTACTGGTATGTGATAAGTTCCATCCGGGTCAGGTAATTTAATATTTAAGTTTACCGATTTTGTTCGAACCCCCTTTGAAGTTTGTTGAAAATACTTGTTAATGTGAAAAGATAGTTGGAGGTCGCAATTTTTATATTTTAGATCAAGTTCAAATTTAATGGAAAGTCTGCCTCCGGCGTCTGTTTGTCTGCTCCACAACTCGACAATCTTGTCTTCGGTCAGGGCAAATAATTTTACATTAATTCCGGCTGCATGGTTCCCATTGGACGAGTCTAAGGTATGAGTGCTAAATGAAATCATTGGAACTTTCTACTCTATCGATGCTTTATCGCGTTTATCGCTTGTCGCGGCTACAATAGGGCTAATGACGCCTCTGGCTTTTACGTTCACACAGGCCGGTTTTCCACTTGCTATCGCACGCTTTACTGCAGCTGAAATATCATCCCGATGTGTTACTAGTTCTCCATAGCCTCCCAATCCTTTAAATAATCCGTGAAAAGGAATATCTCGAAAGTCGGTTGCAAAATGCGCCCCACTAGAAAATAGGCGCTCTTGTTGTTGCGAGATACAATCAAGCCCTCCATTATTATCGATAACCACAACAATTGGCAATTTTTCTTGAAATGCGGCTTCAATTGAAAGACCCCCTGACAAAAATGCACCATCGCCTGAAATAAGTACGACCGTTCTGTCAGGATTTATATTCTTTGCGGAGAGAGCAAAAGAAACTCCGACGCCGAGTAAGCTGTAGGATCCTGGGTGCAAAATTCCACCGAAAGTACGGCCTTTTAGGGAAGCAATATTTACTGCAATCTCTGACCAAAAGTGAGTATTGCCACCGTCAAAGACTAGCCAATCTCCATCATTCATAGCTGCTTGAACTTCAAGAGATAATTTTAGTGGATGAATAATCCCATTAGACCATTCTGTTTTATTGGTTTCACGTTCTAACTGCTTCAGAGTAGTATCGACCCACTCTTGACGAGCTTGAATGTTTTTTTTCATCCAATCTTTATCGATAGCCCAGTCGGAAGCCACAAAATTTTCTGTTAATGCATCCAAAAAGGCCCCAGGATCACTAAGAAGCAGTTCGTCTGCTGATCGATTAAAGCTAATTTCCTCATCGCTTCCGTTCACGCAAATTAGGTTTGCCTGCTTTGGAATTAATGGAGGATTTCCAAAATTCATTTGATTATCTAACCTGCAACCGAGCATTATGATACAGTCACTGGAATGAAGGGCGAATTTTGAAGGAGCATATTGATGAATATCTGCCAATCCCATGAAAGCTTCGCATGTCTCGTTGAGGAGCTTTTGATGGTAAGGAATGTTAAAGATAGGGATATTGAGTTTCTCGCCAGCAAGGCCGAGTTTCGTTTCATTTTTCGACCACCAAACTCCATGCCCCCCAATAAATATTGGATTTTTTGATTTTTTTATTATTTTGATAATGCGATTTAATGCATCAGGTTCTGGCCAAGCGCGGGGAGCTCTTTCAGGTGTTGATTTGAATGGTCTTTCCTCAGAGCCAGAATTTTCCTTGAATGAGGCAAACATAATGTCAACTGGTATGCTCAAATGAACTGGTCCTGGATATCCGTTAATGGCAATCTTCCAAGCTCGATCAACAAATTCTCTAATACGCGTTCCGTCTGAGATTGACACACTATACTTGGTTAAGGGCTCTGCTACTGCGACATCATCTATTTCTTTAAAACCTCCGGCACCTTCTCTTTTTTTTGTCGAAGAACCAGTGACAAAAATAACTGGAGACCTTTCTCCCCATGCCTCCATCATAGCTGGTACAGCGTTTGAAAAGCCTTCTGGTCCAACTAGGCAGACAGTTGGCTTTCGACTTATTCTTGCGTGACCATCAGCTAAATGACCGGCTATTTGTTCGTGAGGACAATTTATTACGGGAATTTGGCAATCCATGAATCCTTCGAGAGCGGGATTACAAAAACCGCCTGCTAGAGTAAAAACATGCTTAATTTCTTTTTCGCGCAAAGCTCGTGCTAATAGTTGCCCACCACGAAGTTTTTGTATGTGTTCCAAAAACACCTCCTGCTTTGAAATATCTTATTCTTTGGTTAACTAATGTCCTGTAATTGAGCTTTTGCCAAGTATTGATTTTAATTTTTTCTTTTTTTTTGATTATTTCTTTTAACAGCCATCACTCCCTTAAATTCCGGTCATATCTCGCTATGAAATAAAATTTATTTTAAATCTACTGTTGCGGGAATCGTCTAATTGCTTATCATGAATTCAGAGTTTGCTTTCTTTTCTAGTTCGTCGAGGTGAATTAGGCTGAGATGGTAAGTCAAAAAAAGTTGGTATTAGTTTTATTAAAATGGCTCGTTAACACGTAGAGATGCCGACTAATAATGTAATTAGGGAGAAAGAAATGAATAAGAAAAAATATCTTGATAATTTATCTGGAAAACTAACCGCTGGTCAGATTGATCGACGTCAATTTATGATGTCTGCTCTGGCAACTGGGTTAGCAGTTCCTGCTGCCATGAGTATGGCCAGCCAAGCCTTGTCGGCCACTCCTAAGAAGGGTGGGCGATACCGCATGGGCTTAGGTCATGGGTCAACTACTGACACTTTAGACTCCGGCACATCTGAAAACCATTTTACGCTCGTTAATGGCTATACATTTGGGAACCATTTGACTGAAGTTGACAATGATGGGCAATTGGTTGGTGAGTTAGCCGAAAGCTATGAGTCAGATGACGGAAAGAAATGGATTTTTAATCTGAGGAAAGGCGTTGAGTTTCATAACGGTAAAACCATGACGTCTCAAGACGTGATAGCATCCTTTCAGCATCATAGAGGAGATGACTCGACTTCCGCAGCTAAGGGCTTACTAACAGCGGTTAAGGCAATAACAGCGGACGGGAGTAATAGAGTTATTTTTGATTTAGAAAGTGCTAATGCAGACTTTCCATTTATTGTCAGTGATTATCACATTTCAATCAGACCGAAGGGTGATATGACATCTGGTATTGGAACTGGAGGCTATATTGTCGAATCTTTTGAGCCAGGAGTAAAATCCGTTCTGAAAAGGAACCCAAATTACTGGAAAGAGGGACGAGCTCATTTTGATGAGGTGGAATTGATATCAATAATTGATCCAACTGCGCGGCAAAATGCTCTTATGAATGGTGAAATAGATGCGATGGATCGCGTTGATCTCAAAACAATAAATCTTTTCAAACGTAACCCAAATATTAATATAATGGATGTTACAGGTACTGCTCATTATACCTTTCCAATGAGATTGAATGTTGATCCTTTTGGAAATTACGATTTAAGAATGGCGTTAAAGTGGGCTATTAACCGACAAGAACTTGTTGACAAAATTCTTTTAGGTTACGGGGCTGTTGGTAATGACCATCCAATTTCTACTGCCAATCGTTATCATAATGCTAATTTACCACAGCGTGAACTTGACTTAGATAAAGCAGCTTTTCATTACAAAAAATCAGGACACTCTGGAAAGATTAAGTTAGCTGCAGCGGATTCTGCCTTTGCTGGTGCAGTCGATGCAGCGCAATTGATGGCAAATTCCGCAAGTAAGGCTGGTATAGAGATAGAGGTCGATCGGGTCCCAAGAGATGGTTATTGGTCAAATGTTTGGAATAATGATGCTCATGGTTGGTGCGCATGCTATTGGGGCGGAAGACCGACCGAGGATTGGATGTTTTCCGCAGCGTATACTGCTGACACAACTTGGAATGATACAAATTGGAAAACAACGGATGCTGCTAAAAAGTTTAATAAACTTGTAGTTGAAGCTAGAGCTGAGCTTGACAATAGTAAGCGTGAGTCTATCTACCACGAATGCCAACGTCTGATCTATGATGATGGAGGAGCTATGGTACCCCTCTTCAATAGCTATGTCAGTGCGAATAGCAAAGCAATCGCGATGGGTCAAGTAGCGGCCAACTGGGATAGTGATGGCGCGAAATGCGTTGAGCGCTGGTGGTTTGCATAGAAAGTTGAGTAAGTTTGGGTGGGCGATGGCTTGCCCAAACTTAAAATTCAAGACCCCATGGTGATTTGAGTTGCATCCTGTTGTAAAAACTGTACTTGAGCGTTTGGCTTTAGGCTTGGCAACGCTCTTTTTGGTTTCAATAATAATATTTTTGGCTATTGAAATGTTACCAGGTGATTTTGGGCAGGCTATCCTTGGCCAGTCGGCAACACCGGAAACGGTGGCAGCTTTTCGCAGACAGTTGGGTTTAGACCAACCGCCTATTCTTCGATATCTGGACTGGGTTTTAGGAGCAATTCAAGGGGACTTAGGAACATCTTTTTCTGGTAGAAATGCTTCTGGAGCGAACAGGTCCAGAGAAGTCGTGGATTTAATTGCACCCAGATTATGGAACACGCTGTTCCTTGCTTCAATGACGGCGATGATTGCTGTACCAATATCTTTGATTTTAGGTATCACAACAGCGTTATTCAGAAATTCATTTTTTGATCGTAGTGTTAATACAGCAACTCTTACGACTATCTCATTTCCTGAATTTTTTGTTGCTTATATCCTGATATTATTTTTATCTTCATTATATTCTATATTTCCGTCGCTTGCGAACGTTGATGCGGATACTAGCCTTGGAGAACGTATTTACAGAACGGCGCTACCTGCATTTACTTTAACTCTGGTTATCGTTGCTCACATGATGAGGATGACAAGAGCCGCCATTATAAATTTGTTAGCTAGCCCATACATTCAAATGGCACGACTGTCTGGCTCCTCGCAAATAGAGATCATTTTAAAACATGCTTTGCCAAATGCTTGGGCTCCTATAGCAACTGTGATCGCTTTTAATTTGGCTTATTTAATCGTCGGGGTGGTAGTAGTCGAAGTGGTATTTGTTTACCCAGGCATCGGCCAATTGATGGTTGATTCAGTCAGAGCTCGCGATATACCCGTTGTTCAAGGCTGCGCTTTAATTTTTGCCGTTACGTACATCTTGTTAAATCTAATTGCAGATATTGTTGGTATCGTCACTAACCCGAGGCTTTTGCATCCAAAATGAATAAAGATTATAACACTTACTCTGCAACTGGTGAAGTAGGGTCCTTTCGTGAAGAACGGACATTATGGAAAAAGTTTAAAATTTTAATGAAAAAATCGCCAATTACCGCAAGAATTGGGCTTTTAATTATATTATTTTATGCAATTTTGGCGCTTTTTGCACCCTTTATTGCGCCCTATGGTGAGGCAGAGGTTTTTCCAATACCTTACGCTCCATGGAGTGCAGATTTTATTTTTGGAACAGATCAAATTGGAAGAGACATATTTTCTCGAATGATTTATGGAGCGAGAAACACAGTCGGTATTGCCGTTGCAACAACGCTCTTGGCGTTTTTGATTGGAGGGTCTTTGGGATTAGCAGCAGCTATAAGTAGGTCTTATCTTGATCTTTTTTTAAGTAGAACAGTTGATGTATTAATGGCAATACCACAATTAATCTTTGCTTTAGTTCTACTTTCGATATTTGGCTCAACCATTACAAATTTAATTATAATTATTGCTATTTTAGATTCTACCAGAGTTTTTCGTCTCACGAGGGCCGTTTCTTTAAATGTTGTGGTAATGGATTACGTCGAAGCCGCTAAGCTTCGGGGCGAGGGTCTGGGTTGGATAATGCGCAAAGAGATACTCCCAAACATTTTGCCGCCCCTGATCGCAGAATTTGGTCTTCGTTTTTGCTTCGTGTTTCTTTCTATTGCCGCCTTATCGTTTCTTGGCGTAGGAATTCAACCTCCTACGGCAGACTGGGGTTCTATGGTTCGTGAGAACGCATCTCTTATTCAGTTCGCTCAATACGATTTAAAGGCAGGAATAACCCCCTTATTACCTGCCGGCGCTATTGCTTTGTTAACCGTGGCAGTAAACTTCGTGGTAGATTGGTTTCTTCATACGACAAGTGGAATAAGAGATGAGTAAGAAAGACAGCAAAAAAGAGATTCTCCTAGAAATAAAAAATTTGCATATTGAGGGTTTTTCTGACGAAAGATGGCACAAAATAATTAAAGGAATAGACTTGACCCTATATAAGGGGGAAGTGCTTGGAATTATCGGAGAGTCGGGCGCTGGTAAGTCTACATTGGGATTGGCATCTATGGGTTATACCCAACCTGGATGTCGAATTACTGATGGGCAAATAATTTTTGATAATGTCAATTTAGCTAATCTCAGTGAAAGTAAGAAGCGGAATTATTGGGGAAATAGAATGACATATGTTGCTCAATCTGCAGCCGCGTCGTTTAATCCTGCCCATCGATTAATAAATCAGACTACTCGATCGACTGTTAGAGCAGGGTTGAAAAGTCAAGCTGAAGCATTCGACGCTGCTCGGAATCTTTATGCTTCTTTAAATCTTCCAGATTCGAACAATATTGGAGAAAGGTATCCGCACCAAGTTTCAGGTGGACAGTTGCAACGAATTATGACCGCGATGGCGATGTCGCCTAGCCCAGATTTAATCGTCTTTGACGAGCCAACTACTGCTTTGGATGTAACTACGCAAGTCGAAGTACTCGGAGCTATGAGGTCAATCGTTGAACAGTTTAACACTGCCGCGATTTATATAACTCATGATTTATCGGTTGTTGCTCAAATGGCAGATAGCATAAAAGTTGTCAGGTATGGTGAGGAAGTTGAGGAAGCCGCGACTAGAACTATGTTAAAATCACCCAAACATGAATATACGAAGTCATTATGGTCAGTAAGGTCACTTCAAAAGAAAGAGGAAGTAGAAAATGATATAGTGCTTGAAATGAGATCGATTTCGGCCGCTTATGGGGCTGCCAAGGTGTTGTTCGATGTAGATATTAAATTACCGAGAGCTAGAACCGTCGCCGTTGTAGGTGAAAGTGGTTCTGGAAAATCTACTGCTGCTCGTGTGATTACTGGACTTCTTCCGCCGACTAGCGGGTCCATCTTGTTTAATGGTGTGGAACTTCCTGAAGATTTAAAAAATAGAAATCGCGACCAATTGCAAAAAATTCAAATGATTTATCAAATGGCTGATGTCGCTATGAACCCCCGTCAAACTGTAAAAGAGATTATTGGGCGTCCACTAGAATTTTATTTGGGTTTAAAGGGTCAAGCTAATCGGGAAAGAACAATAGAGCTTCTTAACTTGATCGATTTGGACGAAACCTTTATTGATAGGCTTCCAAGTGAATTATCAGGTGGGCAAAAACAACGAATTTGTATTGCTCGAGCATTGGCGGCTGATCCTGAAGTAATAATTTGCGATGAAGTTACTTCGGCTCTCGATCAGATTGTTCAGGAGGGCATATTGCAGCTTTTGATGCGATTGCAAAAAGAATTCAGTATATCGTATTTGTTTATTACCCATGATATTTCAACGGTCAAGGCGATTTCAGATCAGGTTGTAGTAATGTCTGACGGAAAAGTCGTTGAGCAAGGTCTAAAAAGTAGCGTTTTTTCTCCCCCACATCCCGATTATACTAAGCTTTTGTTATCATCCGTCCCTGAAATGGATCCTGATTGGTTAACTAATCTTTTA
>MDTG01190042.1_pt1 | contig 12841 bp, 12 predicted proteins | sample 811421 | NCBI WGS metagenome assembly MDTG01 (sample SAMN05326645, study PRJNA326480) | marine metagenome | isolation source: seawater | place: Pacific Ocean: South East | collected 2011 | reverse complement strand
GATTCTAATGCTTTGCAAAAACCTAAAAGATTTTTTGGTGCAGCTAGAAACATCGAAGGTGGTGGTTCTTTAACTATTATTGCTACAGCATTGATTGAAACTGGATCTAGAATGGATGAAGTAATTTTTGAAGAATTCAAAGGAACAGGTAATTCTGAAGTTAATCTTGACAGAAAGATTGCTGAAAAAAGAGTTTTTCCTGCAATCAATATAAGGAAAACAGGAACAAGAAGAGAAGACCTGCTTACAAGCGACCTTGAACTAAGAAATATTACTGTCCTAAGAAAGCTATTAAACGAGATGGATGATACGGCTGCTATGGAGTGGGTTCTGGATAAACTCAAAGACTACAAGACTAATGCTGAGTTTTTTGAGTCAATGAAGAGAAAATAATTAATTAATTAATTAATTAATCTTCTTTCTTTATTCCTTTTATCCTTTCTGTAAAAAAAATTTTATCAATTAATCCAATTATTAAGACTAATATTAGGGTTAATAAGACAATCAAAGATATAACCATTTCTGAACTTAAGAAGATTTCCTTATTTAGAAACTTGATATTAGTTTTTTGAAAAATATTTAATTTCCCATAAGAGAATAGCGAAACTGTAGTCGCAATAATTATTGAAATTAAATATAGTCTAGCTCTCATATAGGCAGTAGTGAGTTTGGCCTCCTTTAGACTCTTTTAGTAAAGTCAAACCTTCAGTTATTTCTAATAAATTTAGTTCTTTTTCACATTCTAAGTAAATTAAGGCCTCTGGGGATAGTATATTTTTGGATTGAACGAAATCCAATGATCGTTGAATTAAATTTTCTCTGAAGGGAGGATCTAAAAATAATAGATCAAATTGATAAGGTAAATTTTCAAAATCCACAGAAAAAATATTTGCATTTAGGACATGACTGGAATGGTGAACATTTAATCTTTCAAGGTTTGATTGTAAAGCGTCAGTTTGACTTTTTTGCTTCTCTACAAAGACTACCTTGTTTGCTCCTCTAGATAAAGCCTCAATGCCCAAGGAGCCAGTGCCAGCAAACATATCTAAACAAGTTTTGCCTTCCAGATCGTTTAGTAACCAGTTAAATAATGTTTCTTTAGTTTTACTTTCAGTAGGCCTTAAAGCATTATTTAGCTTATAGGGCAGCTTAGAGCCCCTTAGACTCCCTCCAATAATTCTAGTTGCAGCTTGTTTTTTAGGCATATGGGCAATATTATTCTTTTTACTGTCACTAGTAACTATATTTAAATAGTGATTATTTCATAAATGGATAATTCAAAAGTTCAAGAAGATTTCTTATTGGCCATGAGAGGGATCACCTCTACAGTAAATGTTATTTCTGCAAAATTAAATGGAGAAAGGCATGCTATGACGGCTACTTCAGTTGCTTCTCTCTCTTTAAGTCCTCCAGCTATGATCATTTGTGTTAATAAAGAAGCTTCAATACATAATGTTATTAATGAAACAACAAAATTCTGTATAAATGTTCTATCTAACAAGCAAAAACGACTTTCGGAAATTTGTAGTAATTCTGAAGAAGGAGAATCGAGATTTAGTGATGAAGGTTGGGTTGATGATGAAGAGCTTATTTATAACTTTAATTCGGTTTCTAATATATTTTGTTTGTGTACAAAACTAGTTGATCATTCAACCCATTCAGTTTTTTTTGGAGAAGTGATTAAAGTTAATAATAATAACCGCCATAAGGCTTTGCTTTATACATCAGGGGAGTATTTAGTTGAGTAAAAGATATATATATTTACTTGTTGCCTTAATAGCCTTTCCTCAATTTATAGCTTCTGAAACAAGTGTTTACTTTATAAACATAAAAGATGGGGATGCTCTAGAAAGCCCAGTATTTATTCAGTTTGGGTTGTCTGGAAAAGGAGTTGCGCCTGCAGGTATAGCTATGGAAAATACAGGTCATCACCATTTATTAATCAACGTAGATGATTTAGATCTCTCTAAGCCAATACCTTCTAGCAAAAATCACTTGCATTTTGGCGGCGGCCAAACCGAAACTACTATTAATTTAGCTTCGGGAGAACATGTATTGCAATTGGTATTGGGCGATATGTATCATATCCCACACTCTAAACCATTAATTTCAGAAAAAATAACAATAAGCGTAAAGTAAATGAAAGACTTTTTGAATTTCTGTTTAATTCAATGTCTTCTGTTTATCGGTTGTGTCTTACATGCAGAAATAATTATTGACGGTAAGTTGGATGAAGATGAGTGGAATGAAGCAAGGCAAATCACAACCTTCTATGAAGTATTTCCTTACACCTTAAATCCTGTATCAGATATAAAAACCGTTATATTGATTCAGGAATCTGAAGATGGAATATTTTTTGGCTTTAAAAACTATCAGTCTAATGAAAGTATGCGATCACAAAGTCATCAAAGGGACAACGAAAGGTCTATTGCCGATAAGAATGGTGTAACAATAGATTTTGACGCAGATAAATTATCTGGCTATCAATTTTTTGTTTCTTCGAGTGGTTCAATAGGTGATGCCACTTATCGAAATGAAAATGAAAGGAATTATGATTGGGATGCAGATTGGTTGTCAGCAGCCACAACTGAAGATGGAGTTTGGTATTCGGAGATGTTTATCCCTTGGACGGTTGCCCCCATGAAATCTCAATCTGGGGATCAAAGAAAAGTAAGAATGGGCTTTTATCGAATGCTAGCAGGACCCCAAAGAGTGATAGCTACCATAAAGGGTAGCTCTTATGAGAATCTTTATTTATCGGTATTTAATGATTATGAATTTAAGAATTATCAGTCTTCTAGTATTGATTTCTTTCCTTATCTAACCTTCAACGAGGACAGAATAAATGGCGATGTTGACAACAAAGTTGGTGCTGAGGTTTTCTGGAAGATTGATTCAAGCAAACAGTTGAATGCAACTTTTAATCCTGACTTTGGTCAAGTAGAAAGCGATGAAGTGGTGGTAAATTTCTCAGCAACGGAAACCTTTTATTCTGATAAAAGACCCTTCTTTTCGGAAAATCATGGCTTATTCAATGTTACTGCATGGAGGTTCTTGTATGTCATCAATACAAGACGTATTGGCGGTGAGCCTGACTATGACTGTTCTAAATTTGAAGATGCACAAAAGGATTTTTGCCTTAACAATAAAATAGGTGCTAATGATATTGATTACGCTTTACGCTATTCGCAACAAGGAGAGTCTTTAGATTTTGGATTTTTAGGTGCTTCTGAAGCCAACGAAAACTTTAGTCAAGGAAAAGATTTCTATTCGGTTCGACTTAGAACGAGAAAGGATGATTTAACTTTAGGTTATCTTGGCACTTACGTAGATAGACCTGTCCTTAATAGAACTGCTCAAGTTAATACTATGGATTTTGATTACAGGCACTCGCCTGAATTAAGAATTAACGGTTTACTGGTTCACTCCAAAGTAGATGATGAAAATGGTTACGGCTTTGATTTTGGGCTCGGATATGATCCTGATAAAACCAGACGTTTTGGATTTGGCTTATATTATTTTGATGAAAATCTTAATGTTAATGACATGGGTTATTTAGCTAGGAATGACTGGTTAATGTTTGGAGGTAGATACCAAATAAGGAAAACTGATTTTAGTGATGACTCGCTCTTTAGATCTAGACAATATGAATTTGGTTGGTCATTAAAATCTGATTCTTCTCTTGATAAAGAACCATCCTCTATTAGATTGTCAATTGATAATTCATTTAAAAATAGTTCAGAATTTAAATTCGGTACCTTTTACAGGGTAACTGGTAGGGATAATAGAATTACTAGGAATTCTGTATTAGCTCCATATATTAATATGCCTGAAGGGTATGGCGTTGAGGTTGATTTTAATGGACCAAGAGAAGATTTTCTTAGATATTCGTTAGATGCTAAAAGACAAAAAGGGGATAGTTATTCAGGTGAGTTAGGATGGACATCGTCTTATAGAGGGTCGATAAGTATTTCTCCGCTAGAAACATTAACTGCAAAAATAAGTTATAGACACACTGAAGAGACAAATTGGTTAAATTGGATTGATGACAACCTATTAGCGACATACGAAAGAAAGCAGAGGCGAACTACAGCAAGTATTCAATGGTTTGAAGGTAGCAAACATGAATTGAGAGTCAGGGCTCAAATGTTAGCTTTTACGGCTAGGAATCCTAAACCTTATTTAGGAGATCTGAATGGTAATTTAAACCCTTACCAAATATCTTTACCGCCAATTACTGTCAGTCAATTAGCTTTTCAGGTTAGGTATAGGTATGAAATACAGCCACTAGCTTATTTGTATGTTGTCTATACTAAAGGAGGTAAGGTTGCTTTGAATGATGAAGAAGATAGTTTAAATGAACTCTATAAACGACCTTGGAATGATCCGCAAAGTGATAACTTCACAATTAAACTTAGATATAGATTTTAAGTCACTCAACACTTAAAATACTCATTCTCATAATGGGAACTCAATTGCATAGGAAGCTAATATCTCGCTTTTCTTATTTATTAGGAATTTTTTTCCTAACTCCCCAACTTAGTGCGCTAGATATATCCATAGACGGTGTCTTAGATGAAAGGGAATGGTCTGAAGCCAGGGAATGGACTAAATATTATGAATCCATGCCTTTTTCGTTGGGTGAACCGAAACATTTCCAAAAGGTTCTTATTCAAGAGGATGAGAAAGGTATATATTTTGGCTTTATTAATCTTCAATCTAAGGATTCCATAAGGGCAAATAAGCATGAGAGAGATGACGAAATGGCCAATACTGATAAATGTGGCCTTGCAATCGATTTTGACGGGGACGGTTTAACAGCATACGGTTTTACAGTTTCTGCTGGAGGCTCTATAAATGATGGCATCTACAGGAATGAAAATGATGTTAACTATGATTGGGATGCTGATTGGGATTCGGCAACTTCGATAAATGAAGACGGGTGGACTGCCGAATTCTTTATTCCTTGGAGCATAGCTCCTATGAAGACGCAGAAAGGGGAAAAGAGAACAGTAAAATTATCTTTCTGGAGATTGGTAGCAGAAGAATGGAGAGTGAATACTTCTATTAAAGGAAACCCGAGACAAGAAAAATTTATGTCTCTTTTCCATGAGATGGATTTTAGTAATTACAACGTTTCTAAGATAGATTTCTTTCCTTATATTAATGTAACAAATGATAGAGTTTTAGAAGAAACGGAAACAAAAGCAGGTGCAGAGATATTTTGGAAGATCGATTCAGGCAAACAATTAAATATTGCTTTGAATCCTGATTTTGGTCAGGTTGAGAGTGACGAATTAGTAGTAAATTTTACTTCATCAGAAACCTTCTATTCAGACAAGAGACCTTTCTTTTCTGAAAATCATTCCCTCTTTGCAGTAAGAGGCTATACCTTCTTTTACGTGATAAATACTAGAAGAATAGGGGCTGCACCGGATTATAACTGCACAAAATACAGTGGGTCTTTAAAAAGTCTTTGTGATTCTAGTCAGGTTGGTATTACTGATATTGATTACGCAGTCCGTTATACGCAACAAGGAGAGTCTATTGACTTTGGATTCTTGAGTGCTTCTGAAGCTGATGAGCCTTTTACTCAAGGAAGAGACTTCTATTCTGTTAGAACTATAAAAAATGGAGAAAACTTCTCTATAGGTTATTTAGGAACTTATACAGATAGACCGGTTTTAGATAGAAATGCCGATGTACATTCAGTAGATGCTATTTATAGACCAAATAATAAACTCAGATTTGAAACTATTTATTTAACTTCTAATGTAGATCAAGGAATAGATAATACTGAAACTTCAGGAGACATATTTAGATTTAGACTTACAGCTTCTCCAGAAAAAGGAAGATGGCATGACTTTGGTATTTTCTTTTTTGATGAAGATACAGATATCAGTGATATGGGTTATCAAATGAATAACAACATGCTTTGGGCAGGTGGTCAGAACGGACTGAAATTTACTGACTTTGACGAATCCTCATTATTGCTTTCCACTGAGTATGAATACGGATTTGGCTATGAAGCAAATGCTGATATGGATAAATCTGCTATCTTTGCTTCTCTTACTTACAAAAGTACTTTTAAGAATACTTCCTTTATGGAATTTGCTAACTTTCACAGATCTGCAAGCAAAGATTATTGGATTACTAGAGGTAATGTTAATGCTCCTTTTGTAAAGAAACCTGAAAATTATGGGACGATGTTGCAATACAAAGGTCCTTCTAAAGATTTCTTTAATTACTTCATAGAAGTTAAAAGAGAAAAGGGAACCACTTGGGGATTTTCTGCTCTAGGTTTTAATACCGCTTACACGGCCCAAATAGATTTATCTCCCAGAGATAATCTTAAATTTTCTCTCATGCACCAACATGCCGTAGAAGATACTTGGCTTAATTGGGTGCAAGATGATTTATTAGCTATCTATAAGGAGAAAAAGCAGAGAACTACAATAGCATCTTTAAATTGGTTCGGTGGAGACAAACATGAGTTAAGGATGAAAGCGCAAATGGTTGCTTTTACTGCAAGAAACCCTAGAGCTTATCTTGGGGATGTTTATGGAGCCTTAAATCCTCTTGAAATGGGCCTTCCTCCTTTCACTTTAAGTGATTTGGCTTTTCAAATTAGATATAGATATGAAATCTTACCTTTAGCTTACTTGTATGTTGTCTATTCTAAGGGTGGAAGAATTGTTGAATATGATGAAGAAGACAATTTAGGAGAAATATATAAGCGCCCTTGGAACGAACCTCAAGCTGATACTTTCACTGTCAAAGTGAGATATAGATTCTAGTCTTTTTGACTTTAAGAGCAGAACCAGCTGTTGCCTGATTTGATTGCTTCAGATTTAGGTAAATTAAGACCGCATTTTTTACACTTAACCATTTCAGTACTTTTTTCCGTAAGATTTGCTTTAGGTTTTCTAGCAGATCTTGCTATAAGGTATACAAGCGTAATTACCGCTATAAGTATTAGAACTTGATACATTTTAAGGTGTGAGAGCTTCTGGTTTTTCTATTTTTTCATTACCTAGAAGTCCTAACGTTAATACTCTTTTCCAAGATCTCTTTTTTGCTGAAAGATTTTGGTTAATATCAAAATCTGGAAAATTCAAATTTAGAATTTTAAGATTCGCATCTTTAAGTTCGGGGTATCCTAAAATTTCATAGGCTTCAACTAAGATTGAAATTGCATAAGGAGTTTGAGGTGTTTTAGGTAAGTGCTCAATTACGTATTTTGCCCTTCCAACAGCAGCTAGATAGGCTCCCCTTTTCATATAAAATTTAGCAACATAAATTTCATGTTCTGCTAGTAAGTTTCTTAAATAAATCATTCTTTGTTTTGCATGAGGTACATACTTACTGTTTGGGTATCTTGATATAAAATCTGACAGCTCATCAAAAGATCGTTGGGCCATTATGATTTCCCTTTTAAATAAGTCAGATTGGAAATATCTTGAGAATAGGCCTGCATCGTCTGTAAAGGCTGCTAATCCTTTCATGTAATAAGCATACCCAGTATGAGAATGTCTTGGATGTAAATTTATAAATCTTTGCGCTGCTGATTCACTTGCCTCAAACTGCGAGTTCATATAATAGGCATATATCAACTCAGCTTGAGCTTGTTCGGCATATCTTCCAAAAGGAAATCTTGACTCAAGAGACTCTAAACTTATTATTGCTGTTGAGTAGCTAGCGCTTTTTAATCTAGACTGAGCTTGATCATAAAGCTCTTTTTCAACGAGTCTTTCATCTGGAAGTTCTTCATTTGAAGAACAAGATACAATTAAGAGTACAATTAGGAAGTTTCTCAAAAAATTGAGATTTCCCTTGATTGAATTAAAAAAATTGTGAACGATTGACATTTGAGTAGCAGATTCTACAGATATGAATAGTTCTTGGACAGAAAAAGCTTTATGAGGTTCAAAAAAAACCGTTATATAGAATGAAGAAGAATATCACTTTCTCATACAAAACAAGTGCATTAGATTCAGGCGAGCGCTTGGATTCGGTTATAGCAAGAGTATTCAGTCAATTCTCAAGAGCGCATATACAAAAATGGATAAAGGATGGTCAGTTATCATTGGACGGTAAGACTGTTAAGCCTAAACAGCTTCTTAAAGTTAATCAGCTTATTTCTATTGATGCCTTAGAAGATCCAGTTTTAGAGGATGAACCTGAAGACATTCCCATCGATATTATTTTTGAAGATAAAGACATCATTGTTCTGAATAAACAACATGGACTGGTGGTACATCCAGGAGCAGGAAATCCAAAAGGAACATTAGTGAATGCCTTGTTGCATCACAATGGAGAATTAGGTTTTTTACCCAGGGCAGGAATAGTACATCGTCTAGATAAAGATACTTCTGGGATAATGGTGGTTGCAAAAAACGAAATTTCTTATTTGGACCTAGTGTCTCAACTAAAAGATAGAAGAGTTAAGAGAGATTATTCAGCTTTAGTTGTAGGTGTACCAATATCTGGATCCACTATCAACGAGCCCATAGGAAGACACCCTAAGCTAAGAACAAAACAAGCTGTAAACGTTAAAGGCAAAGAGGCTATAACGACTTTTAAAATTCAGGAAAAGCTAAATGGATATAGTTTATTAAATGTTTCCTTAGAAACCGGTAGGACCCATCAGATTAGAGTCCATTTAGCTTTTATTGGTTTTCCTATTTTGGGTGATTCTGTTTACGGAGGAAGGAAAAAATTTGCTGCTGGAACAAGTGAATCTCTCAAGAAAGAAATTTCTAAGTTTCCTAGACAAGCCTTACATGCTGAAAAATTGGAATTTACTCATCCAGCTTCTGGAAAGTTAGTAAATTACTCTGCTGAAAAACCTAAGGATTTAATAAACCTAATTGAATTACTCAATAAATCTTTATGAATGATCTTGAAATAGTTTCTTCGAAAGGCGTTTTAGGGCAAAAGATAGGCTGTATTACTTTAACTAAAAATTTTTTTGAAAAAATTAAGACAGCAGATATCAACGATAAAGCTTTACCTTTTTCTTTCACTGAATTCCAAGATTTACCAATTCAGTACATGAATCAAGTACATGGAACTTCCGTGGGGGTAATAAAAGAATTTTCAGATGAACCAATTCCCAATACAGATGCACTTTTCACTAAATCTAACAAAGTTTCATTAGCTATTATGTCTGCTGATTGCCTACCCATTGCTTTAGCCAATGCTGAAGGAACAGAAATTGCTCTCCTGCATGCAGGGTGGAGAGGTTTGTCTGCTGGAATAATTCAGGAATCTTTAAAAAAGTTTAATCCAGAAAATAATGATTTGAAGGCTTGGTTGGCTCCTTGTATTTCCCAAAATAAATATGAAGTAGGAAAAGATGTTTATAAAACTTTTATGGATTTAGATCAAGAGTCTAAAAAAAACTTTAAAGAAGTTAATTCTGAAAAATGGATGTTCGATTTAAAAGCAGAAGCAGCGAGAGTCTTAAAAAAATTCAAGGTCCAGGTTTCCCAAAGCAATTATTGTACTTACACTGACGATGATTTATTTTATTCTTATAGAAGAAATAAAACTGACGAAAGAGTATTGACCCTGTTGTGGAGGAAAAATGTCTAGTAAGGGATTTATAGGCTTGGGTGTCATGGGTTCTGCCATGGCCGGTCATATTTATAATAAATATAAAAATCTTATCGTATATAACCGAACCATGGCCAAAGCCGAATCTTGGATAAAGGAGAATGGTGGAAATACGGCAAGTAATGCGGCTGAAGTTGGTGAGTTGTGTGAACAAGTTTTTTTATGTGTTGGTAATGATGAAGATGTAAAGGAAGTGGTGTCTGGAGAAGAGGGCTTACTTCAAACAATGAAGAAGGGTGGCGTAATTGTAGATCACACGACAATCTCTGCAGATACAGCCAAAGAATTAAGTGAACTTTGTTCTAAAAAAAGCATTAGCTTTATAGATGCCCCAGTTTCTGGTGGTCAAGCTGGTGCCGAGTTAGGAAAGCTAACTGTCATGGCTGGAGGGGATGAAGATTATTTTAGTAAAGTCAAGGAAACCATTGAATGTTATTCAAAATTTATTAAGTTAATGGGACCAAGTGGATCTGGTCAATTAACTAAGATGGTAAACCAGATTTGCATTGCGGGATTGATTCAATCTTTATCAGAAGGACTGAACTTTTCTGAAGAAGTTGGCTTAAATACAAAAGAAGTAATAGAGGTTATATCAAAAGGTGCTGCACAGTCTTGGCAGATGGAAAATAGATGGGAAACAATGCTACAAGATCATTATGATCATGGTTTTGCAGTTGATCATATGCGAAAAGATCTTGAGTTGGTAATCAAAGAAGCTAATAAAAACGATATCAATATAGATTTAACGAAGATTGTTAATGAATACTACAAAGACATTCAAGGTATGGGGGGCAATAGATGGGATACCTCAAGCTTGCTTAAAAGACTAAAAGAATTATGATCTTTCCTTCTTCAAGTGATCAACGTTGTAAAGATTTATTGGACTCTACCATTGCTGATCTTGAAAGAATTTCTGATCATTACAAAATTGAAGACCTCCAATCCAATTTCTTTAAGGATATTGTTATTCCTATAAGTCTATATTTAGATAGTTTTCCTAAGAGAAAAGACCCTTATTTAATTTGCTTTACAGGAGGACAGGGATCCGGAAAAACAACCATGTCTTATTTTGTACAAGAAGTACTAAGCAATCACTGCGGTAGGCCTAGTATGGGCTTCTCTATTGACGACATTTATAAATCGCAAGAAGAGAGAAAGAAATTGTCAGAAGAAGTTCACCCCCTTTGTTACGTAAGAGGAGTTCCAGGAACTCACGATATAGCCATGGGCTTGGATCTAATAAAAGAATTAAGTGAAGCTGACATTGATTCTATTACAAAAATCCCTTCTTTCTGCAAACCTGAAGATAAACATTACCCTGAAAGTACTTGGCCTATTTACAAAGGCAAACCCGATTTTATTTTCTTTGATGCTTGGTGTGGAGGAGCAAAGCCTATTAGCGAAGAAAATTGGGCGGGTCCCATGAATGATTTAGAAAAAGAGGAAGACCCTGATGGCCTGTGGTCTAAATGGAGCAATAAAGAGCTAGCAAAAGATTATCAGGAATTGTTTGATAGTTTTGATCTTTTGCTGATGATAAAGGTTCCAAGTATGGATTTTGTATACAGAAGTAGGTGGATACAAGAACAAACACTTGCTAAAACTGTCAAAGATCCAGTTCTCAAGGAAAAGATAATGAATAAAGAAGAAGTCTATAGATTTGTGATGCATTATGAACGCCTTACCCATTATATTCTTGAAGAAATTCCTAAATTTTCAGACATCGTTTTAGAAAGGGATGAACAATTTCTTTTTTCGATTGCTAAGGCCCCTTAAAGCCGTACAAAACAAGGTTTTCTTGACTTAGGTCGTTCTGATGTCAAAATGCTTGCCCTCCTAGCCTTAGACCTGTAATTTATAGGCATTAGAGAGATATGAGTAAAAAACAAACATCAGGTGCAGATGCATTAATACAATCGCTTCATAAAGAAGGGGTTGAGCTTGTCTTTGGATATCCTGGTGGTGCAGCATTGCATATATATGATGCTTTATTTAATCAATCTGAAGTTGAGCATATTTTAGTTAGACATGAACAAGGAGCTGTTCATGCTGCAGATGGATACGCAAGATCTACAGGAAGGCCTGGTGTTGCTTTAGTTACTTCTGGACCAGGAGCCACTAATGCTATAACTGGTCTCGCAACAGCCTTTATGGACTCAACTCCAGTTGTAGTCATTTCAGGACAAGTAAAATCAGAACTAATAGGAACGGATTCCTTCCAAGAAACCGATATGATTGGAGTTTCTAGACCAATCGTTAAACATAGTTTCTTAGTCCAAAGGGCAGAAGACATACCTGAAATAGTTAAAAAAGCTTTTCATATAGCAACGACAGGAAGACCTGGACCAGTAGTAATAGATGTCCCGAAAGATTTAACTGATCCTAATCGTACTTTTGAATTTAACTACCCCAATAAAATTGATATGAGATCCTATAAACCAGCTAAGGCTGGAGATCCCACACAAATTAAAAAAGCAGTTGATTTAATATTAGAGGCAAAACAGCCAGTTATTTATTCTGGTGGGGGGGTGATTCAAGACAATGCTTCAGCTGAATTAACTGAGTTAGCAAAGTTAACTAAATTCCCTACAACTAATACCTTGATGGGTCTCGGTGCCTTTCCTGGTACTGATCCTCAATTCTTGGGGATGCTTGGAATGCACGGAACTTATGAAGCCAATATGGCAATGCATGAAGCTGACCTAATTATAGCCATAGGAGCAAGGTTTGATGATCGAATAACCAATGACCCAAAACAATTTGCGTTAGGCGCTAAAAAAATTCACATTGATGTTGATCCAGCCTCTTTATCTAAGATAATTCATGCAGATGTTCCAATAGCGGGTTCAGCTAAAGAATGTTTGTCAGTTTTAATTAGTCAATTAAGTAAAGAAGAGATAGATACAAATAAATTAGAACCTTGGTTGCAAAAAATTACTAACTGGAGAGAAGAACATGGACTTAATCACTCGATGTTAGAAATAGTTCCAGAAAATGGAAAAATCCTTCCTCAACAAGTGATTCAATCTCTTTACAAAGAAACTGAAGGTAAAGCTTTCATCACTTCCGATGTTGGCCAACATCAGATGTTCGCTGCGCAGTATTACTTTTTTGATAAACCGAGACAATGGATTAACTCTGGAGGCCTAGGAACCATGGGGTTTGGTTTGCCATCTGCTATGGGAGTTCAATTTGCCTTTCCAAAAGAGACTGTTGCCTGTGT
>MDTG01154095.1_pt1 | contig 12841 bp, 6 predicted proteins | sample 811421 | NCBI WGS metagenome assembly MDTG01 (sample SAMN05326645, study PRJNA326480) | marine metagenome | isolation source: seawater | place: Pacific Ocean: South East | collected 2011 | reverse complement strand
TATGGCGGAGAGACAGGGATTCGAACCCTGGCAACGGTTACCCGTTGACAGATTAGCAATCTGCTCCATTACCACTCTGGCACCTCTCCTGAAATGCAAGTGTAAATGTAATTCTTAAGAATTAACAAAGCAAAGGTTTAAAATTAAAAAATATATCATTCAGGATACTGTACCCTGAGGTGGTATATATTAATCAATTTTTTGGTCAGTACTTTTTTTACTATTTCAATCTCTGCCAGTGTAATATTGCACTCGTTAAATTGTTTTTCGTCAATTTGTTTGCTGATTATGTTGTCCACAAATTGCTGTATCTTGTCTACTGTAGGCTCTCTTAAACTTTTTGAAGCTGCTTCAACAGCATCCGACATCATCAATACAGCGGTTTCTTTTGAAAAGGGTTTTGGCCCGGGATACCTAAAATCTGCTTGATCGACAACTTCTCCTGACTCCTGCGCTTTTTTATAAAAATAATATACCCAAGAATCTCCATGATGGGTTCTGATAAAATCAATAATTCGATCTGGGAGTTTATTTTTTTTGGCCAAATCTATGCCCTCAGCAACATGATTGATAATTATTTTGGCACTTTGCTCTGGAGCCATTTCATCGTGTGGAGAAACACTTCCTGTTTGATTTTCAGAATAGTAAGTAGGTGCACTGATTTTACCAATGTCGTGGTAAAGCGCCCCAACCCTAACCAATAAAGTATTTGCCCCTATTTCACTAGCTGCTGTTTCAGCCAAATTCGCCACTTGAAGGACGTGATGAAATGTTCCCGGAGCACGATCCGATAACTCCTTTAGTAATTTTGAATTGGAGTCTGAAAGTTCCAACAAGGATACATCGGATACCAGTTTAAATATTCGCTCATAAAGATATATTAGGGGCTGGGCGAATAAAGTCAATAATCCGTTGAGTAAAAATAAACCAATGACCAAAGGGTCTATTTGTGAAATACTGCCCTCATGTATGATCGAAAAAGCGACATACCCTACTAAATAAACCAGTACGATTCTTCCAACAGTTATAAATAGATTTGCGCGATTTTGCAGTTGGGTAGTGGATAAAATAGTTACAATTCCGGTCATTAACTGAAGGAATAAAAACTCAAAACTATTGGGAACAATAAACCCTAAGTTTAAAATTGTAATGACGTGGGTAAACAAGCCCAGTCTTGGATCGAAAAAAGCTTTAAGAATCAGCGGTAATATACAGATCGGTACCGCGTACAGAAACTCAACATTAAAGTTTACCACCAAGGTCGTCAATGTGATCATACCAACCATATTGAGAAAGATGAATGAAATCTCTTTGTTATTATCAAAAATCAATGGGCGATAACTTCTGATAAACAAAATTAGTGACATAAAGGTAAGAACCACCAAAATGGCATAGCCTAATTGAATCCAATAATAACTGAGTTCATTCCATACCCGAGAGGCATATTCCTCCTTTAAGGATCTTAACACTTGGAATTTTTCCCCTTCAACCACTTCACCTTTTGAAATTACAAGACTATTCTCTTCAATCAACCCACGATAGACCGCTACATTTTTTAAGGATTCTTCAATGGCTTTTGAAGTAAAATTTTCATCCAGCACTATGTTGGGAAGTACAATCTCAAAAAATAGGTTATAATATCGATTCGCATATTTTATAAAGGGAAGTTCTTGGGTAAGTGAAGCCATTTTTTGCTTTAGATTTTCAATATTGACAAATGCATTCTTATTTACAGTGGATTCGCTATTGCCTTTGATCAAAAAAACAGAAGCCCCACCCCGGTGTTGAAAACCCAATGGCAATACCCCATAGCGGTATATGGTATCTAAAAGAGTAGTGCCATATTGATATAAAACTTCGTATTCAGTGCTGGATACTGGTAGGTTAAGGAAAATTGGAAACTGGGAATCATAGGATTTTCTTACTTGGGCAACTACTTCTGGAATGGTACGGTAATAGGGGCTTTGGGTACTAAGTAGTTCCTCTTTATCGGCATCCAATTCCTCTTGTGATTTAACAATTGAAAAATCGAACGGTGCATAGAGGGTAGCATACTGCCATGGTTTTCCTTTTTGAAATTCGTATTTGAAGGTAGCGCCCTTAGGAAATAAATAAACGATAAGAATACTGCACCCCACCAGGAGCAATGCCTTATATATTAGGTTTTGGTTACTCAATAAATAGCGCCAAAAATTTCTCAAAATTCAGATGTTCATCAATTTCAAATTTGAGTAAAGATGAAGCTTTCAGGCACAATATAAAAATGTATTTCAGATCAATTGCCAGCATTTTGATTATTTTTGTGTTGACCAACGACCATTTATTGGCAAACTATAACTTTTTCGTAAACTAACCGATTTGGAATACGGTATCTGCCATTTAGGAATGATCCCCATGAGAATTGAAAACAGTCACAAAAGTGAAATGGTTAATCAGCTTCTATACGGAGATTGTTATAAGATTATTGAAAAGAGAAAAAAATGGGTTAAAATCCGTTTGGAATGGGATGGCTATGAGGGCTGGATGGATTTTGATCAGGTTTTTAATATTGAAAAAGAAAATTTTGATAAAATCACCAATTCGAGGCTCCACATAGCTTCCGATTTAATCAACTATGTTAGTGCAAAAGATAATTTACTGTTTCCTATTATTATTGGAAGTGATCTGAGGGGACTAAAGGTTTTGGGGCATGAATTTGAGGGTGAAACCCAAAAACCCAATAAAAATACTAGGGTTCAATTGACCTCGACTGCCTATCTTTTTCTCAATGCACCCTATCTGTGGGGAGGTAAAACACCATTGGGTATTGACTGTTCTGGATTTACGCAACTGGTATACAAAATAAACGGAATAAAACTTAAACGCAATGCCAGCGATCAAGCACTTCAAGGGCAAACGCTTAGCTTTATTGAAGAAAGTGAGCCAGGGGATTTGGCATTTTTTGATGATTCAGAGGGCAATATTACACATGTGGGTCTTTTATTAGAAAATCATCGCATTATTCATGCCAGTGGAATGGTTCGAATTGACAAAATTGATCAGTCAGGAATATTTAATGTTGAAACGCAAAGTCATTCTCACAAGCTGCGTTTTATAAAAAAAATGATATAAAAAAACCTACAAATTAGTTTTTATGTAAATTTATAAAAGCTAATTAATCGCCTAGCAGTGATTTCATTTCTTTGAATCCCTCGGTGTTGCCAAGCGTTCCGTAGATATTCATCAATGTTTTGATGGCATCTTCTTCAGCATCACCAACTTTTATCAATAATTTTAAGATGGGAACACACTCTCTGTAAAGGTCTTCACGTGATGATTTTAGGGAATCATATTTTGCATTGTCGGCGGCAGAAGTTCCTAAACTGTTCATTTGCTCAACGATATCTTGTTCTCCTTCAAGAATCAGCGCGACAAGGTTGAGATAAGCATTTCTATAATTGGGATCAATTTCGATGGCTTTTTCGTAATAGCCCCTGGCAGCTGTTTTGTCTCCCAAGTCGGAAGTCACTACTGCAAGGTTGTACAAAAGGTTAGCATTGTTTGGATCTTGAGCAATAGCTTGGCTCATCAGCTCTTGAAACCTTTCTTTTTCACCCAACTGAATGTATATATTGGCTTCGGTAAGAATTAAATTGAGGTCGTCAGGGTTCTCATTTCTAGCCTCCTGAACTGCTGACATCGCTTTGTCATTATCTCCCAATTCGGAGTAAATAAGTGCAATATTTTTTACAATCTCGGGAAATCTTGACGGGGTTTCTTCTTCTCTAAACCCTTCATAAGACTTTGATTTTTTGTAAAGGTCATACTCGGATTGAGTGACCTCTACCTCATTCCCTGAGTCAACCTCAGTAACAAAATATTTTGTTACTACTCCGGTGTACTTTTTTTCTTTTAGCTTGATGTAAAAAGATAAAGCCTCTTCAAACATATCGGCATTAACTGCACTCGATGCCGCAAAATAAAGATAATCTTGATTGGCCTCCGGGTCTATGTTATAGGCCATGTATAGTTTTTCGGCAGACGCCTTAAAACTTCCTGCATTGCTGTCGTCGATGGCGCTATTTACTATGTCTGCTGACAAAAGTAACATTTGTTGTGTAACCTCTTCTTTAAGAAAAGAAACCTCCTTTATATTTTTAAAAAGATCATATGAAATTTTAAAATCTTTGTTCTGCTGTGCGATTTTACCTTTTAAAAACTGATACTGAGGTTTTACCTTTTGATCAGCGCTTTCCAAAATTGACTGGAATTCAGTCAATAGTTGTGAGGCTGCTGCTATATCTCCACCATCAAAGAGTTTTTGTGCTTTACGCAATTCTTTTTTCTGAGAAAATGAGAAATTAATAGACAGTAAAAAAATAATTAATGTAATTCGTTTCATTTGATATTATTCAGTTTGTATTAACTTTTAAAAATTTTCAATTGCAAAAATAACATTTGTTATGAATTACTCAATAATTGTACCATCTTCTACATCAATGTCTGAAATATCTTCTACTTCATCTTCGTCTTTCATTACCTTGGCCACGGCTGCAATGGAGTCATCTTCTTTTAGGTTTATTAATTTTACACCTTGTGTGGCCCTGCCCATTACCCTTAGATCAGAAACAGCCATTCTAATGGCGATCCCCGATTTGTTTATGATCATAAGGTCGTCTTGATCCATTACATTTTTTAGGGTTACGAGAGAACCTGTTTTATCGGTAATGGAAATAGTTTTTACACCTTTCCCTCCCCTGTTGGTTATTCGGTAATCTTCCAAATCGGATCGTTTTCCAAATCCATTTTCAGAGACCACCAAAATATTGGTATCCATATCGTTTACAGCTACCATTCCTACTACCTCATCTTTGGGTCCTGCAAGGGTGATACCTCTGACACCTGAGGCCCCGCGGCCCATGGGGCGGATTTTACTTTCCTCAAACCTGATGGCCTTACCTGATTTTACTGCCAAAAGAATTTGACTATTACCATTAGTTAATTTGGCTTCCAACAATTCATCTTCGTCTCTGATAGTTATGGCATTGATACCATTCGTTCTGGGTCGAGAATACTGTTCCAAAGAAGTTTTTTTCACTTGACCTTTTTTGGTCGCCATGATCACAAAATGGGTGTTTGTATATTCTTCATTCTTCAAATCTTGTGTGCATATAAATGCTTTTACCCGGTCGTCTTGTTCGATGTTGATCAAATTCTGAATGGCCCGACCTTTTGAGGTTCTTGACCCTTCTGGAATTTCATAAACCCGCATCCAGAAGCATTTCCCTTTTTGAGTAAAAAACAACATGTATTGGTGGTTGGTTCCTACAAAAAGGTTTTCCAAGAAATCTTCATTTCGGGTGTTTGAGGCTTTTTGACCAACGCCTCCCCTGTTTTGGATTTTGTAATCGGAAAGTGGAGTTCTCTTGATATAACCTGCGTGGGAGATGGTAATGACCATTTTGTCATCAGGAATCATGTCTTCTACACTGAAATTTCCTCCAACATATTCAATCTTTGAGCGCCTTTCGTCACCATACTTTTCTTTTACTTCTATCAACTCACTTTTAATAATGTCCATCCTTCGATATTTTTTATCGAGAATATCTTTTAAATCAGAGATGGTTTTTAGCAATTCATCGTATTCAGATCTTAATTTATCTTGCTCTAGGCCAGTTAGTTGACGTAGTCGCATTTCCACAATCGCTTTAGCTTGAATCTCTGAAAGCTCAAATTTAGAGATCAGGTTTTCTCTGGCTTGTTCGGGGTTTGCAGAGCCTCTTATGATTGCGATCACCTCATCGATATTGTCTGAAGCAATGATCAAACCTTCCAGTATATGAGCGCGCTCCTCAGCTTTTTTTAATTCATATTTTGTTCGTCGAACAACCACCTCATGTCGGTGTTCCACAAAGTAATGAATAAGCTGTTTTAAATTGAGTAATTGGGGACGGCCCTTAACTAAAGCAATGTTGTTGACACTAAAAGATGATTGCAAAGCGGTGTACTTAAATAATTTATTTAGTACAATGTTGGGGATAGAATCGCGTTTGAGGACATAGACCACACGCATTCCGTTTCTGTCGGACTCATCGCGAATATTACTGATACCTTCAATTTTCTTTTCATTAACCAATTCAGCGGTTTTTCTGATCATCTCCGCTTTATTGACCTGGTAAGGAATCTCTGTAACTACAATGCACTCTCTATCTCTAACCGTTTCTACGTTTGCATTTGCTCGGAGGACAACCCTTCCTCTACCTGTAAAAAATGCTTCTTTTACTCCCTCGTAACCATAAATAATTCCACCAGTTGGGAAATCTGGAGCTTTGATGGTCTGGATTAATTCATCAATGGTTATGTCACTATTTTCAATGTACTGAATGGTACCTTCCACGACTTCAGATAAGTTGTGGGGGGGCATATTTGTTGCCATACCGACAGCAATTCCAGAGGCTCCGTTGATCAGTAAATTAGGGACACGGGTAGGAAGAACGGTGGGTTCCTTTAGAGTATCATCAAAATTCAGTTGATGGTCAACGGTTTCTTTCTCAATGTCTGCCAATAAATCCTCAGACATTTTCTTCATTCTGGCTTCAGTATATCGCATCGCAGCTGGACTGTCGCCATCTACGGAGCCAAAATTCCCTTGACCGTCTACCAAGAGATAGCGCAAACTCCATTCTTGTGCCATACGAACCATGGTATCATACACCGAGCTGTCTCCATGGGGGTGATATTTACCCAATACCTCACCCACGATACGGGCAGATTTTTTATATGCGGTATTCGATCTTATTCCCAATTCGTGCATTCCATAAAGTACTCGTCGGTGAACAGGTTTTAAACCATCGCGTACATCGGGAAGTGCACGTGACACAATGACAGACATTGAATAGTCAATGTATGCCGCCTTCATTTCATCCTCAATATTTATTGGAATTAGTTTTTCTCCGTCAACCATTTATTTTTATTTGGTAATAGCTAAAATACTTTATGAGGGGGTATTTATTGGGATTTTCGCAATAAATTATTTCTAATTTATCAACATGATAATATCCTATTTTGATAATAAATTTTTGCTTTAGTCATTTTGCGAAATGATATTTTTTTTGTCAATTTACCGTACAATAGCAAATGGAATGCTTTTTGATTAATAATTAAGAAATAATATCTGAGATATGGATGACAACTTTTCACCAAGAGTTAAAGATGTGATTTCCTTTAGTAAAGAAGAAGCCTTGAGATTAGGACATGGCTCTATTGGAACTGAGCATCTTATGTTAGGGATTTTGCGTGACGGTGAAGGAAAGGCTATTTCAATTCTAAAGTCTATAGAAGTAGATTTAACCGAGTTGAGACGTAAAGTTGAGATTTTAAACCCGGCTGTCATCGAAAATTCTGGAGCGATCAACAACAAAAAAAATCTTCATCTCACCCGACAGGCGGAACGGGCCCTAAAAACTACTTTTTTAGAAGCCAAATTGTTTCAAAGTGAAATTATCAATACAGCCCACTTGCTTTTGTGCATATTGAGGAATGAAAACGACCCCACTACAAAACTCCTCTTAAAATTAAATATCGATTACGATATAGTTAAAGAGCAATTTAAATTAATGATTGCTAGCGACGATCAAGACTACATGGACATTTCTTCCTCCTCTTTCTCTGAAGAAAAAGACGATGATAATGATTCCGGAAAAGAAAATCCCTTTGTTCCTACCAGTGAATCTCGGGTCAATGTAAAATCCAAGACCCCTGTTTTGGATAATTTTGGACGAGACGTCACTTCATTGGCTGAAAAAAATAAGCTTGACCCTGTTGTAGGAAGGGAAAAAGAAATAGAAAGGGTTTCTCAAATCCTCAGCAGAAGGAAGAAAAATAATCCTTTACTGATAGGAGAGCCTGGGGTCGGTAAATCTGCCATTGCCGAGGGCTTAGCACTGCGCATCATTCAGAAGAAGGTCTCCAGAATACTCTACGGAAAACGCGTCATATCTCTTGATTTGGCAAGCTTGGTTGCTGGTACCAAATACAGAGGTCAATTTGAAGAACGCATGAAAGCAGTCATGAATGAGTTGGAAAAAAATGACAATATCATATTGTTCATTGACGAAATCCATACCATTGTGGGTGCAGGGGGCGCTACGGGAAGTTTAGATGCATCGAATATGTTCAAACCCGCCCTTGCTAGAGGAGAAATCCAATGCATTGGGGCTACCACCTTAGACGAATACCGACAAAACATTGAAAAAGATGGGGCCTTGGAGCGACGTTTCCAAAAAGTTTTAGTAGAAGAAACCACTGAAGAAGAAACCTTAGACATCTTGAGAAATATCAAGGACCGATACGAGAATCATCACAATGTCATCTACACAGACGCTGCATTAAAAGCGTGTTCCGAGCTCACTGCGCGCTATGTATCAGATCGCTACCTTCCGGACAAAGCAATCGATGCCTTGGATGAAGCAGGTTCCAGAGTTCATATCAACAATATGAACGTTCCTGATGAGATAATTCAGCTTGAAGAAGAGCTTGAAAAAGTCAAAGAGTTAAAAAACTCTGTTGTCAAAAAACAAAAATATGAGGAGGCTGCTAAACTAAGAGATGATGAAAAGCGCGTGGAAAGAACACTTTTAGAGGCTCAAGACCGCTGGCAAGAAGACTCTAAACGCAACAGGGTTACTGTAAACGATACTCACATTGCGGATGTGGTTTCTATGATGACAAACATCCCTGTAAACAAAATTGTCAAAAGTGAAAAGAATAAGTTGGCGAATTTGGCGGACATTATTGGTAAGAGGGTAATCGGTCAGCGGGAAGCTGTAGAAAAGGTAGTAAAAGCCATTCAGCGTAACAGGGCCGGTCTCAAGGATCCAGATCGACCCATCGGATCATTTATTTTCTTAGGACAAACTGGGGTTGGAAAAACTCAACTCGCAAAAATCCTTGCCAAAGAAATATTTGAATCCGAAGAAAACCTTATCAGAGTAGATATGAGTGAATATATGGAGAAGTTTGCCATATCAAGACTCATCGGAGCTCCTCCAGGTTATGTAGGCTACGAAGAAGGAGGTCAACTCAGTGAAAAGGTCAGGCGTCGTCCGTATTCTGTTATTTTGTTAGATGAAGTTGAGAAAGCCCATCCTGACGTCTTTAACATGCTGCTTCAGGTATTGGATGATGGATTTTTAACGGATAGCTTGGGAAGAAAAATCAATTTCCAAAACACCATCATCATCATGACCTCAAACATTGGCGCACGTCAAGTCAAAGACTTTGGAACTGGTGTTGGTTTCGAGACCTCAAATATCAAGTCGCAAGCCGGTGACATTGAAAAAGGGGTTATCGAAGGGGCATTGAAAAAGACCTTTGCACCAGAGTTTTTAAACAGAATTGATGATATTGTTATTTTCAATGGGTTGGAAAAGAAGCATATAGGACAAATTGTTGAAATAGAATTGGTGAAACTCACCCAGAGGATTAAAAAACTGGGATATACCATTTCCTTTACAAAAGGAGCAAAAGACTTCCTAAGTGAAAAGGGTTTCGATAAAAAGTACGGAGCGCGGCCACTCAACAGGGCTATACAAAAATATGTGGAAGACCTATTGGCAGAAAAGGTGGTGAATAGCAGTATTCAAGAAGGTGATTACGTCACCATTGATCACAAGAAAGATGATGAAACACTGTTAATCAAATCTTCAGCTGTAGGTAAAGAATAGTTCTCGTTACAGTCCTTTTTCTATTTCGCTTAGAACCGATGCGCAGTATTTACTTACTATTCACTTCAAAATTGTCCTAAAATAATTTTAAAGCTGATAGTTTTTGTAATAGTTTTGCAACTATGTTAGAGCAAAAGACGCATATCTACTCCCTTTCATCAGATTTTGACTTTAAAGCATATAAATCAAACAGATCTATTTGGGTAATGACTACCTCCAAGAGGGGAGATCATTATATATAAAGCCATGACCAAGTGTCCTCTAACCCTTGATTTACTAATTAATCATTCTTATCCATTAAAACCATTTGACTTTCGCTATTTTAGTGGGAAGTTTAAAGAAATATTTAAACGATGAAAGTTTTAAAATTTGGGGGAACATCGGTAGCAAACGCTCAAAGTTTATCCAATGTTCTCAAAATTGTTCAGAAACAAAAAGGCTCTGCTGCAGTAATTGTGTCTGCGCTTGGAGGTATTACAGATCTGCTCATGGAAATGCTCTCCTCAGCGCAATCGGGTAAACAAGAATACAGGAAGGGGTTTCTCGAAATTGAAACCCGGCACATGGATATCATCAAAACTTTTGTGCCGATCCGTCACCAAAGTGCCATCATCAGCTTTCTGAAAAAAAATCTAAATGCTCTAGAATCTCAATTGGATGCAATCCATCTGCTGGAAGAGGCTACCCCAAAAAATTATGCTACAATTTCATCATATGGAGAAATTCTTTCGAGCCGAATTATTCAGGAGGTATTCCTCTATAATGACATCAATTCGGTATATCAAGACAGCAGAACCCTTATTAAAACTGTTTTTCACGATAGCAGACAAGTTTTGGACCAGGAGTCTAGTGAAAATGCCATCACAAGTTTTTTCAACGAAAACAAGTCAGCCACAGTGTTACTACCCGGCTACATTGCTAGTAATGAAAACGGAGAGACTACTACCTTGGGCCGCGGTGGATCGGACTACTCAGCCGCCATCATTGCCAGCGCTCTTAAAGCCGAAGTTTTAGAAATTTGGACCGATGTCAGTGGGATGTACACTGCCCACCCAAAAATTGTAGCTCAAGCTAAACCCATAGATAAGTTGAGTTATTATGAGGCCATGGAACTTTCCCATTTTGGTGCAAAAGTGATCTACCCCCCCACCCTACAGCCTATTATCGAGAAAAATATCCCAATCCTTATAAAAAATTCCTTTGCCCCAGAAGATCCTGGAACAATAATTGACGATACACCAATCATAGAAAATGGAGAAATAGTCAAGGGGATTAGTCATATAGACAGGGTGGCTTTAATCAATTTGGAAGGGAGCGGAATGATAGGAATCACAGGTTTTTCCAAGCGTATGTTTGAAGCCTTATCAATAGCAAAAATCAATGTGATCATGATCACTCAGGCGTCTTCTGAACACTCCATTTGCATTGGGGTTAGAGAAGAGGATGCCATTGCAGCAAAGACAGCAATTGATAAAAAATTTGCTTTTGAAATCTCGATTAAAAAAGTACTCCCTGCCCAGTTAGAAAAAGACATGGTCAATGTTGCAGTTGTCGGTGAAAAAATGAAGGACCACCAGGGAATAAGCGGTAAATTATTCAGCAGCCTAGGAGCCAACAATATCAATATACGCGCTATTGCCCAAGGGGCCTCTGAACGTAATATCTCGATCATTATTGATAAAAAAAATGTATCAAAGGCCATTAACACACTGCACGAAAGCTTCTTTGAGGCACAGGTGAAAGAGTTGAACCTCTTTGTTACTGGCGTAGGAAATGTTGGAAGTAAGCTATTAGAACAAATAGATAATCAAACCGACTATTTGATTGAAAATCTGAGGTTAAAAATCCGCGTGATTGCCATTTCAAACTCTAAAAAAATGGTATTGGGAACCGACGCGATGGATTTGTCTCAATGGGATATAATGCTTGAGGAAAGTAAAACCAAAGCCAGTGTTGATTTATTTTTTGAACATGCAAAAAAACTAAATCTGCGCAACAGTATTTTCGTAGACAATACTGCCAGCGATGTCATCGCTAAAGAATATGCGCGCTTTTTAAATAACAATATTGGAGTGGTCACCTGTAATAAAATTGCCGCAGCTGATGCACTAAATAATTATCTAAATCTCAAAAAAATATCTCGAAAATACGGAAGTCCCTACCTTTTTGAGACAAATGTAGGTGCAGGTTTACCCATAATAGATACTTTGAATAATCTCATAGCCTCAGGCGATCAAATCATAAAGATACAGGCTGTTTTATCCGGCAGTTTAAATTTTGTTTTTAACAATTTCAAAAAGGGTATTAAGTTTCACGATGTCGTTTTAGAAGCCCAACAACAAGGATATACAGAGCCAGATCCTAAAATCGATCTGAGTGGTATTGACGTCGCACGAAAAATTCTGATTTTGGCCCGTGAAAGTGGAATGAAGATAGAGTTAGAATCCATAGAGAATGAATCTTTTCTCCCAAAAAAGTGCTTGAATACTAAAGACAGTAAATCCTTTTTTGAGTCCCTACTTCAACACAACGATCATTTTGAGAAAATGTTAGAAAATGCCGAAAAGCAAGGTGCAAAAATGAAATACGTCGCCCAGTTAGAAAATGGAAAAGCCCAGGTTGGGATTCAGTTGGTAAAAGAAGGCCATGATTTTTACAACTTGGAAGGAAGTGACAACATCATCTTGTTTTACACCAACCGTTACAGCGCCCAACCGCTGATCGTCAAAGGTGCTGGAGCTGGGGCTGATGTTACCGCCTCTGGAATTTTTGCAGATATCATTAGAATAGGTAGACAATAGCATGGAGGAAATTAATTTTTTTTCACCCGCAAGTGTTGCCAACGTATCTTGTGGTTTTGATGTTTTGGGTTTTTGTTTGGACCCCATTGGGGACGAGATGGTAGTTCGCCGGACGGCGGCTCCAGGCATAAAAATATCCAAAATTGAGGGTCAAGACCTTCCTTTTGATGTCAAAAAAAATGTGGCAGGAGTAGCAGCAGAAGCTTTGTTAAAGGAATTTCCTGTCGATTTTGGTTTCGAAATCGAAATCTATAAAAAAATTAAAGCAGGAAGTGGGATCGGCAGTAGCGCCGCAAGTGCTGCTGGATCAGTATTTGGAATTAATGAACTATTGGG
>MDTG01078683.1_pt1 | contig 12841 bp, 7 predicted proteins | sample 811421 | NCBI WGS metagenome assembly MDTG01 (sample SAMN05326645, study PRJNA326480) | marine metagenome | isolation source: seawater | place: Pacific Ocean: South East | collected 2011 | reverse complement strand
TGTTGTTGTTGGTAATATCCTTGTTGATGGTTCATATGCTGGTTTAGCAAACCAATTTGTTGCTGCATCAACAACTGTTGCTGCGCAAGTGCCTGTTGAAGCGCGACTGAAGGACTGCCTGCGACAGCACCAGACAAAACGTTCGTTTGCTGCTGCAAAAGATTCGTTTGCGCGTTCACAATTTGTTCCAATTGCCTTTGTCGTTGCGTTATTTCCCTCGGCGGCGGCTGAAAAGAAAACACCACGCCCTTAATCTTTTGCGAGCGTTGCACAAACTCGCCTCGTTTTTTCATCTCACACAAAGCTCTATATCGATCCACCGCGGCGTAAATCAACTCTGTAGCTTGCGCAATCGCGGTAGATTCGCCTTCCACGCAAAAAACTCGCGTTGGTCTCGCAAATCCGCCGAAAAAATACTCCGCCGGTTGCGTCCAAGATCGAATCGAAGCGCCTGTGTGCTGTGTGATTTCACGAACCGAAGCGCCGGCGTTCCCGATCACAAAACCAGCCGCCAATAGCGTGACTCTCACGCGAACTCCACCATTCTCGTCCGTCTCTGTCGACACAACCACTTGATCTTGATCCTCGACGCCTTGTCCAGGCATTCTCGGGCCACTTGGGCCTTGAACAATCGGTGTTGTCGTGGTCGACTTTGTAGCCTCTGTGGTCGTTCCACCAGTTGTCATCGGCGCACCAGCGGAAGGAACAAAAGGTTTCCCTGGTTTCCCTCCATTTAATATCGTTTCCACATCTGGCGTCGGCGCGAACGCATCCGTAGACGAACTCGTCGATCCGCTCTTCAAGGCAAACCCAACCGTGGATGGAAACTGGTCTGTAGAGTTTCGTCTGCCCGGACTAGTCATCGAATACACCGGCGGTATGGAGGGAAATTCTAAAGAGTTGCCCTTCGACGACGACCGTCCACCGGACGATCCTTCTATCCCTCCTCCTTGATGTTGTTGATGTCCTCGGTTAAATGAGTCCGTCTTAAACGGAGGACGAGAGTGGTCGATGTTCAATTCATCCGTTGGTGTTGTCGACGCTGATGGTGTGTTTTTAGTCTTCGTCTTCGTCTTCGTCGTCGTCGAAATTTTATTGGTCGTGCGTGCCCCACCTCCCGAAGGTGTGGCGTCATCTTCCGTCAACAATTCTCCGACGATATCGATAGGGATCGCGTCCACTAAATCACTCACCTCGATCTCTGGCAAGAGAACCGTTGGATCCTCCGCGTTTGTCGACATTACGCGCGTTTACTTGTTGATACAGATTCCCTCTCCCTCTCTCTTTTCTCTCTTCTTCTTCTTCTTCCCGAAAGAATTTTATTCCCGAGACCACTCCTGCAAAGGGTAGACCGGAAATGTCGGAAAATTCTTCTCCTCTCCTCTCTCTCTCTCTCTCTCTTTCTCGCACCTTCCTCTGGATGGATAAAAAATGACGAGAGTTTCCTGTTATACAAATGCGCCCCGTTCGCCTCTCCCTCGCCGAGCGGCGTGTTTTACTTCGCACCGCGCGGCGCGAGAGAGGTTTCTTCTACGTAGAAAGCGCGGCGGTGATTTTTCTGATGGTGGTCGGCTCCTAATTAATCCCAAAACACCTCCTCCTATAGAAAAAGGTGCCTGCCAAAGACGACTTTGGCGCTTTTTCTTTCCTCCGTCTCCAAAAAGCCGAAAGTCTTCTTCCTTCGACTTCTTCTCCAAAGACAAAAATAACGTTTTGACAAAAATGACGACGACGACGACGACGCCAAAGTCCTTTTTTTCGCACTTTTTTCACTCGCTTTTGTTTTCAAATACCCCTCGTAATTTCATTTTTTTTGCGCCTTGGGGGTTGTTGTCGGACTCTTTTGTCTCTCTCTCTCTCTCTCTCTCTCTCTCTCTTTCTCGTTTCGTTTTGGCGAGTCCTCTTCATTCATTGGTACAAAATTCGTTTTGCGCGCTGTTGAAACGACGACGACCACAGAGGAAGAGCGATGCAGTACGACGTTGGGGCGGAGGTGCGTTTCGCTTTCCCTCTCTTTTTTTTTCTTTGCGCGCCCGCGCGTTACCGCCGGCTTCATCTTCATTTCATTAGCATCGTCTCTCAACCGACACGATGGTGCAAAAAACGGAGTGACGAACTGTTCTTCTTCTCGAATAAATAATCGCAGGGAAAATCGACCGCGGACTTGGAAGAGTTTCCACCCGGATCGGAGCTCGTGTTGAGCGCCATGCAGAGGTATTTGCAGAAAATAAACAAACTCAACGCTTTGAACGAATGCATACACAAATTGAACCCGGAAAAGTTGGAAGAAACAGCCAAGAAATATTCGCGATCGAAGAAGGATAAGAACGCGCCGGAGTGGAGACCGTACGCGACACCGTATTTACTTCGCGAACACTGGAGATATCAAGTCTGTCAAAAGTTAAATATCGATAAAAAAGATTTACCGGAAGAGGTTACGGAGGCGTTGAGAGCGTATTTGTTTCCAAGCGCGTTAGATACGCAAAGAGCGAACCATCGAGCGTGGTTGGTGAAAGTGCCAAACTTTGTCGATAGCGCGTGGAAAAGTTTCAACGATAAGAAGAGTAAAGTAGACGACGAGAACGATGAAGATGGGATGGATATCGACGCGGAATTGAACGATAACGACGAGCTTGGGAAAGTAAGAGTGGTGATCGACCCTTTCGACAAAGAAAACAAAGAAGCGTTTGCGGTGACGCTAAATGCAGCTGTCAATGAAGGCGACGAGCAAGAAATACCAGTAAAATACATCATGACGGAAAACATAGAAGCGCCAGAAATTCACGTGTTTTCGGAAACTCGCGAGGGTACCGCGGCGGCAACTTCGGCGATGGATGTCAACGAGTTCATCGTCGAAGCAAAAGTGCACAAGAAATTAGACATGCGACCAAAAGACGCCTCCGATGCGGCGTACGCTCGGGTTTCGAAAAACAGGTTAGAAAAAGCGCAATCGAAATCTAGATTTGTCCAATCCGTCGTCGGAGCAGACGCGGCGAGAATAGCTCCGTTGCCAAAGCGATCAAATTTGGTTCGATTAGCCGACGGTGGCGTGACGAAACCAAAAGCAGAGAAAATGGAAAAAGCACAGTTGACGGACAAGTTGTTCGGTCTGTTCGAAAGACGAACGTTTTGGAGTTTAAAACAGTTATTAGAAGAAACGAAGCAACCGGCCATGTACTTGAGAGAGACTGTGCAGGAGATTGCCAATTTAGCCAGGCGCGGACCGAACAATGGCATGTACTCTTTGAAAGACATGTACAGACAACAAAACAAACCTGCCGAGACTTAGAACAATAACGAGAAGAAAATTGCAGTGCACATTATGTATTTGTACCTTACAACAACACAGGAGCGACGGCATGTACTATTTGCTAGCACTTTATGATTCGAGCGTACTTTACATCCGCAAATGCCTTGAAAAATGGATGCCAAAACCCGTGATAGAGGGAGATCATGACTTTATCCGGATTTGTGGTATCGGTTTTTGTTTTGTTTACCGTCGTCATCGTGAACGTGACGGCTTTGTTCGTAAAGTTAGCGGTTACATTTACGGCTTCTCCTGCAATGCAACTCTTCTTCGGAAGTGTTGTCAAGAAACCGCCATCGGTCGCGTTCATATTAATTATATCGCCGGGAAGCGTAGCGTTTTTCCAGCAAAGAGCTCTAGTTTCTTTCTCAACTGGGACGGGTAAATACTTTTCCCAGTAGGTCTCGTTAAACGTATACACCACGTTCAAATCGATTGGAATTTCAATAATAGATGATTCAGAGGACACGTTGTCAAACTCGAAAACGATTTCCTGTCTCGTGTCTCGATCATATGCTCTTTCGGACACTCGCAGTTTCAAAGGAGACTTTTCATTCGAACATTCCGCTCCCACTGCCGTCCGTTCTACGCGCACAGGTTTCCACAAAAGATTATTATCTTCACTTTTATCGTTGAACGAATGAAATGCGCCTACGACGCGGAGAAGCTCGCGTCTCCTCAAACGAATCTGATCGACATAATATAACAAAGAATTTGACATTTCTCTAAACGCCGACACGTTATCAGGTATCTTTGCCATTCGTCTCAATTCTAACATGCCAATCGAAACATCGTCATTACTGCTGTTATTATTGATACTAAGAACATCTTTCAATTCTTTCTTCTGTTCTTTGGCGGAAGAGACGACAACTCGGTCACTCACAGAATTTTTTAAAAGCTCTTCGAGTGTTTGCACGAAACGAGAATACATATCTTTTGATCGCAAAAATACGACATCCATACTTCCTTCAAGACAATAAAGCATACGAAATCGATCGATATACGCATCTTTACCACCATGATGGCATTCTTGCATCATGTCATCGGGATCCCACGCTTGTATGCCCCAATACGGCGTTTGCTGATTCTCGTTAGAGGAATAGAAATAAATCTCGTCCATGTAGTCGCCCATTTTTACGAGAGAGTTGAAAGCAATCCATCTCGTGTACGCGTCTATATTCATGCGCTTCTTCAAAGCGCGATAACAATTTTTATCATCGCACGTCTTTGCGACTCGAGAAATGTCATCGTACTCGTTTCTTTTCATCGCACGATCAAACTCTGACCGTGTTGGAAATTTTACATCGGGGGCGCCACGTCCGGGCTGAGTTTGTCGAACGGGGTCTAAACGTCTTCGCACGATTGCACTCAATCGAGCTGTAACATCTTCTCTTTTTACGACTGGATTATCAATTAGCAGGTACAAGCCTTCGCTCTCTCTGACGTCGTTTGTTTCCACGAATAAACGAACATATCGGAACTCGAGGTCCTCGAAAAGCCCGAGACGGCGCAAGAGAGAGTACATCAACCACGACTTTACATATCGATCATCATAACAGAGAGAAATCAACAGAAACTTATCGCTTTCAGTATTTAAGCCCAATTTGATCTTCTTCGTGCCGTCGAGATTGATCTTCATCGATTTTCTCCGCTCGCAATCCCGGAATGTGGAGGTACCATGAAATTTCGCAGTAGCTTTTCGCTCCTCATAAACTTCACCATACTTTGCATTTTCGAATCGAACGGTGAGTGGAAACTTCTGTTTCGCAGCTACTCTTTGATCATAAGTTCCTTTTCGAAAACTTCTTTTCCCTTCAAATTCGTTACGTTGCCTGAAATCCATTTTGAGCGTTATGGTATCGAAGTACGGATACGTAGCTCTCAAGACGTCTTCTACGCGACAGTTGTTTCTCTTTTTAGAGCTCACCCTCACCACGTTATTTTTCGTATTAACGGCAGAAACGGGCGAAAGTTTCAATTTAGTATTCTTTTTGCCGAACAAAAGATGATCGAGTTGTTTATGTGAAACGTCGCATGCCGCTGCGACGTACGTCTGCTCTTCGCGTCTTCTTTTTACGAACTTTCCAAACCACTGAGCAAACTCTTCTTCTTCTTCTTCTTCTTCTTCTTCTTCCTTATCGTCTCCATTGACGAACAAGGAACTGATGACGACAGCTGATGATGATTCTAGTTCGATGAGTGTTCTCGCTTTCTCCATGAACATTTTATTTTCAGAAGTGTCTTTATCGAGTATGAAGACGATGTTGTGGTGGAGTCGATTTTTCAAACCGTCTGGAGGCATCGACCCCAGAGCTCTTCTCAGCGAAAAGAAACGAAAGGGACTATTCGGTGATATCGACGAATGATCGAGACGAGTATACTCTTTCAGTCGCCGCAAAAGGTGCTCTTTGTTGTTCGACGTGTAGTCAACGACCAACTCTGGCGTGAGTCTCAGTGCGAAGACAGCTATCTTCTCCGAAGCGGGGACATCTTTCGACCAAATCAATCGTGCCACTCGCAGAACCATTTTTTGACTGATTACTCCATCGCTCGATGCTAAAAGAATCGTTGTTGTGCCCAAGGGATACGAAGAAGAAGGAGTCATGATGACTTTAGTGCTCTTCAAGAGTATTTTTTCCTCCTCCTTTTCTTCTTTTCGCTCATCGTCGACGATGGAGAGTTCCACGGCGTTATCATCGGCATCCTCTCCTTCGCTCTCTTCTTCTTTCGAAGAGTAGTAAAAGATTCTCACGCCGCCGTGACCAAGCGGCCATTTCTCCGCGCGGAGCACGGTCGAGGTGGAAGAAGAAGGCGTCGCGCGAGCGGTCGCCTCGTTTTCTTTTGAAGCAGCGGCAACGAAAACGAGCGACGCGGATACGAAAAACCAAAACGCGCACCGGCACAGAAACGGCGTTCTTCTCACCACTTCGTCTCCTCTCGTCGCCGCGATGACCCTCTTTTGACGCATCGTCGGTAGGTTTGATGCGCGCACCGCCCCGCGTGTGTTTTGTGTCGTCTCGAATGTGCGCGCTCCTAACCACCTTGCCTTTTCCCCACACACACCCTCGTATTTTTTTCTTTTTTTGAGGTTCGTTGCACACAAAGAGCGTTTTGAAGAAAGAGGAGGCGACATGTAGAGGTGATAAAAATGATAAAAATGAAATTAAAAAACAAGGGGGGGGGATAATGTGGGCTCATCTCACACAATCTCTCCTTCGTGCTTTCGTGGCACACCGGGGTTGGTCGTTGGTTAAAAAAAGCAAAAAGACAAAGGACCAACCAATAACACAAAGGAAAAAAAGAGGGAGGAAAGATGTCAAAAAAGACAAAACAAATCGCGCGCGCCGTCGAGTGAAAGCGAAGCGAAGCGACGTTGATCTGGAATTCTTGACGAGAGAATTTCATCCACGAATCGTTCCGGTCGAAGAAGAGCGAGTTCAATCAGATATCAAAAAAGGGCAATTTTCTTTTCTCCCGTGGACGCTTTAGTTACGCCTAGTGTTGATTAAAGGCGACGCAGACGGAAAATGGCTTCCCAGGCTATGTCGCAGGTGGTGCAGACGAAGTTTTTGGCCGCCAGTAAGGTAAGAAATCACATCATTGAGATAGTTTCGCGTTTGATTGGAGAGCGTTTGATTGATTTTGCTGTCGCGAGTCATACCGCTTATCGCGCATTTCGTATTACTAATCGACGTGTTCGCGTAAGAACGAGCTTCCCTCTTTGAAGGGCAAAAGCGGACGGCGGAGTCGAGATTATCAATATTTCTTTCGCTGATACTGACGATTAATGTCGCTTTGTATTCCTCTAAACGTAAACAGAACATCGCCAACAGAAGTAACGTGAGATCTGCGGCCCCCACTCGCAAGGTGGCTTTGAGATCGACCAAGGTTTTTGCCCAAAAGGCGAAGGATTTCGGCGCTCTCAGAGGCGAGTACGAACCGTACCAAGGCGGGGCGGTTGATTTAAATCAAATCTTGGAAGAAAGAGATGCGTGCGGCGTCGGGGTGATCGCTTCGTTGAGAGGTGAAAGAACCCACAAATGTGTCGATGATTCCTTGGCCGCTTTGGGTTGCATGGAACACAGAGGTGCGTGCTCTGCAGATAATGACTCCGGCGACGGCGCTGGCATCATGACGCAAATTCCGTGGCAGTTGTTATCAAAGTGGTGTGATGCGAACGGTATCTCCGGCTTTTCGGAAGAAACTTCTGCTGTTTCCATGACCTTTTTACCGAATGATGCGGGAAAAAGAAGCAAGGCGAAGGCGGAGATTGAGAAGGCTATCGTAGCTGAAGGCTTGAAGGTACTCGGCTGGAGAGAAGTGCCGACGAAGAATGAAATCGTCGGCCCGATGGCTAAGATCACGCAACCGATGATAGAGCAATGTTTGATCGATGGTGCTGGTGTGACTGGCGATGAGTTAGAGCGCAAGCTTTACTTTGCTCGTAAGAACGCCGAGAAAGCGCGCGCCGGAAATATGGATGACTTGGAAGACTTGTATGTGTGCACCATGTCCTGCAGAACCATCGTGTACAAAGGTATGTTGAGATCTGCTGTCGTTGGACAGTTCTTCCTCGATTTGCAAGACAAGAACTACGTCTCGTCGTTCTCCATCTATCACAGACGTTTCTCCACGAACACCACGCCGAAGTGGCCGTTAGCCCAACCGATGCGATTTTTGGGTCACAATGGTGAAATCAACACGTTGCAAGGTAATTTGAACTGGATGGCTTCCAACGAAGCGAAAATGACCAACCCTATCTGGGAAGGTAGAGAGCAAGAATTCCGTCCGTTGTGTGACCCGGCGGCTTCTGATTCGGCAAACCTCGACAGAGTCGCGGAACTCTTGGTCAAAACTGGCCGCGAGCCAGAAGAAACGATGATGTTGCTCGTTCCGGAAGCTTTCAGAAACCACCCGGATTTGGAAGCGACAGTTCCGGACGCGAAGAACTTCTACCAATACTACTCTGGTATCATGGAAGCTTGGGATGGCCCAGCATTGTTGGTTTTCTCTGACGGTAAGAAGGTTGGCTGCCGCTTGGACAGAAACGGTTTGAGACCTGCAAGATTCTGGCAAACTTCGGACGATTACATTTATGTTGCGTCTGAGGTTGGTGTCTTGAACGACATCATGTCCAACGCGCGGAACGTCGTCAAAAAGGGACGTTTGGGTCCGGGTACGATGATCTGCGTTGACTTGGAAAACGGCACGTTCAAAGAAAATGAAGAAATTTCCAAGGAAGTTTCCTCGGCGCGCCCATATGGCAAGTGGTTGAACAACATTCACCGCTTGAAATCATGCCCGCCGTTGCCGGAACCGACGATGGACGACGTTTCCTTCATCGAGTCTCAAGCCAGAGCTGGTTACGCTTCCGAAGATGTTTCCATGATTGTTGAATCCATGGCTCAAGAGGGCATCGAGCCAACATGGTCGATGGGTGATGACACTCCTGTGCCGGTCATCTCTTCGAGACCGCGCTTGCTCTACGATTACTTTAAGCAAAGGTTTGCCCAAGTTACTAACCCGGCAATTGACCCGCTGAGAGAAGGTTTAGTGATGTCTTTGGAGACTACTTTGGGCGCCAAGGGTAACTTGTTGGAGGTCTCCTCGGATGATGCGCCAGCTGTTTCTTTGTCGAGTCCGTTTTTGTTTGATTCAGATTTGACTGTTATCCAAAACCACCCGCATTTGAAGACGGCGACGATCAAAGCGCGATATACCAACGGTGCCGGTGGTTTGAAGGCTGGTTTGGACAAATTGTGCCAAGAATGCGCCGAAGCTGTCGAAAAGGGCTCCGAGTGTATCGTCATCACTGATAAGCCCGACGAGGGTCCAGATTCTCCGGCGATTCCGTCTCTCTTGGCTGTTGGTGCTGTTCACCATCATTTGATCAAGATTGGTTTGCGCTCCAGGGCGTCGATCGTCGTGGAGTCTGCGTCGGCATTTTCCACGCACCACTTTGCTTGTTTGATTGGTTACGGTGCTTCGGCTGTGTGCCCGTGGTTGGCTTTGGAAACTGCGAGAAAGTGGAGAGCTTCCAACAAGGTTGAAAGTCAGATGGGCAGAGGTAAACTTCCACTCATGTCGCAGCAAGACGTTCAAAGAAACTTGAAGAACGCCATCAACAAGGGCTTGAAGAAGATTCTTTCGAAGATGGGTATCTCTCTCATTACCTCGTACCACGGTGCACAAATCTTTGAGGCATACGGTATTGGCCCAGAACTCATCGACGTTGCCTTCAAGGGCACGGTTTCCAGAATTGGTGGTTTGACTTTAGACGAACTCGCCGCGGAGACAAAAATGTTTGTTGACTCTGCATTCCCGGGTGAATCTGAAACTATGGACAAGCTCAAGATTTCTGGCATGTACCAAGTCAAGAAAAATGGTGAGTACCACGGTAACAACCAAGAAATGTCCAAGCTTTTGCACAAAGCTATTGGTTTAGGCGGCGATGCCCCGGATGCCGAATCCTACAAGTTATATGAAGAACACCGCAACACGCGTCCGGCTACTTGCTTGAGAGATCGTCTCGACATTGTTTCCGACCGTAAGCCGATTGATATTTCTGAGGTTGAATCCGCGGCGGACATTGCCTCTCGATTTTGCACCGGTGGTATGTCATTGGGCGCCATTTCTCAAGAGACCCACGAAGCCATAGCAGTCGCCATGAACAGAATCGGCGGTAAGTCAAACTCTGGTGAAGGTGGTGAAGATCCGAAGCGATTTATCCCGATTTCGGATGCAAAGGCAGACGGTTCCACGGAATCGTTCCCATACTTGAAAGGTTTGGAGAACGGTGATGTCGCGTCGTCTGCCATCAAGCAAGTCGCCTCTGGTCGATTTGGTGTCACGACTTCGTTTTTGATGTCCTCAAACCAACACGAAATCAAGGTTGCACAAGGTGCCAAGCCGGGTGAAGGCGGGCAATTGCCGGGTAAAAAAGTTTCGCCGTACATCGCCTGGTTGAGAAAATCCAAGGCTGGTGTGCCGTTGATTTCTCCGCCGCCGCACCACGACATTTACTCCATTGAGGATTTAGCGCAGCTTATTTATGACTTGCACGCGGTCAATCCGGAAGCTAAAGTTTCCGTGAAACTCGTCGGCCAAGCTGGCATCGGTACGGTAGCGTCTGGTGTCGCGAAGGCGAACGCCGATATTATCCAAATTTCGGGTGGCGACGGTGGTACAGGTGCTTCCCCGTTGTCTTCTATTAAGCACTGCGGTGGTCCAGTTGAGCTTGGTCTCGTTGAGTCCCACAGAACTTTAGTCGAGAACGGTTTGAGAGAGCGCGTTGTTTTGAGAGCGGATGGTGGTTGCCGATCCGGCCTTGATGTCATGCAATGGGCGTTGATGGGTGCGGATGAATTTGGCTTTGGCACTGTTGCTATGATTGCGACGGGTTGCGTCATGGCGAGAATTTGTCACACGAACAACTGCCCGGTTGGCGTTGCGACCCAAAGAGAAGAACTCAGAGCGAGATTCCCGGGTGCGCCAAGTGACTTGGTGAACTTTTTCATCTTTGCTGCTGAAGAAGTGCGCGTCATTCTCGCTGAAATGGGTTATAAGACTCTCGACGAAGTCATTGGCAGAAACGATTTGCTCAAACAAAAAGAACAAAAAGATCCGAAGACGAACCACTTGGACTTGTCTCTCTTAACTACTTCCTCTGGAAAGTCTGATTCGTCCAAGGCGAGAATCAACCAAAAAGTTCACGATGACGGCGAATTGCTCGATGACATTTTGCTCGCCAATGCCGGCGTCAAGAAGTGCATCGAGAATCAAGGTACGCACACAATTTCGTCCAAGATTGTCAACGAAGATCGCGCCGCTATGGCGAGAATCGCTGGTAACATTGCTGCCAAGTATGGCGACGATGGGTTCAAGGGGAAATTGACGATCAAGTTAGAAGGTGCTGGTGGCCAATCCTTCGGTGCGTTTGTCGTCGGCGGTATGGACGTCCAGCTTGTCGGTGAAGCAAACGATTACGTTTGCAAGTCGATCAGTGGTGGTACCGTCTCGATTATGCCGCCGCGGAATGCTGGATTCAAGGCTGAAGATTCCACCATTGCTGGTAACACCTGCTTGTATGGTGCTACGGGTGGTAAGATCTTCATTAATGGTAGAGCTGGCGAACGATTTGCCGTGAGAAATTCCCTGGGGCAAACTGTCGTCGAAGGATGCGGCGATCACGCTTGCGAGTACATGACTGGCGGTGTGGTTGTCTGCTTAGGTAGAGTTGGTAGAAACGTTGGCGCTGGTATGACTGGCGGGATCGGTTATTTTCTTGACGAAGACAACACGTTTGAGTCGAAGGTAAACGGTGAGATTGTCGTCATGCAACGTATTTGCACGGCAGCTGGCGAGAAGCAATGCAAAGACTTGATCACTGAACACGTCAAAAAGACGGGATCCCGGAAGGGTAAGGCTGTCTTAGCGGATTGGGCTAACATGAAGGGGCAATTCTGGCAAATCGTTCCGCCGTCTGAGGCGCAAACGCCGCAAGCGCTAGCTGCTGAAGTTGGTGCCGTGCAAGTCGCTAGATAAGCAGCAGCATTTGTCAATTCCTATTGGCCACGAAAACTATATTCTCTAAAGATAATTGAAATAACATAAACAAATCCATTAAAACAAAAACTCTATGTCTTCCTTTTCTGCTTGCCTATTTTGTTGTGTGTCTCACCTGCATGCATGTTTGTTCATTTTATATATTTACTCTTTACATGAACGAAACATTTAGCACACGCTTTAATATTCTTCTTCTTCTTCTTATCATACATTTAAGGGACTCTCCGCTTTGTATGCCACCGCTGCATCCACTGAGTGCACTTTCGTTGAAAAGCTTCGTAACTTGACCGTCTCGGCGTTGCGGATAAATCTCGGGTCGCTCTCTTCCCACTCCTGCGGCGTCTCTGAATCCTTATTCGTATACACGATTAAATCAAATGAACATTCGTCTTCTAATAACGGTAAAAATGTCACCGATGCCGCTATTTGACGCATGATCGCCGCTATTTCGTTTGTGATTTCCTGTTTTGATTTTTCATATTTTTTGTTGTTCTTTTGTCCTTCCTCTTGTGCAGATGGTTTCACGTTCTCCTCGTTTTCCTCATCTTCCAATACAATCTCAGAATCTGTTTCTATGTCAAACACCCATCTCTCCACCGTTTCTCTCGTTCTCACGGAACTAATCACCAAAACTAACTTCTCCAACTTTTTCTCAATCAACCACTCGTTGATTTGATCTAAAACCGACACTAAATACGTTTTGATTTCCTCGTCCGAAGACACGAGCATGCCCAAACCGTATTTTTTCTTCACCTCAAACGTCGACGGTGGGTATAAACCTCGCTGGTACAAGATGGAATTCACGGCGTAGCCGAAAAATTCGGTCACGATTTCCGTGCTCCCGCGTAAGGTGATATTTTGAGAGGCTTTTTGTGCCTGTTGTTGTTGTTGTTGTGATGCCATTGTTCGCTCTTTGCGTGCTTTTGCGATGGAACGCGAATGGAGAGATTTCCTTTTTTTTTGAAAGTT
>MDTG01404340.1_pt1 | contig 12842 bp, 13 predicted proteins | sample 811421 | NCBI WGS metagenome assembly MDTG01 (sample SAMN05326645, study PRJNA326480) | marine metagenome | isolation source: seawater | place: Pacific Ocean: South East | collected 2011 | reverse complement strand
TTTTGCCTTACTGAGTACTTTGTATATATTCCTACTTTTACCACTTGTCGAAATAGCAATTAAAATATCTTTTTTCCTCCCGATAGACTCTAATTGCCTCTCAAAAATTTTTTCGTATCCAAAATCATTTGCTATTGCTGTAATAGTTGATATTTCAGAATTAAGTGAAATGGCTGAAATAGCTTTTCTTTTTTTTTTAAATCTTCCGACTAATTCTGCAGCTAAATGTAAACTATCCGAGGCAGATCCTCCGTTTCCGCAGAATATAACTTTTCCTCCAGATTTTATGCTCTTTGCTGAAAATTTAATTATTTTTTCAATAAGAGATATGTATAATTTTGAGTTAAGCTTTAGATTTACATCATTTGATTGAATTAAACTTTCAGTAATCTTATTTATCATGTTTTAATCAATTTTTTTTTCTTTAATTAAAATGTCAATAATCTTATTAGATATTAACTTGTGAGTTTTACCATTAGGGTGTCTCGGATCTATAAATTTATCTGTCTTATCATGAATGATAATTTTTGAAATATCATGACAAAAATCTCTTTTACTGCAAAAAACCCTAAGGTTATTATAATGTTTGTTCATCATCGAATAATAATCATTATCAAATATTTTTCTTAAGTTTAAATCATTTGATGAATAATTAGCCAAAATTTCGTGATCCAGTCCCATAGTTGGTTCAAGAAACATTACAAAATCAATCTCAATGGCTTTCGAAAATTTTTGAAGCAAATCAACATTATGTGCAAAAAGCTCTGTCTTGTTTTTAAAATTGGCTCTTGGTAATGACTTATTAAGTAGTTCATTTTTTTTAATTAATTCTTCCTGAAAATACTTATTTTTATCAATTCTTTGATCAAAGACTTTTCTAGAGATGTAATTAATTACTCTGAGCGTGCTTGGAAAGATATTTAATTCATGTCTGGACACATATTTTCCCCTTAACAAGGCATCTATTTGATACTTATCATAATAAGGATAAATCAACTCCAAGGGTCCACTATGTCCAGGGTAATCGTTTATTCCTGTGTATAAAATTATCAAATTAGGTTTTTCTTCCAAAATTATTATATCCCTAAAAAATTTTCTCAAAATATGTGAAGTTGAGTATCCTCCGATTCCTCCATTGATTACATTACATGATTTTACATTTCCACAATACTCACTTAGCCAAAAGGGCCAGGTTCTATATTTACGTCCAAATATTTTTTCATCAGGATTTGCAAAAAAACCATCTGTTGTTGAACCTCCTAAAGTGAGAATTTTTAAAGATGTATTTTCTGTTCCAGAATGATTGTAGTATACAAAACCTCTTCTCATTTCTCCTTGGTCAACATTGCAAGGAATTGCTTCGTTATGAATATTACTTAGTATCATATCAAAAGTAAAATTTGCACAATCCTGCTTATCAATTTTTTTATAATATAAAAATGATGATTTATTTTTACTAGTAGAGTTTACTAATATCCATGACAAGAATTCAATTATTAATAATAAAATAATAGTAATAAGTAAAATAATTACAGTTTTTTTGAACATATTATTTTCTAATTTTCTTACGTAATTTTTTTTTCAAATTAAATTTGAAAATTCTTATTCTTAAAAGAATATATAAAAAACTATATAAAAATTTCTTTAAATAATAAAATTTCTTCTTTTGAAGAAAAAATAGATTTAATTCTTTTATTAACTTATTAGAAAGTAAATTATTGTTTAAATAAACATCATAATTATTTAGCGATGTTATTTTTTTAAAATTAATATTTTTTTCAAAGTCTTTAATAAAATTTAAATTTTTATTATCAATTAAGATCATACCAAAGAGATTTTGGTTTTTAATAAATAATTTTAAAGTATCGGCTGAAAGATCCGCAATTTTTTCAATAGTCATTAAACTTGATAAGTATTCTATAGGTATTTCTTTTAAAAGAGTTTTAATATTTTGATTATTATTAGATAATATTTTTAAATAACATTTGTGAACATCATTAAAAGCTTGAGATTGATTTATCCACTCTTCAATATCTGTGTCTAAATCATTTAAGTTTAATGTATTAAATATTGAAATATTTTGATTTTCCCTACTTATTGCATTAATTCTAAATGTATTATCAGACCCAATTTCCAAATAGTTTAAAAAACTCATTTTTTTAATTATTTCATTTAAAACAAAAATAATATTAAAATTTCCATTTAGCTTTTTTAGGTTATTAAAACTTAAAATATTAATTAGTGATTTTAAATTTAATTTGTAATTCTTATTTATTAAGTAATTTTTATAAAAATAAAATTTAGAAAATATTTCATATTTGTTGCTTAAATTTTCTTTAAATTTTAAAACATCGATTGGAAAGGTATTTTTTTTTAAATCACTGAAATTAATTTTTTCTTTATTATAATTTAAATTTAATTTTCTCGTTTTCCTAAATCCCTTATCAGTATAAGGTAATTTTTTTAACAATATCCCATTTTTTGATAAATTTTCATAACTGTAAAATAGATTAGATCTTTTAAGAATATCGTTATCAGATTTGCTGTGATAACCTCTCATTTTTAAATTTAAATCCTTAATACCGCCAATTTTTTCAAAAATCTTTTTTTTTGCCAAGAATCCACCAAGTCCACCACCCGAATAAATTCTTTTTGAATTAATAAGAGAATTACCATAATTATAATTCTCTAAGAAAAAATCTAAATAGTTAAAAGTATAATTCTTGTTTGGAAAATCAATAGGAAGTATCTCCCTTTGCAACAAAAACATTTTTTCCAAATTTTTTATTTTTTTATTATTTAAAATATTTATTAAATTATACATATCATTCACTGATAAAAATTGGTCACCTGGTTGAACTAAAATAAATTCAGAATCTATATAATCCAATGCAATATTTTCAGCTAACTCACTAAAAAAATTTGAAGTAGTATATCTATTATTATGAGAAGCAAATTTTTCGTCTATAGATAAAATTTTTATTGAATCTTGATATCTATTGTTGAAAATATGTATTTCATTAGATAATTTTTTTTTACTACCCCAATCAACAACAAATAATTCAATTTTGTCGAGACAGTTCAATTTTTCAATGTTTCTCAAAGTATAATTAAAAGTGTATTCAAGTCTCTTTAAATAATTTTCGTAGTAATTATCATTCCTAACAGCTGACAAAATAGATAACAACTTAGAAGACATAGATAATAATTAATCTTTATAAATTATAGTTGAGCCCTTGGAATCAAACTTAATCTTTACTTCTGATAAATTTAAAGCTTTTTGTAATTTTTTTTGTTTTGATGGTGGTGTTAAAAACATTATGAAACCACCTCCTCCAGCTCCAATAATTTTACCACCAACTGCTCCATTAGATAAGGCTTTTTTATAAATGTAATCTATACGCTTATTAGAAACTTTTTTAGATAATTTCTTCTTTAATTCCCACTGATCATTAAGTAATTTTCCTAGTTTAAGTAAAAAATTTTTTTTTTGAAGTTTAAGAATTTTTAGTGCTTTTTTTGCTATTTCATTAATTTTTAAATAATAAATACTATTTTTCTTCATCTGATTGATTTTATCCTTTTCTACATACTGAGAACTTCTTTGATCAATAAAAAAGAGTTGTATCCATTTTTGAAATTCAACTAAATTTTTTTTTTTCATTTTTACGGGAATACAACTAAATTTTTTTTTATGAAAATAAATGCTATTAAGTCCACCATACACTGCAGCTATTTGATCTTGTGAACCAACTTTTTCTTTAAGAATATTTTGCTCCAAATGAATGCTTTGTTTTGCAAGTCTCTTTTTTGTAATTTTTATATTATTTAAAGCATTTAACACATTTATCATACCAACACTAAAACTTGAACTAGACCCAATACCTGACCTTGCTGGTAAATCGCCATGGTGCACAATATCCAAGTTACCTTTAAATTTTTTATACTTAAGTATTGATTTGATAACTGGATGTTTAATTGCATTAATATTACTTGCCTCTTCTCTATAAAAATATCTGATACGAAATTTATATTTGAATATTTTTGGCAAATCTTTTAACGTTATGTAAGAATAGTGATTAATCGTAGTAGATATTACTAAACTTCTATTATCCTTGTACCAATTTGGAAAATCCGTGCCACCTCCAAAAAAAGAAATTCTGTATGGAGTTTTAGATATAATCATTTTTATTCTTTTTATACCATTCAATTGTATTCTTTAGGCCTTGCTCAATTGTTGTTTTTGGCGTCCACTTAATAAATCTTTTTATTTTTGAAATATCAATTCTTCTTACTGGTATAAGTGATGGTTTAGTTTTATCAAAAACTATTTTCCAATTTTTCATATTATTGATTTTTAATAATTTTTTTAAAAGTTCCTTTATTGTAATATTTTTACCACTAGCGATATTAAATATATTAAATATACCTGTATCTTTTTGAATAAGTTTAACAAGACACTCAACAAAGTCATCTATATATAAAAAATCTTTTAAATCTTTTCCATCTCCCCAAACTAAAATTGGGGAGTGTTTCTCATAAACTTTTCTAACCGTTGCAGCAATAACTTTTGATTTTTTCCAATCATACTTATCAAAAGGTCCATATAAATTACCAGGTCTAATTATTAAAGTTTGCATCTTTTTTTTTATCTTAAGTGAATACATTTGGCACATTTCTTCAGTAAACTTTTTCATCCATGCAACTATGTGATAACCTTCAAAGAAAGAGTAGCTAGAGTCAGTTTCTTTCATAAAATTTTTTTTAGCGGGGTAAACTGTGTTACTGCTTAGAAAAACGAATTTTTTCACATTATTTTTATAAGCTGCTTCAAGCATTAAACTATTCATGATTAAATTTGGTGTTAAATGAGCCAAAGGGGAATTGGCCATAATCTTGGCTCCTGAACTGATAGCAGCACTCATTATAATTATATCAATATTTTTTGTGACTTTCTCACAGTTTTTTTTGTTTAGTAAATTGATTTTTGAATATCGAACATTGCTAAGTCTTTTATATTTTTTTGATTTATGTAAAGTTGCAAATACTTGAAAATTGCTATTTTTTGAAATTTTTTTAAGAATATTTGTACCAATAAATCCACTACCACCCGCAACTAAAATCTTTATTTTTTTTTTGATCATTAAATTTATCTTTGAAGATAAATATTTCCGTCTTCTTTAACTCTTTTTCTCCAATAGTCTAAAAGATCATCCATTGTTTTTTCAAAACTTATTTTTGGTTTCCAACCAGTATGTTTTATAAATTTTCTAGTATCTGGAACTTGTAAATCAGCATCAATTGGTCTTAATCTTCTTTTATCTATAACAATTTTTATCTTTTTTTTAAAAGGAGATTTAGAAATTAAATATTTTAATACCTCTTCTACTGTAAAAGTATTTTTTCCGCCAATATTATAAATTGCTCCAGGAATAGGATTTTTTGTCAAAAGTAAAAAATATGCTTCAACTGCATCCCTCACGTCAGCAATCGTTCTTAAACTATTAAGATTTCCAACCATAATCCTTGGCTTAATAAACCCTTGTTCAATCATTGCAATTTGTTTTGCAAAAGTTGATTCTGCAAAAACATCACCTCTTCTTGGACCAGTATGAGTAAACATTCTTGTTATTTGTACTTTTAATCCATAAGCCTCATGATAAAATTTTGCGATTAAATCTGTTCCCACCTTAGAAATTGCATAAGGCGAAGCTGGATGAAAAGAACATTCCTCATTGATTGGCAGTTTTTCTTTTTTAACTCTACCAAAAACTTCTGATGAAGAACAAACATGAATATTTGCATTAGGTACATATTTTTTTACAGCCTCTAGAACTCTTAAAGTTCCTAAAATATTTGTAGAAAGAGTATAGACTGGCTCTGTAAAACTTGTTTGTGGATATGATTGTGCCGCTAAATGATAAATATAATCAGGCTTTATTTTATAAATAATTTTATCAATTGAGATCTCATCATTTAAATCACCATAATGCAAATGAATTCTATTTGAACTATTTATTTCAGGTATAAGATTTTTTAAATTCTCAAGTTTACTTCTCCATCTTATAAGTCCATGAATTTTACTAGCTGTATTTTTAAATAAAAAGTCAGCTAGATGCGATCCAACCATACCTGTTATTCCAGTAATAAGAATTTTTTTATTTTTTAATTTTTTCATTCAAATTTTATTCAAAAGTAAAATATGAGACTCTGGACGAAAACTTGAATCTTTTTAATTTTATATTATTTAAACCTAACGTTTCCATTAATGCTAATGTTTCGCCTGGTGAGTCAGGGTCATTAAGTTCATCAAAACCTATTACACTACCTTTTACCAATCTTGATTTTATAACATCCAAGCATTCTTTTGTAGGTTTGTATAAATCTAAATCAAAATAAGCTAAAGAAACAATAGTTTCTGGATTTCTTTTAAGATATTTCAACAATTCTTTTTTCGCATCTCCTTTGCATATTTCAAATTTCTTTAGATGTGAAATTGGATTGTCTTTTTCTTGAAATTCCATTATTTTTTCAAGATATTTCTCATAGTTTTTCGTCAAATCTAATTGCCCCTTTTTCATCAGAGATGATTTACCATCCTTGGGATGTATTGAAGGAAAGCCTTTAAATGTATCAAATCCAATAATCTTTCGATGTCTGTTAAAAGGTTCATATATCCCTCTTAAAGCAGAAAAAATTGATAAGTTTTGTCCCCACCTAACTCCAAATTCCATAATTGTACCTTGAGTTTCCAGGTTCAACTTATACAGATAATCAAAAAATAATAATCTAGACATATTTTTTGAATTCAAAAATAAACCTAGGTTAGATAAAACTTGATCATTTGGTATGGGATTTTTTTTGTATAATTCAAAAAATTCCTCTCTCAATTTTAATTCTAATTTACTTTCTGAAGATTTAATATTAAGTTTTTTTTTCATTTATTGCTCCCATACTAAAGAAGGAATCGGTTTTTTGTTATTAAAAGCAATAACCCAGCTCCAATATCTTAATCTTCCCTCTGTTAAATCATAATATGATTTCTTTTTTTTTTGAATTTTTTTTAATCTTATTGGTTTCAAAAAATTACCTTTTTTAATTTCTTTTGATAATTCTAAAGGCGAAGGTATCATTTTAAATATATTTTTTTTTGCTTCTTCTATATTTTTATATACTTTACGGTTATATCGGTCAGATACATTTATTTCATTAGTATTTATATTCTTAATTCTAGTAATACAAATTTTATCAATTTTGATTAAATCTTTTTTCTCTAAAAAAATTGATTTTGATTCAAAATTTTTACACAAGTTTTTTATTCTAGATGAATTAGGAATGGATATTATATTCTTTTTTGATGCCATCCAAGATAAGACTATTTGGGATGGATCACATTCATATTTTTTTGCTAAAATTTTTAGTAGTTGTATTTGTTTTTTTCCATTTGCGAGTTTTCCTTGGGCTAAAGGACTGTATGCAATTAATAAAATATCATTTTTTTTACAAAAAGGTATTAAATCTTTATCAGCTGACCTTTCAAATAAATTATATTCTGTTTGAATTGAAAAAAAAGTTTTTGGTTTAAATTTTTTTATTAGTTTTTTTATTTGCTCAAAAGAAAAATTACATAACCCAATATTATTAATTAATCCTTTTTTCTTCAATTCAATCATTGCAGATATAGTCTCTTCAAAAGGTATTTTTTCATTTGGCCAATGAATCTGTAATAAATCTATATAGCTTGTATTTAATCTCTTTAGACTTTGCATCACAGAAATTTTTACTTTATTCTTATAACACATTTCAGGCATCAACTTGGTCGCAATAAAGAAATCTTTTCTACAATTTCTCATGATCTTACCCAAGAGTTTTTCTGATTTTCCATTCCCATAAACTGGCGAAGTATCAATAAATTTAATTTGATATTTTTTACAAATTTTTATGTAATTTTTAAACAAAAATTCTGAATATCTATATTTCTTCTTGTAATTTCCTATACCAGTTCCTAATCCAATAGTATTTAATTCTTTATTTAGTATCATCTAAATTAAAATCCCAACCTTCCAAACCATCAGTTTCAAAATTTGTTCTTTTTGAAGATTGATTCAATTCATCTGTTATTCGAAGTAAAATATTTTTTATCTGATTTCTAATTCCATTTAATTGGTGCGCTAATTTTAAATTTTTATCATAGTCATCTTTATTTTCAGACATTTTATCTTTTAAATTCCAAATATGTAAATTTATTTGTGACAAAATAATTATCATTCTTATGATATCTGAATTTAATAAAATTTTTTTATTATTTATGATTGTATCAATATCATACATCACATCTTTAATTTCTTTTTTAAGCGAACCCTTTTTATCATCCATTTTCTTCAAAAGTTTTATTTGATCGACAGTTAATCTATCAACTAATTCTGAAAAAGGGATTTGATATTTTCTATTGTCAGTCATTATATTTATTTTTCATTAATAATAATTTTTTCTATAATTGGTCATATACCATCTAATAGTATCATTTAAAGCATCGTCAATATTTGTAAACTTAAAATTTTTTATTTTATTGTTAAATTTTTTCATACAGAGAAGTCTAATTTTATCACCTGTTGGTGCATTTTTTTTCCAAATTATTTCTTTATTTGTTTTAGAAATTAAGATCAATTTATTTACTAATGATTTTATTGAAACGGCCTTGCCTGATCCAAAATTAACAGGATCACATATTAATTTATTGCTTTTTATAATTTTTAGAATTGCATAAGCAACGTCTACGGAATAAATGAAATCTCTTTGTACTTTTCCATCACCCCAAACAATTAATCTTTTTTTATTACTTAATATTTTTGCGATTAAAGAAGGTATAACTTGTGCTGTTTTTGGATTAAAATCATCAAATGGTCCAAATACATTTGAAGGTCGAATTATTCTTAAACCTTTCCAATTATTCTGTTTAAAGAAAGCTTCTGCTTGAATTTCTCCCAATCTTTTAACTATACCTGGAATTTTATCATTTTGTTTTGGTAAGCCATCCCAAAAATGTTTTTCTTCTTTTTTTTTATCAGAATAAGGATATCCACAAATGCTACTGATAAATGCAAATTTTTTAACATTATTAATTTTTGAAGCTTGCATTAAATTAGTTTGGAACATTATCATTGAATAAAAAAAGTCAGAAACTTTTGAATTTCCAATCCCTGTAGAACCTTTTATCCCTACAAGATTTATTACAATATCTTTACCTTTAGTGTATTTCAAACAATTCTTAATGTTTCTAAGATCTGCCTTAAAAAAAGAGACTTGCTTTGGTAAAATTTTTTTTGCGTATTTGGATGAATGCTGTGAAACTACGGAAACTTTTGAATTTAAAGCGCTAAGAATTTTAACTACTTGAATACCTATCACGCCTGTCCCTCCAGCAACTAAAATTTTTTTTCCACTAAAATATTTTTGCATTATTTTATTTTTTTTAATAACTTTCTAGAAATATAATCAGGTGACAATCCTTTAGTTTTCCAAATATACTTTCTGGATGATGATCCAAACATATAATTCTTATCAATATTAAATAAATCTATTTTGAAACTGTGATTGAACTTATTTTTTATATCAAAAAAAATATTTTTAATTGAAGATGAGTCCAAATTTTCTTCGATAATAATTAATTTTTTTACATTCAATAAACTTTTAGAAAGTTTCTTTTCATCAAAGTACGATAATTTTTTTAGGTCTAAAATTGAACAATATATCTTTTTTTTTTTTAATAATTCTTGAACTTTCAGGCAAATCCATGTGCTAATACCGCTTCCAACTAGTAATAGTTTTTTATTTTTGCCAAAATAACTAAATTCATTAAATTTATTATTTAATTTATAAATACTTGGGAGTTTTTCTTTATCTAATCTTATGTAAGATGGTTTTTTACTTAAAAAAGAAGAATATACACTTTGATAGGTTGAAACAAAGTCTGAAGGATTGTACAGATTTAAATTAGGTAAAACTCTGCTAATTCCGATATCTTCAACACCATGATGAGTCGGACCGTCCTGTCCATATGATAGTCCAGCTCCAACACCGATGATAGTAACAGGTAAATTTGGTACACATATATCTATTTTAATTTGTTCCAACGATCTAAATATAATATGTGAAATAATTCCATAGATAAAAACATAATTTCCAGTTTTTGCTAAACCTCCAGCTACACTGGCAATATTCTGTTCGCAAATTCCTGCGTTTATAACTCTAGTTGGAAATTTTTTTTTTATATCATCTAATCCTTTGGCGCCCATATCGTTAGTTAAAATAAAAACTCTTTTATTTATTTTCATAATTTCCATTATTGGTTTAAAAGCAAAATCTCTAAAATCGGATTTATTATCTTTATTTAAATTTTTTGGAACAATTTCCATTATTTAAGTTCCTTATTTGCAATATTTAATTGTTTAGAGCTTGGAAGTTGGTGGTGCCAGAACTTTGAGTTTTCCATAAATGAAACACCTTTGCCTTTAATTGTGTTGCAAATAATAACTTTGGGCTTACCGTTTTTTTTATTTTTTACTTTTTTAAATATTTTAATCAATTTTTTTATGTCATGACCATCTACTACAAAAGTATCAGCTCCAAAATATTTTAATTTTTTTTCAAAAGGTTCTAGTGGAGCATTTTTTTCAGTAAAATCTGTTGAACCAAGTTTATTTCTATCAACTATTGTAATTAGGTTATCAAGTTTATGTTTACTTGAAAAAAGTAAAGCTTCCCATACCGAGCCCTCTTGACATTCTCCATCTCCTAATAAACAAAAAGTGTACCAATTTTCTTTATTCATTTTTGCAGAAAGAGCCATTCCAGATGCAACACCTAATCCATGACCAAGTGATCCACTTGAATTTTCAACACCAGGAATATCTTCATCAGGATGACCAGCTAACATTGAACCATCTCCTGCGAAATTATTTAATTCTTTTTTAGAAAAAAAATTTAAGTCTGATAAAATTACATATAAAGTTAAACAGCCATGTCCTTTACTCAAAATAAACCGATCTCTATTTTTTAAAGCTCTTTTTTTAAAATCAATATTTAATAATTTACCGTAAAATAGAGCTATTCCTATTTCAACCCAAGAAAATGCTGGTGGCACATGGCCTTTACCTGCTTTTATTGCCATTGATAAAATTTTTTGTCTTATAAGTTTAGCTTTATGTTTATAATTCATCATTTGAAATAATTCTTCCTCTTATAAAATTCTTTTTGGTTTTTATTAAACCAATCCCAAGTAATTTTTAATCCTTCTTCTAGCGAAAATGATGGTGAGAAATTAATTAGTTTTTTTGCTCTTTTCATGCTCATCACTCTTTTTGGAAAACCAGATGGTTTTGACAAATCAAAGTTTGCTTCAAACTTAGTAATTTTTTGCAAACAAGCTATTAATTTTTTTATTTTAAATCCTTTTCCATATCCTAAATTAACCACCTTGGACTTAGTTCCTTTTATGCAAGCTTTTATTATGCCAATAGCACAATCAGTTGAAAATAGAAAATCTCTCTCAGCGTTACCATCACCCCAAACTTTTATTTTTTTATTTTTTGAATTTTTGATTTTGGCAATTAAAGAAGGGATTACCATGGCATTTTTTTCATCAAAGTTATCACCTGGTCCATAAATGTTAGACGGTCTCACAATTGAGATATTTTTCATTTTATATTGAATTAAATAGGAATTTACTTGTAACTCTGCCATTCTTTTTGCCCAACCAGGATACATATCCATTGGTGGTTTATTTAAATCGTCTTTATCTTCAATGAAAATTTTAGATGGAGCATAGGCTCCTATTGAACTCGTATAAACTATCTTTTTTACATTGTTTAATCTTGCAGCCTCAAGAATATTGGTATTCATCATTAACAATGGAACAAAGAAAGATGCTGGTTTTTTTTTAGTTACGACTATTGAACCTTTTATTCCGGCCACATGAAATAAAAAATCTTTTTTATTACAAAGTTTTTTACAAAAATTAAAGTCTGTCAGATCTCCATAAATAAATTTCACTTTTTTTTGCGTTTTAATTTTATCTAGTGATACGGAAGTGACTTTTGCTCCAGCTAAACTTAAAAGTCTTATAACTTCTCTTCCTATCATTCCCGATCCACCTGTTACCAGACAAGATGAGCCTTTTAGTTGCTTGAGAATATTTTTATTAAAATATTTGTTTAATTCATTTTTCATTTTGAATTATAAAAATCACCATTTTCAATAATTAATGTAGATTTAGAATCTTTTCTTGTTAAAGCTTTTTTATATTCTTTAAAAATAAAATTTGGATTTATTAGATTTACAACTTCAATTTCTGTTAAAACATCTCTAAACATTTTTGTATAATTTTGAGTATGTTGAACTCCACCATCAAGAGGTTTTTTGGATCCTATTGATGTTCTAATAATTACTCTAGGTTTAAACTCATTAAAGGACATATGTCTTATCTTGTCTAAATGATTGACAAGCTGGTTCATTGCTAAAATTAAAAAGTCAAATCTTGGATAACAAGTAATTGGTATAAATCCTTGGAGAGCTAAACCGGTGCTTAAACCCATCTGAACATCCTCAAAAACAGGTAATTCTATTTTTTTTTTATCATCAACATCTTTAAGAGTGTTAAAAATAGCATTTCCGCTAAATTTTACAGACTGACCTAAAAATATTGTTCTCTTGTCTCTTGAAAGATATTTCATTGAACGTATTAACTCGTCTTTATATTTTTTCATTAAAATAATATCCAATTTCCAGTTCCATGATGTGGAAACTTTCTTTTATATTTGTAATAAATTATATCTTTAGGAATT
>MDTG01128358.1_pt1 | contig 12842 bp, 15 predicted proteins | sample 811421 | NCBI WGS metagenome assembly MDTG01 (sample SAMN05326645, study PRJNA326480) | marine metagenome | isolation source: seawater | place: Pacific Ocean: South East | collected 2011 | reverse complement strand
AGTATTCCATCTTCCATGAAAAGCTCCGCGACTTCACGCGCGGTTCCTCGATCGACTTTATGACAGTAAGAGCTTAAAAGGTTTTGAATCGCGCCGATATCTTGAGCCATGTTAATTCCCCTCTTATATATTGATTTATTATCTCTTTGGTTTTTCATTGCACCGAGTTTGATATTGGCTCTTAGCGTTTCAAAGTAGTAATTCCTTGTCAACCGAACGGAACGAATTCGCCCAGTTTAATCGAATTGTCATCAAAGAAGTAGTTACCAAGGTGTTCTCACAATCATTCAAAGAAATTTACTGTGTCTGCTGAAGACTTATATTTTTTCTATATACATAAAATGACGGTACCAATGCAGATAAGAATGATGTCATAAGAATCGCAAATAACATCTTCCCTACACTCTGAGACAAGATATTTTTACCTACACTTATCCCATATTCGATTAACAAATAGTCTTGAAAAAATAATATTAAAATAAAAACAAATCCTAAACCAAGAAAGATTCCTACCAAAGCAATCAACAAAGCCTCTAACTCTATTAAAAAAAATAAAACCGAAGGGGAAGCGCCCACTATCCTCAACAATTTCATTTCTCGAGCCCGATCTCTAATCGAAGAAAAAAGCATCGCACTCATCCCAACACAAGCTGACGTAAACACAAAAATAGACACTAAAAAAAAGCTATTTTCAAGGAGAGCGGTGAACCCCCATAATTGAGAGAGCGCCACACCGGGAAGTATTGCTGTTAACGGCTCCTCACGATAATTTTTTACCTCGTTTTGGAACTTAAACGTCGACAGTCGGCTTTTCAACCTCAACATAAATGCAGTTATCTCCTCAACCTTAACTTCCTTCGAGTTTTCCTGATTTGGAAGGCTATCAGTTGCACTTGTCATTTTTTTTGGCCAGTCACTGTGTATTGCTTCCATTCCCGAAAGACTTATGTAAACAGTACGATCAACAGGCGTAGCGGTTGGCTCTAGAACCCCCACCACAGTAAAAGGATGTTTATCATGCAAAGCGAAACTAGCTTCGCTCATCCCATGTGCTAGAATAATTGTGTCGCCAATACCATAACCCTCTCTTGACGCCACTTCAAACCCCAAAACGACTTCAAAGGCATCAGTAAAAACTGCTCCTTTATGAAAAGCCAGATGTTTGTTCTTCCCATAACTAAAATGATCAAAATAATTAGACACAGTTCCCACAACACCATGCCCTTTGTGAGAATCACCTAAAGAAATAGGCACCGCCCAGTCGACTCTCGGATCAGCGGCAAAGTTTTTGAATGATTTCCAACTTATATTATTGGTGGGAGCACCTATTCGAAAAACCGAGTAGAGCAGCAGATTTACGTTACTCGTCCGGGCTCCAACAATTAAATCGACTCCAGACACGGTACTAGTGAAATTTTGCTTCACCTCTTGACGAATATGCTCTACTCCCAGAAGAATTGCTATGCTGATAGCCATAGCAACTACAGACAATGAAACCGCACCTTTCCTATCTATCAAACTGTTGATTGCCAGTTTAAGAAACACTCTTACCACCCTAAATTTATCGAATTAAACTCTTCAACTCGGTCAAAATAATTTGACAAGGCTGTATCATGGCTAACCATCACTAGGGTAATCTCATTGACCATCACTAATTCCATCATCATAGACATAAACGATTTTTTGTTTTTTTCATCCAATGAAGAAGTAGGTTCATCTGCGATGAGAAGCTTAGGCTTATTTATAAGCGCTCTGGCAATCGCCACACGCTGCTGCTGCCCCATACTGAGTGATCTAGCTTGTATATCATGGTGTTCACTAGAAACGCCAAGATCTAACAAAGCCTGTTTGGCTTGTTCTACCCAATCCCTATCTGGCGCTTTCCCTGAGAAATAGCCTCCTAGGCATATATTATCAACAGCATTTAAATAAGGTATTAAATTAAAGTTCTGAAACACATGGCCCACATAATTCGCTCGAAATGCATCCCTTTGCCTTCCAGACATCTCGTCGAGACGATAGTTAAAAACGACCACTTTCCCTTCATTAATACTAGCCAGCCCGCTTAAAAGATTCAAAAAAGTGGTCTTACCACACCCGGAAGGTCCATGAATAAAAACCCTTTCTCCCTTAGACACAGACCAATCAGGTATATCTAGAATTATTTTGTCTTCCTGAACAGGGTATTTAAAAATAACATTGGAAATTTCTATCACTTTAACTTAACCGACGGTAAATTTGTTAGGAATCTTAAATTTGCCATATAATTTAGCACTATGAATCTAGTTCGCATAATAAAAATATTTAATCGTAACTTGAAAATCACATTATTTCTCAGCTTTATGAGCCTTTTTACAGTAGTTGCATTAGCTCAAGTGAAAACGTCAGAAGGTGTTACAGACCAATCAGTTAAAGAAACAAAGGAAGAAGGCACTAGCCAAAAATATAAAACGGTAGAATGGATCGATCTTCTTCCGAAAGATGACTTAGAGGCCCTTTTGAACCCCCCTGAATATATTACTAACATCGAGGAAAACTCAACTGAGGATGTCATAAGCAATCAACTACGTGGTGATGCGTCAAATGTTAGAGCTGACAGATATCAACAAGCTCTAAATTCCTCAAGAATTGTTTCTAAAATGAATGGAAGCGCTATTCGGATTCCAGGTTTCATTGTTCCTCTGGAGTTTGATGACAAGCAAACGATAACACAGTTTTTTCTGGTACCCTGGTTTGGCGCTTGCATTCACCTTCCCCCCCCTCCACCAAATCAAATCATCTTAACTAATTATCCGAAGGGCCTTCAATTAGAATCCTTGTACGAGCCGTTTTGGATTTCGGGTGTTCTCGAGACTTCCTTAGTAGAAAATGAGCTTGCATCCGCGGCTTATGTTTTGGAAATGAACGCATACGAACCGTACACAGAGGACTAACTTCCTGCAACAATCGTTTCAATATTCTAATAGTTTCTTATCTCTCATCAGACGTAACTTAACGACTTTTATCGATTGGGAAAAACATCCCAAATTAACGGCATTCATTCTTAAGACAAAGTCGATAATTGAACCAATGGCCTGTAGCTAAAAAGATAGCGCCCAAGAGCGTCAACGACTTTTCACTAATTAGCATATAATTTAGTAAATTCAATTGATCCTCCAAAAGCAAAGCTGACATTAGCAAAGATAAGCCTACGAACCCCAGAATTAATAACTGATACCGCTTGTGCTTTTTGCACCCCAGCGTTAATCCATAAATACTTATGGGAAGAACAGCTACTACCATCCAAAAATGGAATCTTTCATCATCTAAATTCAAGGCGGCCAAAGTGGGGGCCAGAGAAATAATAACCGGCAGTATCAGACAATGAATGGCGCACACTACAGATAAGGTAATAGAGAACTTATCGGCGCCCATTTGGTAACTTTTCATCTTTTATTCACACTCTCTTTATTTAATTCTTCCCTGCTGCAGGGACCACAAAGGCATTTCACCTCAAGGTGCGGACTAACCAAACTAAAACCCGCCGCTCTAACACTAGCCTCTAATGCAGAAATTGTCGAAGCGGCCACATTTACTTCTTCAACTTTACTGCATCCTCCACATATTAGAAACTGCGAGGTTACATGCCCATGCTCGCAAGCGATATGAGAACAAGCAACATACTTGTTAGTAAGATTTAACTTATGTATCAATCGTTGACTCTCAAGATAGTCCAATACTCTATAAATCGACATTGCAGAGATATTTTTTTCTCCCGTCTTATTACAATCATCAATCAGCTCGTATGCCGATAAAGCTTTTTCGGATTGCAATAGTTCACTCAAGACCTGTTTACGCCTTTCAGTCAGACGGACACCGTTCTTCTCACAATACCGCTCAACTTGGTACATGTCGAATTTCATCTTTGCGTAGGAATCCTCGAGTTAAAATATTATTTCACGTTTAGCCGCAGTTAGGGTTACCCCTCCTTGTACGCCATCTTTAATCCATTTCACTTTAATTTGAGATACCCCCGAAAAATAATCCTTCAAGTTCACGCTGAGAGAATTCACCTCTTTGACACATATATATTTGTACAACATCTCAAAATCACTGTGGTCATTTTTATCATGCTTATGGTGGTGTCCAGCGTGATCCGGTTCATCATTTTTGATTCCTACCGGCCCGGATTGCACCATTGAGGTTTCAAGATGCTTACAGCACTGATTATGAAAAAAAAACATTTTCTCAGGTTGCGCTAGCAGTGTATTTGCTTTTTCTACCGTTGACCACTCCTCGGCATTTGACGCCGGGTGCTCGAATCCAACAATATTAACAGCTGGCGAGATAAGCACTACCTCAAGAAGGGAGTTTTCCTTCACTATATTTAAATTAACATCTCCGTGCACATGGGGTTCTTCCGCAACCGCATTAACAAAAAAGGAACAAAGAAAAGTTATAAGCAAATTTATGACGAAATCTCTTTTCATCGAGTATCAACCATTATTTCTTCAAAACAAAGTTATGTTATAACATAACTTTTAATTTCGCTAAACAGGTACATTTAGGCGTTTAATCTGATAGCAGTTTCTTTATTGATGCCGGAGAGAGGAATTGAACCCCCGACCTTCTCATTACGAGTGAGCTGCTCTACCGACTGAGCTACTCCGGCCTGGAACTAAAGAATAAGTTTCGGCGCGCCAGGGGACTCCTATCCTCCCAAGTAAAGACTATCGCTTAACCTTATTTTTTATTTTTACCATTAACTCGAGATCCTCTAATTCTGTTCCAAAAGGTAGCTGAGGTAAGTTTTCTATCGCGACTTGGCTTTCGTTATCTATATCAATAAGCTCACCTGAATCGATATTGTAAAAATGACTATGTTTTTTCGCATTAGAGTCATAAAAAGTGCGCGAACTATCCACTGATATTGCCTTTATCAAACCGCGTTCAACAAAAAGCGACAAACTGTTATAAACTGTAGCCTTAGAAACTGGATTACCTCGATCTCTCAGCCGCTTCAAAACGTCATCAGCTGATAGATGCTGATGATACTCTAACAACACGCTAGCAACAAACATGCGCTGAAGAGTCGGCTGAATGTTTTTCTCTATTAGTTTTTCTTCTAAACTTTTAATTATTTAACACCTCAAAAACGTTATCTGAAATTGAATTTTCTTATTATGACAGTTCGTTAAATTATCTCAGACTGAAATAACTTCATCTTTGGGACTTGAAACTAACTCTTTCGGCAAACTGAACACTACTTGCTCTTTAATTCCAGGAACCTCTAAGACTTCTAAGCCTCCACTCTCCGTAAGTTTTTTTACCACTCTCTCCACCAAGACCTCCGGAGCAGACGCACCCGCAGTTACTCCTACACTTTTTTTACCCACAAGCCATTCATCTTTTATTTCCTCAGCGCTATCTATCAAGAAATCCGATATACCCTGCTTTTCTGCAATTTCTTTTAGACGGGTCGAGTTAGAACTTGTCTGAGAGCCAACCACAAGTATAAGATCGCATTGGTGGAGGAGATTTTTTACTGCATCTTGGCGGTTTTGGGTAGCATAGCAAATGTCTTCTTTTTTTGGTCCTACTATCTTGGGAAACCTTTCTCGAAGGGCGTCTATTACCACAGCCGTATCGTCCATCGATAGAGTGGTTTGAGTTACAAAAGCCAAAAAATTAGGATCTTTAACTGTTAGCTCAGTGACATCATCAACTGACTCCACTAAGTACATTCCGCCTTTACCATCTGCCAGCCGCCGATATTGACCAAGGGTGCCCTCAACCTCGGGATGCCCAGCATGACCGATCAAAATGCACTCTCTGCCCTCTTGCTGATATCTTCCCACTTCCATATGCACCTTCGTAACAAGTGGACAGATCGCATCAAATACTCTTAACTTACGTCTTGCTGCTTCTTCCCTAACTGCTTTCGCGACACCATGGGCACTAAAAATCACTGTGGCATCATCAGGTACTTCATAAAGCTCATCAACGAAAATAGCACCTTTGTCTCTTAAACCATCTACCACGTACTTGTTATGCACAACCTCGTGCCTTACATAAACTGGTGCACCAAATAGTGCTAAGGCTCTTTCAACAATGCCTATTGCCCTATCTACCCCGGCACAGAAGCCTCTTGGATTTGCTAAATGTATTTGCATAGTTTTTCTAATAAATGGATTTTAAACATTAAATTATAATCCTAAATGAAGTTTTCGGCTAGAATCTGTTGAAATCCAATGCTCATCAGTCAGTGTTAGAAGAAAATGCATTTAAAATTAAAAGAAACACCCCTAAACTAATCACCGAATCCGCAACATTAAAAGTAGGCCACGACCATTTTTCGTAATATACGCTTATAAAATCTACCACAAACCCAAACCGAACCCTATCAATTCCATTGCCTACAGCGCCAGCCAAAAGCAACACTAAGGGGAGAAGCGAATAAAACGACTCTTCCCTTTCTAACCAAATCCACAGAACTAAACCTAATGCAGCTAGCAAAGAAACACCTGCTAGAAAGCTCACTTGCCAACCTGACTCATTACTTAATATTCCAAAAGCCGCCCCGGGATTGTGTAACAAAGCCATTCTAATCCCGGGCAATATTTCAACTGCCTCTCCGTAGATTAGATTTTTTTCTGCATATTGCTTAGTACTCTGATCAATAAAAACTATGAAAGCTGTGAAAAAAAAGCAAAAGGCTAGCTTTGAGCCATTTTTAATCACTATTTAAAATACCTCTAGCAACCACACAATCTTTCTTAACTTGTGCCGCCATCTCATCGAAAGTGGTAAAATTGATATCATCCCTAATTCGCCTAACAAACTCCACACGAATATACTTGCCATAACAATTATCCTGAAAATCAAACAAATGAACCTCCAGAACAAAGCGAGGGTCTTCGATTATAGGTCGGTTACCAATATAAGCTACCGCATCCAGTTTCTTGTTCACTAGGCCGGATACTTTGGCGGCTAAAATACCAGTCAGAGGCGTTCTGAACCTGTCTAAATTGATATTCGCTGTAGGGAAGCCCCATTCCCTTCCTCTTTGATGCCCTCGACTAACCCTACCTTCAATGAAGTAAGTATGGCCTAGAATTTTTTCTGCTCTAGAGATGCTGCCTCTTTCAAGATAATTCCTAATCAAAGTACTTGATACTCTTTCACCCCCTACCAAAAGGGGAGCGGCTTGCTCGAGAACGAATTTTTTTCTCTCAGAAAAGTTCAACAATAATTTGTAGTCTCCCTCGCGTTTTTTACCAAATCTAAAATCATCTCCAACAACAAGCGCCTTAATACCTAACTTTTTTAACAAGATATCTTCCACGAATTCAGAGGCAGAATAGGCAGCCAAGTGCTCATCAAATTTTAACACCAGCACTCGGTCAACCCCATAAAAATCCAATAACCGAATTTTTTCTCGCAATCTAGTCAATCTGTTAGGCAAATCGTCTTTCAGGAAAAATTCAGCCGGTTGAGGCTCAAACAGAATCACTGTTGTGGGCAAATCAAATTTCTCAGAGAGGAGATTTAAACGATTTATTAAATCCTGATGACCTAAGTGAACCCCATCAAAATTTCCAATGGTGGCTACACAACCAAAATCTTCAGATCGTATGTTTTTATGATCTCGAATCAATCTCATCTATTTTATCTTCTCTATCACACTTATATAAAAAGCTTCAAATCATTTATTACATCAGTATTTCTTTCTTTTTCAAACCTAATAGCAACAGAGTTCCGAAGTAAACGGCCATTGCTATTGCAACGGCTGAAATTAATTCTGTTACCCTTTCTAACACAGGCAAGTAAATCCAAACCTGTAAAGGCTTTGTCAATTGGTTGGCGACTATTACCATAGACCCAGTAGCTAGAAAAATACGAAGCAAAAACAATCGACTGCCAAAACCGCCTACAATTAAACCTTTTTTCTTTAAGCCTACCCACAACAATATCGCGTTCAACCAAGCCGACAAACTAGTAGCTAAAGCAAGACCTACATGATCCAATTGACTGACCAAAACTAAATTCAACACTATATTAGTCAATAATGCTATTACCCCTATTTTTACAGGAGTCAACATATTCTGTCTGGCAAAATAACCCGGGGCCAGCACTTTTATAAATATAAAAGCAGGTAGTCCAATTGCATAAGCGGCCAAGCTTTGTGTACTTTGCATAATATCAAACTGACTCATTTCTCCATAGGCAAATAATGTAGTTAAAATAGGCGATGCTAGCATTACCGTTCCAGCCGCCGCTGGCACTCCCATTAGCCAAACCCATCTCATCGACCAGCCAATAGTTTTTTTAAAGGCCAATCCATCTCTCTCAAAAGCCTGCTTTGAGAGAGTGGGCAGTATCGCGGTAGCCATCGCAATCCCAAAGACACCCAAGGGGAACTCTATTATTCTATCCGAGTAATATAACCAGCTAATGCTTCCCGTGATTAGAAACGATGCTATTACCATGTCTACTATCAGGTTTATCTGAGCTACAGACACCCCGAAGATAGCAGGAACCATCAACTTGAAAATCTTTCTCACGCCCGAATGATCAGAGCGGAATCTCACTTTCCATACTATTTTTAAGCTTCTAAAAGCCAGATATTGCATAGTAAGTTGGCACGCCCCTCCTGCTAATACACCTACAGCTAGACCGATAATTGGCTGTTCTAAGCGTGGTGACAGGAAAATAGCGCATAATATGAGACTAACATTAAGCAAGGCTGGAGTAAGAGCGGGAATCGCAAACCTCTTGTATACATTCAAGGCTCCGCCAAGGAGGGCTGTAAGTGAAATGAACACTAAATAGGGGAATGTTATTCTAAGAAGAAGCACCGATAGTTCGAACTTCTCACCAGTGTTTACGAAACCTGGGGCGAAAACTAAGATAAATATGGGCGCAGACAGAATACCCATTAATACAATAGCGAAGAGGGCCGCCGACATTAGACCAAAAACAGATCCTATCAACGCCCCCGGTTCTCTAGGGTCTGCTTGTTTTTTATGCTCTGTGAGCACCGGTATAAAGGCTTGAGAGAACGCTCCCTCAGCAAATAATCTTCGAAATAAATTCGGAATCTTAAATGCCACAAAGAAAGCATCTGAAGCAATGCCAGCACCGAATAATCGGGCAATTAAAACGTCGCGTATCAATCCTAATACTCTTGATATTAGAGTCATAGAGCCGACCAACGAGGTCGTGCGTAATAAAAATTTGTATACGGATGTCATGTAGTTATTATTGATTAATCAGTGGCTATTGTGGATAAAATATCAGAGGCGCACACTAAAATTTAAAAAATGCTGTTGACAATTTTAATTCAACGTCGCATATTTACGCCCCTATTATAACTCATGGAGCAGAAAAATTGGCTAATTCTCCCCAGGCACGAAAAAGAGCTCGACAATCGGAAAAAAAACGTCAGCAGAATGCGGGAAATCGTTCATTATTTCGAACTAGAATTAAGCAGGTTCTCAAATTTATCGAATCAGGTGACAAAGAAAACGCCGAAAAAGCATATGGCACGGCAGTATCAGTGGTAGACAAAATGACTAGCAAAAAAATTATTCATAAAAACAAGGCCGCTCGCTACAAGTCAAGGCTTCTCAAGCATATTAGAGCAATGGCATAGAAAAGCACAAAAATTACCAGTCAGAAGTTGCCCACCACGAGGTTGTCTCGATGGATTACCTCTGGTTCTCTAGAATATCCTAAAATAGAGCCTGTCTCCAAGGAAGTCCTCCCCTTGATAAGCATACATTCCCGTGATGAATAATTGACTATACCCCTTCCCATTTCTTGACCTTCCTGATTGTCTAATGCAACTAAATCACCCCTCTCGAAATCTCCCACCACATCCTCAATACCCACTGCCAGTAGGCTACTACCTTGCTGCCTAACCGCGACACAAGCGCCGCTATCCAAAGTAATTCGACCCTTTGCCAGCACAATACCCCCTAACCACTGCTTGCGTGACGCCAATTTTTCCTGACTAGAATATAAAAGAGTGCCGCACCTTTCACCATCACCAATTTTATTCAACACCCTTTTCTCAGAGCCAGAAACAATAATTGTGGAAGTTGCCGATCTAGATGCGAGCCGTGCTGCCCTCAGCTTAGTAATCATCCCTCCTCGACCCCACTCTCCACCTCCTTGAGCAAAAGAGTCTAGACGATTTGAATCAACACTAGCTTCTCGAATTAGCTCAGCATTATCACTGCTCCGAGGATCCGCGGTCATCAGACCTTCTTGATCTGTTAAAATAACCATCAGATCTGCCTCTATCAAGTTAGAGACCAACCCTGCTAGAGTATCGTTATCGCCCAAGCTAAGTTCGGTAGTAACAACCGTGTCATTTTCATTGATCACTGGGATTACTGACAAATCTAAAAGTGTAAGCATGGTAGTCCTTGCATTAAGGTACCTCTCTCTATCTGCCAGATCGTCGTGAGTCAACAACACTTGGGCAGCTTTACAATCGACAGCCTCAAATGCTTCCGACCACGTCCGTGCCAATCCGATCTGGCCTATAGCCGCAGCAGCTTGAAGTTTATTCAAAGCGTGAGGGCGATTTCCCCAACCCAAGCGAGACACACCTTCAGCGACAGAACCAGAGGTCACAATGACTATTTGTCGATCTGCTTTCAATAACTCAGAAATTTGCGCCGCCCAACCTTTAATCTTATCAGAATTCAAACCCAAACCATTATTGGTAGCTAAAGCGCTTCCGATCTTTACGACCCAACGTCGTGAGTTTCCCAAGGACTTTCTCTTTTTTACGAATGCTTCTTTCATCGTCATTTTCTCTCAGACTCTTCATCAAACCATTGAGCAATGTCTTCCAGGAGTTTTTTCAACCCCTCCCCTGTAACAGCGCTGACCGAAAAAATAGGTAGCTTACAACCTTCCCTTCGCAATTTTTCCTCAAAAAGAGCAACAACCGTTTTATCTACCAAATCTACTTTATTCATCACAACCCAGCAGGGTTTATTAGCCAATACTTTTGAATAACGATTAATCTCATTAATTACTACAGCGTATCGCTCTCGCCAAAATTGACCCTCATCCACTTCTGAAATATCGATAACATGAAGTAGCAGTCTGGTTCTCTCCAAGTGCTTAAGGAATTGAAGCCCAAGCCCAGCCCCTTCTGAAGCGCCTTCTATTATCCCTGGAATATCTGCCATAACAAAGCTTTGTATATCGGAAACCCGTACCACTCCAAGCCCTGGTGACAATGTGGTGAAGGGGTAATCTGATATCTTTGGTCGAGCCGAGGAAGACTTGCTGATGAGAGACGATTTACCTGCATTGGGAAGACCTAACAGACCAACATCCGCTAAAAGCTTAAGCTCTAAATTTAGTTCCCTACGCTCGCCCTTTCCACCTGAAGTAGTTTTACGTGGTGCTCTGTTTATACTCGTCTTAAATCGCGCATTACCTTGTCCCGAGCATCCGCCCTTTGCTACCAAAATAGTGCTTCCTTGAGAAATTAAATCGCCTATCATATCCCCTGTATATTTGTCGTAGGCGAGTGTGCCAATTGGGACTTTTACGAAGAGATCATATGCCGATTTTCCAGTTTTATTCCTGCCTTCTCCAGGGTGTCCATTTCGCGCTTTGAAGATCCTTTTAAACCTGAAATCGACTAAGGTATTTACTCTTTGGTCTGCCTGCAAATAGATGTTCCCGCCGGTGCCTCCATCTCCACCATCCGGACCACCTCGAGGAATATACTTTTCTCTCCTGAAACTTAGACAGCCGTCACCCCCGTTTCCAGCTTCCACTTCTATTTGAACCTGATCGACGAATTTCATTGAGTACCCCTAAACAAAAGCCTACGTGAGATATCTCAAAAGCCAGCAAGCCCGTTGTTCAAAACGGAGCCTCAGAAAAATTCCAAGCCTTTTTACGTTAAAGCAGTAACGCTCACGAACCGTCTGTTGCGAGAACCTTTTCTCTCGAATTTAACATTCCCATCGACTAAGGCAAAAAGTGTATGATCTCTTCCACAACCAACGTTTCTTCCAGCGTGAAAATGGGTTCCTCTCTGTCTGACCAATATGTTCCCTGCCTTTACCCCCTCTCCTCCAAAACGTTTGACGCCAAGCCGTTTAGACTCTGAATCACGTCCATTTCTAGTACTGCCACCCGCTTTCTTGTGTGCCATACCTTTAACTACTCCTAACGTTCAAGATTTCTATTCTAGTCAGACTTTGTCGATGACCAGCCCTTCTTTTATAGTGCTTCCTTCGCTTAAATTTTACTATTTCAACTTTTTTCCCTCGAAATTGCTCGATTACCTTCGCGTCCACCGCCGCTCCCTCTACAAGAGGATTTCCCAAGGATATTTCACCATCATCTAGGACCATCAATACTTCATCAAAGCATACCGAAGAGCCAACTTCAGACCCTATTTTTTCGACATTAAGCTTGTCGCCTACAGCTGCTTTATACTGTTTTCCTCCGGTTTTGAAAATAGCTTGCATAGATAGTCACTCGCTCTTAATTCTTTTTGTTTAATCGTTGCTAATAGGCTGCTTAGAGCGTACCCTTTCACTTTTAATTTAGCCAAAACCGAGTGGAAAGACAGATTTCGACCGATAGGCGCGGTATTCTACAGCAAATCCGCTCAAACAGACAACAAAAAGTTATTTGGTCGCCCAATTTTTAAATCCATGGCTGCAGTGAGGAACTACAGCTAAAACCTAGAATATTTCGAAGTGGTTAGCATAATAGATTCTCCTAAAGGCACAGAACTAAAAAGTGATGTAGTGGAAGACCTGAAAAAGGTAGATCACATCATTAAGAGTAATTTTGACTCTAAAATTAGTCTAGTT
>MDTG01116352.1_pt1 | contig 12842 bp, 10 predicted proteins | sample 811421 | NCBI WGS metagenome assembly MDTG01 (sample SAMN05326645, study PRJNA326480) | marine metagenome | isolation source: seawater | place: Pacific Ocean: South East | collected 2011 | reverse complement strand
TTCTAAAATTCCTAGAGACCCTATGAATAAATCTAACAATATAAAAAATACAATAGGCATAATTACTCATGGTCATTTTGACCATATTGAAGGAATTGATTTTATAAAAGATAGATACGGTGAAATAGAAATTTTTATGGGCTTTGAAGATTCCAAATACTTAGATTACTCTGGCAAAATAACTAAATTAAGATCACAAGAAAAGATTATTCATGAAGATATTCAACTTGAAATAATTTATACTCCTGGGCATTCTCAAGGCTCTATTTGCCTATACTTTGATGTCAAAGAGAAAAAATATTTATTTTCAGGAGATACTTTATTTCCAGGTGGTCCTGGAAAAACAACTAGTTATTTAAATTTTAAGAAAATCTATGAATCTATATCAAATAAAATTTATAAATTACCAGATGAAACAATTATTTTACCAGGTCATGGTTCAGGTATTTCAATTGAAGAATCAAAAAAAGAATTTCATAGTTTTGAACTTAAAGGACATATTTTTGGTGATATCACTTGGAAAAAGTAAGCCTTCTATCAAATAAAAAATTATTAGATCTTATCTTTTTTGTAAGTTCAATAATTTATATACTAACCTTAGATCGATACATAATAAATTTATTGAAATATTTTTTTAGTGGAAAAAATATCGATTTGATTGATTTTTTATTTTTTTCACTTTTTAGTTTAATTTCATATATCTCAATAAAATATTGGGCAAAAATAATAAATATTTCAAATCAAATGGTTAATATATTATTATTAGGTATTACAGTCCTTTCTATTTTTAAAATAATTTTTAGCTCTGATTCAATTGAAATATTAATGGATGTAATAATTTTAGATTTTGGAGCAATTTATGTTATTTATGAAATAGTAAAAAGATATCACGTAAAGCCTGATCTATGGCTTGGCATAAACAAGTTTAAAATTGAAAATTTACGTTATGCTGGATTTTATTTTATTGCTTGGCCTGTAATAATTATTTGGTCACAGATAATTGAATTTTTTGACTTAGATTTTTTCAAAAGTACAAATTATTCAGAAGAAATTTTCTCTTCTTTGAATAATAATTATTTAGTAATATTTATAATGGCTTGCATAGTAGCCCCAATATGTGAAGAAATAATATTCAGAGGATATTTTTTTCGAGTTTTAAAAGAGAGATTTAATTTATTATTCGCAATTATTACAAATTCAATATTTTTTGGATTAATTCATTTCGAACCATCGGCTATAGTTCCTGCAACTATTCTTGGAGTGTCTCTTACATTAATTAGGCTTAAGGCCAAAAGCTTATTGCTTCCTATAACAATCCACGCTTTACATAATCTTTTGGCATTTATAGTTACTTATCTAACACTATAATAGTAATTAGGAGTTACTTTTGATATCAAATACTATAAAAGCTAATAATAAAACAGCGATAATACCATTTATTACTTGTGGCTACCCTGATGTAAAAAATTTCATAAAACTTTTGATATCAATAGAAAAATCTGGTGCAAGTGTAATTGAAATTGGAATGCCTAACAGTGATCCTTTAGCTGAGGGTCTAACTATTCAATATTCCAGCACCATTGCTATACAAAATGGTATTAATACTCAAAAATGTCTTGAAATTGTGTCAAAGGCTAGAGATGAAGGACTTAGTATACCTGTTGTATTAATGGGTTACTACAATAATGTTTTAGCGTACGATATAAAAAAATTTTGTAGCGATGCAAAAAATTCAGGTGTTAATGGTTTGATTGTTGCCGATTTACCAATATTTGAAGCTTCACCTATTATTAAAGAAACTGAAAAAAACGGTATTTCTTATGTACCACTACTTTCAGTAAACTCGTCAAAAGAAATAATCGAAAGTGTCTCTAAAATTGCAACGGGCTTTATATATTGTGTTTCTGTATTAGGGATAACTGGAGAAAGAAAAATAACATTTGATAGAGTTGAAAAATTAGTAGAAACAGTAAAAAAACTCACTGATATCCCAGTAGCAGTTGGCTTTGGAGTATCAGATAAATTAGATGTAGAAAATATTGGAAAATTTGCTGATGCAGCAATTATTGGATCAGCATTGATTAATAGATTAAAAAATTGTAAGAATGATAATATTATAAAAACAGCAGAAAGCTTTATAGAAAGTTTAGTTGAATAAATGAAGAGGGAAAAATGTTGGTAAGGGGTATTAGAGGGGCTACAACTGTTAGCCAAAATACAAAAGAAGATATTGTTAAAGAAACTTCAACTTTACTTAGCGAAATGATTAGTGCTAATGAAATAAATACGGAAGATATCGCTTCAATAATTTTTACAACAACTTTTGATGTTACATTAGAATTTCCTGCGGTAGCTGCTAGAGAAATTTTGTCCCTAAATACTGTTCCTTTATTAAATATGCATGAAATAAATAATCCAGATGGACTAGAAAAATGTATAAGAGTACTAATTCACTGGAACACAAATAAAAGTCAAAAAGATATTAAGCACGTGTATCTAAATAATGCAACTAACCTTAGAACAGATTTATAAACTTAATAGTTATGAGAATTATATAAAATGATTCGAATAAAAATAATTTTATTCATTCTAATAATGCTAGGTATTTCATATATTTTAGATAGAATAACTCGTTCAAAATTTGATAATAAAAAAAACTTAAGGTTTATTTTATTATCGACTATTCTTTCATCTTCAGCTTTGATAATCGCGTTTGTTTTGTTCTACCTTATTTCATAACTATAAATCTCTTTTTTACCAAAATGTTAGAAATTAAGATAAACTAGAGTAAGGTAAATTAAAATGAACAAGAATTATTACACATATTATTATTTTAGGCTAACAGAGTCTTTTTAATTGTGTAATTTTTACCAAGTACTTAAAAGGCTCTAATAAAGAGCCTTTTTTTTATTAATAGCAAAAAGTATATAAAAAGGTAATATCATGAAAAATATACAGAACTTAAATATTAGAGAAATAGCGAAGCTACCATCTCCTGATGAATTTATAAAAAATATTCCATTATCAAACTCTCAGTCAAACTTAATTATGGAATCTAGAAAAGTTATTGAAAATATCTTAACTGGTAAGGACGATAGGATATTATTGTTAGTTGGTCCTTGCTCGATTCATGATAGAAATCTAGGTATAGAGTATGCAAAACGACTTAGAGATTTAGCGGAAAAAGTTAAGGATACTATATATATTGTAATGAGGGTCTACTTTGAAAAACCTAGAACAACTATAGGGTGGAAAGGGCTAATCAATGACCCTGATCTTAATGGATCTTTTAACATTCCAAAAGGAATAGAACTAGCAAGAAATATACTATCTGATGTTACAGAATTAGGTATGCCTACTGCCACAGAATTTCTAGACCCATTTACACCACAATACATTGGAGATTTAGTTTCTTGGGGAGCAATTGGAGCTAGAACTGCGGAAAGTCAAACTCATAGACAAATGGCAAGTGGACTATCAATGCCTATAGGGTTTAAAAATGGTACTGGAGGATCCGTTCAATTAGCTATAGATGGAATGATTGCCTGTTTAGGAGAACATGCATTCTTAGGTATAGATAATGATGGTAATAGTTCTGTTGTAATAACAAAAGGTAATCCAGCTAATCATGTAATTCTTAGAGGTGGTGCATCAGGAACAAATTATGATAAAGAATCTGTAAGAGATGCACAAGAACTATTAGAAAAAAACGAACTAGATCCTGTTGTTGTTATAGACTGTGCTCATGGTAATTCAAATAAGGATCATAATAGGCAACCTATTGTATTTAAAGATGTTATATCTCAAAGAATGCAAGGTAATAAAAATATCGTTGGCCTTATGATCGAAAGTAACATAAATCCTGGTAACCAGACTCTAGGTGAAAATTTAGCTGATTTAGACTATGGAGTATCTATAACAGATAAATGTGTAGGTTGGGAAAAAACTGAAGAAATTATTTTAGAAGCTAGTAAAGAATTAAAGAACTAAATTAATGAAAAAATAATGAAAAGTTTTGATCAACAATTAATTCAACTTTCAAAATTAATCGAAAAAAATAAAACAGCATTTTGTATAGGCACATTTGATGGAGTTCATTTAGGCCATAAAATGTTATTCGAACAATTAGTTAATAATTCAAAGAATAATAAATTAAGTTCCTTAGTTATCGTTTTTGAAAAAAGACCTAGAGAAATAGTAAGCAAAGGATACTCAAGGCCATACTTATCAGACTTTTATAAAAGAAAAAATAAAATCTTAGAAAATGAGATAAATTTTTTATTTACTATGGAGTTTAACGATGAACTGAGAGTTCTAAGTGCAGAAGCATTCCTAAAGAAACTGATAAGTCACGCAAATATAAAAAGCATTATTGTTAGCGAAAATACAAGAATTGGAAATGATCAGTTATTTGGTAAAAATTTAGAAGATTTATGTATCAATTTAGGAATAGAAATTTCTAATATAGAAATGAAAAACAATTTAAAAAAAGTGATCTCTTCTTCTATGATCTCAAAATTTATAGATGAAGGAGATTTTATAAATGCTAATAAATTTTTAGGTTATGATTATACCTTTGAAGGTATGGTTGTAAAAGGAGATCAGATTGGAAGAACTATAGGATTCCCAACTGCAAATATAGAAGTTCAGAATGAAATTCAAATTCCCGGAGATGGTATTTATGCATGTATGGTAAACATTAAAGGAGAAAAATTTAGAGGTGCCCTTTCTATTGGCAATAGGCCTGTAATAAAAAATGATCCTGCAAGAAAAATAGAAGTTTTTATATTAGATTTTGATAAAAATATTTATGATATTGAAATAGAGATTTCAGTTATTAAGAAAATAAGAAATCAGGAATTTTATGATTCTATAGATATTATGAAGACACAAATAAAAAAAGATATTATAAATATTAATGAAGTTTTAGAAAGATAGTATGAATAATCAATTTAGTAACATAATTGAAGAATTTAAGTGGAGAGGTAGTCTAAAAGATTACACGACTAACGCTGACTCAATTTTAATCAATGAAAAAATTACTTGTTACAACGGTTTTGATCCTACAGCAAAAAGTCTACATATTGGCAACTTGATACCAATATTAGGGTTACAAAGATTACAAAAATATGGTCACACACCCATAGTAATAGTTGGTGGAGGAACAGGAATGATAGGAGATCCTTCAGGAAGAACTGATGAAAGAAAGTTAATGAGTGAAGCATTAATAGAAGAAAATCTTGCAGGTATTAGGGGTCAGTTAGAAAAATTTCTAGATTTTGACAATAAAAAAAATCCAGCTCAAATAATTAATAATGCTGAATGGCTAAATCAAATCAACCTAATTGATTTCTTAAGAGATACTGGTAAATTTTTCAACATTAATAATATGCTTGGTAAGGATTCAGTAAAAAATAGATTATCTAGAGATGAAGGTATTTCATTTACAGAATTTAGTTATCAATTATTACAAGCCTATGATTTCTTGTATTTATTTGAAAATTATAATTGTAGTTTCCAAATGGGAGGATCTGATCAGTGGGGAAATATAGTAGCTGGTATAGATCTAATTAGAAAGAAAAATCCTTTAAATAAAAACAAGGCTCATGGAATAACTTACCCCCTATTAACTACATCCTCAGGTGAAAAATTTGGTAAAAGTATAGATGGAGCAGTAACATTAGATCCAAACGTGACGATCCCATACAAACTTTTTCAATATTTCTATAATTCTAGTGATGATGAAGTATTGAATTATATAAAGTTATTTACTGACATTAACATTGAAGAATTCAACGAGCTAGAAAAAACAACTTTAGAGTCCCCATATAAAAGAGAAGCTCAACTATTTCTTTCAAAAGAAATTACACGAATAGTTCACGGTGAAAAAGGTATGAATAGTGCACTTAGGCAAACTGAAGGACTCAATCAAGGAAAATGGGAAATCTTAAATGATAATGATTTTTCTGATTTATATATTGGTTCAGAAAGTATAAATCAACTTTCAAGAAAAAAATTATCTAATGGAGTAAATATACAAGAACTAACTGTTGATTATGACTTATGCAAATCTTTAGGTGAGTCAAAAAGACTTATTAACCAAGGTGGGATTTCATTAAATGGGAAAAAAATAACAGATCCAGAAATGAAAGTATTTGAAAATGATCTCAAAGCAAATAAAATATTAATTATTTCAAAAGGTAAAAAAAATCATAAAATAATTAAGGTTGATTGAGACTAATTTTCAAATTACCAATAGTATCTAATAAATGGTAACAAAAAAAGAAAAGCTATTAATAGTTGATGGGCATGCGATGGTTTTTAGAGCATGGTTCTCTATACCTGAAAGACTAAATAGCAATAAAATAGACACTCGAGGTGCATTTGGTTTTATAAATACTTTAATAAAATCAATTAGAGAGAATAATATCACCCATATTGCAGTTTGTTTTGACACAAAAGCTGCCACATTTAGAGATGAAATATTTCCTGAATACAAAGCTCAAAGACCTCCAGTAGATCCAGATCTTCATAAACAGATACCTATAGCAAAAGACTTATTGGAATCAATGGATGTTCCTGTGTTTGAAAAAGATGGATTTGAAGCAGATGATTTAGTAGGCACAATAAGTGATATAGCTAATTCAAAAAATATAAATTGTTTAATTCTTACCGGTGACGCTGATCAGCTTCAGCTTGTTAACGAAAAAACTAATGTTTTGATGTACTCTGGATTTGGAGATATAAGAATATATGATGAAGAAAAAGTTCAGGAAAGATATGATGGATTAGGTCCTGAATTTGTAGCAGAAATTAAAGCTCTTGAAGGAGATCCATCAGATAATATACCTGGCGTACCAGGAATAGGGAAAAAAGCTGCAAGAGCACTATTATCAGAATTTGGTCATTTTGAATCTCTTTTTAAGAATATTGAAAACATTGAAAATATGCCTATTAGAGGTGCAAAAAGAATACAAAACATTTTATCTGAAAATATTGAAATAGCTAAAAAAGGGTTAAGTCTAACCCAAATAGTTAGAGAAGTAGATATAGATTTTTCAATTGATAATTGTGAATTTATTAATCATAATACTGAAAAAATTAAAACTACTTTTGAACATTATGAACTTAGAAATAGCTTCAATAACTTGAAAAGTATAATTGAATTTCCAAGTGAATTTCAGCTTGAAATCAATGTCGAATCTAATAATACAGATATACCAAATGATCAATTGATACTAGTAAATGATCAAGAATCATTTGAAAGAATGATTACAGATATGAATAGTTCAGATCATTTTTCTTTCGATACTGAAACAACAGGATTAAAAACATTAGAAGATGAAATTATAGGTGTATCATTTTGTAATTCAGAAAATAAATCTTATTATTTAGTCATAAAACACGATAACTTGAGTGTTAGTTTTACTAAAGAAAATTTTGAAAAATTAAAATCATTATTTGAAAATTCAAGTATTTCAAAATCAGCACATAATGCTAATTTCGATATTATGGTTCTAAAAAATTTTGGGATAGAGGTTGAGAATCTAAATTTTGATACTGTGATTGCAGCATCATTATGTGGGAGAAAAAGCTTAGGACTAAAAAACTTATCTTCAGAAATATTAAGTATTAATATGACTAAAATAGAGGAATTAATCGGCACTGGAAAAAATCAAAAAACATTAAATCAGGCAAATATATCAGAAGTTTATAAATATGCGGCTGCAGATTCATTGATAACTTATAAACTCAGAAATTTCTTTATGGAAGAATTGAAAAAATTTAATCAAGAAGATTTATTTTATGAAGTAGAAATCCCTTTAATTAAAGAAATTATCAATATGCAATATAATGGATTCCTAATTGATTCTGAAAAATTATCTGAAATGTCAGCAAAACTTGAAGTTGAGCTTAATGAATTAGATCAAGCAATTCATAATACTTATCCAGAAAAAGATTTTAATTTAAATTCTGGTAAACAGGTTGCTGAAATTCTAATTGGTGAATTAAAGGCCCCAGCAATTAAAAAAACTAAAACAGGAATATCTGTAGACGCAGACGTTTTAGAAAATTATTCGAAAAACAAAAATTTAGATGAAAGAGTTAATCAAATTTCATCTGGCATATTAAGATATAGAGAATTGTCTAAAATTAAGTCTACATATGTAGATTCTTTGCCTAATCTAATTAACAAGAGAACTAAAAGAATTCATACTACTTTTAACCAATTAGGCACTTCAACGGGTAGATTATCAAGTCAGAACCCAAATGTTCAAAATATTCCAGTTAGAACAGATATTGGAAGGCAAGTAAGATCTGCGTTTATAACAGATACAAAAAATAACTTTCAAATGTTAGCTGTAGATTATTCTCAAATAGAACTAAGAGTTTTAGCTCATCTTTCTAAAGAAGAAAACTTGGTAAAAGCGTTTATAAACGGAGAAGATATACATAATTCAACTGCTAAACTTATGTACTCAACTGAAGAAGTTTCAACAGAACAAAGAAGAATTGCAAAAATCTTAAATTTTGGAGTTCTATATGGATTGGGACCACATGGAGTTTCGCAACAAACTGATTTAACTAGACAACAAGGGAAAGAATTTATAGATTTATATTTTGGTAAGTATCCTGGAATTAAGGATTTCCAAAAAGAACAAATAAATTCATCAAAATATAAAGGCTATTCTGAGACATTATTGGGAAGAAGAAGATATTTGGAAGATATTAATTCTCCAAACGCCAGAGTTAGAGGATTTGCAGAAAGAATTGCAATAAATATGCCTATTCAGGGCACAGCAGCAGAGATAATAAAGATTGCAATGATAAATTTAGGAAAAGAACTAAGAAAAAATCTGATGAAATCTAAAATGCTCATACAAGTTCATGATGAACTAATTTTTGAAGTTGCCCCAGGAGAGCTAATGGAGCTTAGCATGATGATAAATGAAATAATGCCTAGTGCAATAAAATTGGACGTACCAGTGCTAGTAGATATAAAAACTGGTGACAGTTGGGGTAAATTAGAATAATTTTCTTATATAATAAAACTTGTCTGTTTTCGTTTTTTGGAGGGGTGGCTGAGTGGTTGAAAGCGTCTGTCTTGAAAACAGGAGTATCCGTAAGGGTACCGCAGGTTCGAATCCTGTCCCCTCCGCCATTAAGTTATGAATAAAAAAATCTATCTTAATCTGTCTCATTAAGCCAAGATTCTTCAAGTGACTCAATTTGATTGTTTATATTTTCATATTCTTCAGAGAGAGAATTAAGTTTTTCATAATCTGAAATATTTTCATTTGCAGTTAATTTTTTTTCTAAATCTTTTTTTTCTTCAGTAAGTTTTTTTATTTTATTTTCCAAATTTCTGATTTTTTTTCTATCGTTATTATTTTTATTTTTAGAACTTTCTTTATTTTTTTTATCATTACTCAATGAAGCTCTGTACTCATCAAGATCTCCCGAAAAATTGTTTACTGTACCATTTTTCACCATTACCAGATGGTCAGCTACATTTTCCACAAGTTTAGAATCATGGCTTACAAGAATAACACATCCTTCAAAGTCATTTAGTGCATTAATAAGAGAGGTTCTTGAGTCAATATCAAGATGATTTGTAGGTTCATCAAGTAATAATATATTTGGAGAATCATAACTAATCAAACAAAGAATAAGCCTTGTTTTTTCGCCTCCAGATAATTTATGTATTTTAGTTTCAGATTTTGTTTTATCAAAACCAAATTTTCCTAACACACCTCTTATTTTCAAGTCGTCTTCGTTCTTTAATTTTGCAGATAGAACTTCAAATGGAGTTAAATTTAATTCTAATTCTTCCGATAAATGTTGAGCAAAGTAGCCAATCTTAATATTTTTATTCTTTAAGATAGTTCCTTTCATCGGATTAATTATCCCTGAAATTAATTTAATTAGAGTTGACTTACCATTCCCGTTAGCACCTAATAAAGCTATTCTGCTATCGTTTGATATGCTAAGATTTATCCCTTTAAGTACGGGATTATTTGTTTCATATCCAACATCAACCTCGTTCAATACAATCATTGAAGTTCCAAGATTTTTTGGTTTAGGAAAAGAAAACTTAATGGATCTATCAGTAATTACTGCATCAACAAAATCCATTTTTTCTAATGATTTCAATCTACTTTGTGCCTGCTTTGCTTTACTGGCTTTGGAACCAAATCGATTTACAAATTTTAGAACATTTTTCTTATATGCTTCCTGTTTTTCAAATAATAATTGTTGACTTATTTTTTTTTGAGCATATTGTTTTTCAAACTGATCATAATTTCCTGTGTACAAGTTTAGTTTTAATTGGTCAATATGAATAATATGAGACACTGTTTTGTTTAAGGTTTCTCTATCATGGCTGATTAATATAAACGAATTTTTATAATTTACTAAAAAATTCTCCAACCAAGAGTTAGTTTCAAAATCTAAGTGATTTGTAGGCTCATCGAGTAATAATAGATCAGGTTCATTGAACAAAGCTGCCGCCAATCCCACTCTCATTCTCCATCCACCTGAAAAGTCACTTAGAGGTTTTGATTGATCTGTTTTATTAAAACCAAGACCAGAAAGTATAGTTGAAGCTTTCCAATCAGAATCGTATGCATTAATTTCATCCAACTTATTAAGAATAAAAGATATTCTTTCAGGATTTTCAGAAGTCTCCAATTCTTTAAGTAAAATTTGTTCGGTAGTTCTACTTGATAGGACAAAATCTAATAAACTCAACTCAACTTTTTGTATTTCCTGCTCTAAGATACCAATTGTTCTGTTCGACTTTAAATTAATATTTCCTTCTTCTAAGGATAAATTTTTAGTTATTAAGTTAAATAATGTTGATTTACCTATACCATTTGATCCAACAAGTCCTAAGTGGTAATTATCAGGAATTTGTAACGAGGTGTTTTCAAATAATTTTCTCTTCGAGATAGAGTATGAAATATTTTTGAATTCAAGCATAAAAAAGATATAAAAAATAAATAATTATTTTTCTCTTTTAGCTAAGTAATTATTTATTAATTGCAAGACCACAAGCCAAGCTGCTGTTGACCCAAAAACAATTATCAAAGCCCACAATGCTTCCATTTAAATCTCCTCGTTATTCTTGAACTAATATACTTATTATATGGCAAAGATCTAAAAAAAATTAGAAACTAACCCAAAAAAGTATTATGAAATATATCATAATAGGATTTAATTACTTTGTCAGTAATTAAAATTGTAAGAATTTCATTAATGAATTTACACGAATATCAATCACGAAACCTATTAAAAGATTACTCTATAGTATTTCCAATGGGGGATATAGGAGAGTCTCCAGAAGAAATTTATAATATAGCCAAAAGTTATGATGGAAGTGTAGTTATTAAAGCACAAATACACTCAGGCGGAAGAGGTAAGGCTGGTGGGGTCAAACTATGTAATTCTCCTGAAGAGGCTAAAGAATTTGCAAAAGGTATATTAGGTATATTAGGTAAAAATATTATTACAAGCCAGACAGATTCAGATGGAGTTATAGTAGAAAAACTACTAGTTACTGAACTAACTGATATAGATAGAGAATTCTATTTGTCTATTACAATTGATCCAGATTTTGAAGGGGCAGTACTTATTATTTCTTCGGAAGGTGGAATGGATATTGAAAAGGTAGCAGAAGAGACACCTGAAAAAATCATAAAACTACCATTTGATCCCATAATTGGAGCTAAGCCTTATGAATTAAGAAAAATTATAAGAAGTTTAGACCTGCCTAAAGAAGCAAATAATGAATTTATAAAAATGATAAATAATTTATATCTTGCATTTTTGGCGACAGATAGCACTCTAATTGAAATAAACCCTCTTGTTTTAGACAAAAAAAATAATTTGATACCTTTAGATTGTAAAATAAATATTGATGATGATAGTTTTTTTAGGCAAAAATCAATTTTTGAGCTTAGAGATAAAAATCAAGAAAATCCTATAGAAACTAGAGCAAAAGATTTTGATCTTGCTTATGTAAAGCTAGATCAAGGGAATGTGGGATGTTTAGTTAATGGAGCTGGATTGGCAATGGCAACAATGGATGTAACAACTAAATCAGGTTGCTTTCCAGCAAACTTTCTAGATGTAGGGGGTTCAACCGATAAAGAAAAAATTAAAGAGGCTTTCAGGATACTTGTTTCCGATAAAAATGTTGAGTTTTTATTAATTAATTTATTTGCTGGTATAGCTAGAGCAGACTTAATAGCTGAAGGTGTAGTTGAAGCTGCTAAAGAAACTTCTTTTGACCTCCCAATTATCGTTTCAATGAGGGGAACAAATTCTGAAAGAGGGTTTTCTATACTAAAAAATTCCGATTTAGACATACACATTGCAGAAAATTTAGGAAATGCAGCAGAAGTACTAAGTGTGTTAAATAAAAGGAAATAAAAAATGATTTTAGATAAGAATACAAAAGTAATAGTACAAGGATTAGGTAAAGATGGTACTTTTCAAGCTCAACGATCAATAGAATATGGCACAAATGTTGTGGCATGTGTTCATCCTAACAGGCAAGGGGTTTTATTTGAAGGAAGTATTCCATATTTTGAAACAGTAAAGGATGCAGTTGATGAAACTAATGCTAATGTAGGTGTTATATATGTCCCTGCTCCCTTTGCAATGGATGCTATTATCGAGCAAATAGATGCTAAGGTGGAAATTGTGGTTTGTATAACAGAAGGAATCCCAATACATGACATGGTTAAGGTAAAAAATCACCTTAAAGGGAAAAAAACAACACTCATTGGGCCCAATTGCCCTGGAATAATACTTCCTAGGTTAAAACTTAAGGTTGG
>MDTG01103190.1_pt1 | contig 12842 bp, 12 predicted proteins | sample 811421 | NCBI WGS metagenome assembly MDTG01 (sample SAMN05326645, study PRJNA326480) | marine metagenome | isolation source: seawater | place: Pacific Ocean: South East | collected 2011 | reverse complement strand
GTGGTTTCTTCTAATGCCCAGGGAGAGCAAGCCAGTAACGTTTTAAATTTAGTAGAAGAAAATGAAGAAGATTTTTCAATATTTGAACCGCCAAAATTGAACGTTAACGACATTGAGCTAAAAGACGACTACCTAAAAGATGACTACAAGAACTTCAATAATCTACAACCAGCTCATTTTGAGCTAAGCCCAAAAAAATTCGCCCATATTTTGAAGGAATTGAGGCAGGTTGCGGTGAAAGCCGCCTCTTTAAATGAAAATCAATCGATTGACTTAGAGCTTTTAGAACATTCTAGTCCTGGTGCACTCGATACCTTTGTGAAATTGATTGATTTAGGACAAAGCGTTTTAAATGTACAGGATGATCCGCAGGTTAGTAGTGATAAGATTGTTAATGCAGCTTTAGAGAACGGATTATCAAGCAACGAAAAAAACCTTGATGACAAAGGAAGCATTGATAGGTCGCAAATATTTGACATGCTGGCGAAACTTGGACACCGCCCAATTGAGGCAGATGAAAAAATTGTACGCACGGCTAATCTTGTATTTCCTTCCGAGATAAAGCCAGCTCAGGTTCTCAAAATTTTACCAAAAGCTTTGCAGTTGCCAATGGAGCAACCCGATAAAATAAGTCAAAGCGTTGCTAGACAAACTACCGAAAACCTTAGCGAGGCTGCGGTGGAAGAGGGTGGTACCCTTTCAAGTGAAGAATCAAAGGATGGACCCAATAAGATAACAAGCGCGTCTAAAAGTACGATTTCGGTCACGGAGATAATGTTTTCTCCATCTGATAGGGAAAAGAACTTTTTGCAAGAATTAGTATTTTCAAAAGATGTAGATAAAAATGACGTTGCCAATAACCGCGTGCAATCATATTCCTTTGAAAAGACTGGTTTGGAAGGGAAACTTCAGAGTGTCGGAAAAATTAATACTGCATCTGAAGGGAGCCAAAGTCTTGAAGTAGCCAGTAGTGAATTCATCAAACAATTTGGTGTCGAAAATCAAATTCCTTCGGCGATGGAAATTTCTTCGAACCACTTTGAAAAAAGCACTCCCGGCAAGATTGATAATGCAAAAAATGAAAGTTTGAGCTTTGCTGTAGAGGACTTGATCGAAAATAATTCTAAGTCCCCAAGGCCAATTGATGAAATTCAAGAGCAAACAAAAGTGTTAAATTCTGCGGACGAAAATTCCGCCGGAGGTGCAAATAACTTAAATAGTAACGCTGTTGCTGGTTCAGATGCTGAGGTTAAGTTAAATTATCGGCTATCAACCCATGACACTTCCGAAAAGCAAGATGTGTCGTTTGAAACTGTGGTGAAAGTCAACCAAGCGGTCGTTTCTCAACCTTTGAGGAAAGATAACACTTCACCTGGAATCAAAGCAAGCTTGCAAGTTAGTTCTCCCAATGAGAATGAAATTAAAGAGTTAAGTGGGAAGGCGAGCTCATATTCCGCGCCCTCTACAGAAAGCGCTTTGCCGATTAGCGAGAAAAGCAAGACGATTATTTTAAAAAATACTGTTGAAGCCAAAAGTAATTTAACTGGCAATACTGCAATAAATACGGAAACTGATCTTTCGAAACAGATAATCAAAAATACAGAAGCTGATCTTTCGAAACAGATAATCAAAAATACAGAGAATCTGTCAAACATCGCAGCAAATGAACGCCAGCCTGAAAGTTCAACTCAAGAAACTACGCGGACTAGTATACCAAAACCAGCTAGCTCTGAACCTTATTTCAACAGGCTTTTTTTTACTCCACCGTTTGAAATGTCAGGAAATTCCCTAAGTTCGTTTACCACGAATGTTCCTAAAGTTTCGGAATCAAATACAAAATTTGATCCGATAAGCCGCGTCGTTTCTTCCTTTATTGCTAATGCCGATGTCATAAAGAAAGCTAAACGACCAACTCAGCATGAAAACTTAACTACCTCGGCAAGTATGAATTTTGACACAAATTTGTTACCACAAGTTCCATCTCAATCTCAGTTGCGCCAAGGCAATTCAAATATGGAGTTTGTAGAGAAATGGGTTGATGCCCGTCTAGAACTATCCTCACGCAGTTGGATTCAGAGTATGGCTAAGACCATGGTATCAGCTCTTAACAGAGGAAATCAGCGTCTGATCTTTACGTTAAGCCCTGCTTCGCTAGGTAGAATAAATGTTATTTTTAATAAAAAACAAAACGGTCTTGATGTAAAAGTACACGCCGAGCGAAAGGCAACTATAGCACTTTTGGGATCATCGGAAGCAAAACTTCTGTCTAACCTCGAAAATGCTGGACATAAGGTCAACAATTTGTCTTATGCTGATATGGAGAATTCGCAAGCGAACCCTGACACGCCCGATCATCGGGGATCGGAACGGGGAGCTTACTCTGGGGATAAAAACTTGGAAAATCCACAAAATGCTTCAAAAGATGACAGTCTTTCTGGTACCAGTGAAAATGCACAAAAAGGTCGCGGGGATAATTCAATCGTAAACATAACGGTTTAATTTAGGGTTAATGATATGGCAGAAGAAGAAGAACCAAAGAAAAAATCTAATATTATGACGATATTAATTTTTGTCGTTGCCGGTTTTGTGCTTGTGGGCGTTGGTTTGGGCGTTGGTTTCCTTGTTTTCGGTGGTTCACAATCTAATCCTGAAGATATAGCTAATGAAATTGTAGCCCAAAAACAAGGCGAAGTTGCGGAAGAAGAAGAAGAACCTGAGTTTCCGTGCAAAACGGATGCTGAAGGAAACGACATCATAGATGAAGAAACGGGCGAATGCGTTCCTGATCGAGGACCAGAAAAAATTACGAAGGAAACACCTAAGCAAGAAGTATTCCAAACTTTATATTACGAAATACCGGGTAGCATGACAACGAATCTAAAGGGATCGCGCCGCTTTCTTCAAATTGGTATAGGGGTTTCAACAAAGTATGACCAAGAAATTTTAGATAATGTTGAAAACCATCTCACGTCTTTGAAGGCGGATATTTTGGCCGCGCTCAGTGATTATACTGAAGAGATGGTGGAAGGGCGTGCGGCAAGGAAAGCGCTAGCGAAAGATCTTAAAGAGGTGATCAATGCGAAACTTGAAGAGTTAGAAGGTTTCGGGGGCATAGAGGAAGTGCATTTAACGTCTTATGTAATGCAGTAAGGTTGAGAGATGTCTACATCATCCAAACTTTCAAAAAACGAAGTAGAGGCTCTGATTTCTGGTCTCGACGAGGGGGAAAACTCCGCAGTTGGACCAGAAAGTATCAGTTCTGACAAAAAAATTCGTGACTTTCAATTCGGGTCTGATGATTTATCTCTTTTAGGCGATTATTATGCCTTACGGGTGATAAATGAAAGATTTGCACGGTTTTCAAGAACTGTTTTCCAACCGATGCTTCGTCTCCAACCCAGAGTTACAGCCCTAAATCCTACGGTCAAAACATTTGAAGATTACAGTTTTTCTTCTGAGTCATTTATGAGCCTCACATTGGCTAGAATTGAATTTCTTAGAGGAAATCTGATGATGGTGATTTCCCCTGATCTCATTTCAAAACTTACAAATGCATATTATGGGGGTAATCTTGGCTTAATGAAGGGTGGGCGTCGCCCCGAATTCACATCGACCGAAACCCGTATTATAGAAATTATTACCGAGGGACTTATCGAAGCTCTCGATGTTGCCTGGAGTGAACTAATAAAACTAGAATTTTCTGATATTTCACGCGAGGAAAATCTACAATTTGTTTCCTTTGTAGAAGATAGTGAACAGGTGATCTGTTGTTCTTTTGAAATTCAGCTTCCCGGAACAGAGGCTGCCGCTTTTGACGTACTTTATCCACTGCAAACCTTAAAGCCGATTGCTGCGCAACTTCGATCTAGAATGCAATCTGATAGTGTTGGAAGTCTTTCATGGACGGAGCGTTTGCAGAATGCCGTGTTTAATGTACCTCTCTCGTGTACGGCTCGCTTAACTACTGTCGAAAAGTCCATGGCAAAAATTTTGAGTTATAAAAACGATGATATTTTACCTATAACCATAAATGGTCCTTTAGACTTTGTAGTTGAAGATCGAGAACTGTTTGATGCCGAGCTGGGTGATGTGGGGGGTACATTGGCAATAAGCTTGCTGAAAGAAAACGTGAGTAAAAGGTAAGGTTAGGAACTGAAAATGAGTGAAGAAAGTGTAGAGGTGGAAAATCCGCCCAGTACGAAACCGGGCAAAATTGGTACAGAAAAATTGAAAATCCTCGAAAACATTGAGGTGGCTCTTTCTATTGAAGTGGGGCGCACTGAAATGACTATTCGTGACCTACTTTTGCTGAATGAGGGCTCAGTGATAGAATTGGATAGGCTGGCTGGTGAACCACTCGATATATTGGTAAATGGGGCGATAATAGCCAAAGGTGAAGTGGTAATGGTTGGCGAACGCTATGGTGTAAGATTCACGGATATTGTTGACCCTGAAGAAAGGGCCGAATCTATCTGAATTGGCATGATTTTTGCCTGGCTATCTTTAGGAGATACAAATGGCCGGGCTGGAAGATTTAAATCAAAAGATACTTATCGTTGTTGCATTTATGGCGATATTGGTAATTATTTGGCTGTACATCCAAAGGCAATTTAATAAAAGTTCGAACTTTAGGAACTCGGGTGATCTAAAGCACATTGAAAGCAGAAGGCTTGCACACTCCTCTGTAATTTCGGTTTTCGAAATCAAAAGTAAAACTGTTCTTATACTTCAAGATAAAAATGGAGCTTCTCTTTTAGATTTAACGGCAATTTCAGCTAATCCCGGTAAGGCCAATGGCTAATTCTGGAAAAGTCCTTTTTACTGTCAGTAAGTTATGCGTCTTTTTAGGGATATCAGCAACATGTCTTATTCTAAATAATTCACTAGCTTGTGCTCAACAAATGTCCGTACCTGGATTGCCCGCGCTGCAGGTAAGCCAGGCCGAAGACGGAGTTCAGCAGTATTCCCTGTCTTTACAAATTTTAGCGTTAATGACAGCGATTACTTTGTTGCCTAGTTTGCTTCTTGGCGCAACAGCGTTCACCAGAATAATAATAGTTCTTTCGATTCTTCGACAGGCCTTGGGTACACAGCAGACACCACCAAATCAAGTATTGGTCTCAATTGCCCTGTTTTTAACAATTTTCATAATGTATCCGACTTTGGAGGAAATATATTATTCCGGTCTTTCTCCCTACTTAGAGGGTCAGATGGACGTAATACCCGCATTAGAGGCCTCATCATCAGTTTTGAAGCAGTTTTTAATTGTCAATACTCGGGAGACTGAATTGGCTATGTTTGCTGAACTTGCTGGAGATCAGCCGTACGTTTCAAATGAGGATGTGCCATTTAATGTACTGATGCCAGCCTTCATAACTTCTGAATTAAAGACAGCTTTCCAAATTGGATTTTTGCTATTTCTCCCTTTTCTTGTGATTGACATGGTAATTGCATCAATCCTGATGTCGCTAGGTATGATGATGTTGAGCCCTATGTTAATATCACTGCCGTTTAAACTTTTATTGTTTGTGATTGTGGATGGTTGGGCTATGACCGTTGGTTCGATTGCATCGACTTACCTGAATTGAGGATATTATGGAATTTGATGCAAACATAGAACACTTGAGACTGGCATTTTGGAACGTGGTTATGGCTGCTGGGCCAATCCTTGGAATAGCGCTGGCAATCGGCCTTGTTATCGGAATAATACAAGCAGCTACATCTATAAATGAAATGACACTTAGCTTTGTACCAAAACTAGTTTTTGTTTTAGGTGGGTTTGCATTGCTGTCTGCTTTCATGATGACGCGTTTGTCTGATTACTTCTCATTTATTTTTGAATCAATAACTGCACTTGGTTAAGCTATGGACAGCTTGATTTTCCAACAAGAAAACGGGCTGCCAGGGTTGGCTTTTGGACAAGTAATCGAATTCATTAGCATCTTTTTTTTCAGTTCACTAAGAGTGGGAGCTTTCTTGTTAGCAGCACCTTTCTTTGGAACTCCCTCTATTCCACTGCAAGTCAGGATTGCAACGGCTATGATTCTTTCAATAGTATATTTGGATCAAATAGATCCATCTATCGTTCTGAACGCTGGATTATTCGATTTCATAAAGATTATTTTTGTCGAACTTCTTATTGGAATTTGTGTCGGCCTACTTATGAGTATTTTATTTTCTGCCGTTGCACTCGCTGGAGAAAAGATCGCAGCTTCTGGTGGTTTGGGCTTTGCAGCTCAGGTTGACCCAACCTCAGGTGGGCAGACACCGGTTGTAAGTAATATAATGACTCTATTTCTGATAGTAATTTTTTTATCTTTGGATGGTCATTTAGCGCTAATCCAAGCCATACACAAAAGTTATGACCTTGTGCCATTTGGGGGTGCCCTTCCAATAAAGGACATTAGCCAATATGGAATTGATGCAGCAGGCCAAATGTTCCACGTTGCATCAATTATAATGCTTCCTATAGTAACTTTGTTATTGCTTACAAACTTCTCAATTGGGGTTATCACGAGATCGGCTCCCCAACTGAATTTGTTTTCATTTGGTTTTCCAATGACACTTTTAGTTGTTTTCGTAGCTTTATATGCCTACGCAACGCCACTTGGTTATGCGATGGAGGAACTTACCGAATTTAGTCTTAACTTCGTGAGCGGGTTTTTGATGGAGATAAAAAATGGCCAGTGAAAGTGACGCACAAGAAAAGACTGAAGAACCAACGCAGAAACGCATGGAAAAAGCTCTTGAGGAAGGCCAGGTCTTAAGCTCAAAAGAATTATTCGTTTTTTCAACATTGTTTGCAGGTCTTTTTGTATATTTTGTCGCTATAAATGGAGCAGACCTTATGCTGGGCCACTGGAGCGGATTCTTCAGCTTCGATATGACCGAGTTTGATAGTGAAGCAATACGGCTTAGTTACGAGGCGGTCGCCTATATTTTATTATATGGATTGGCAATTGGCGTGCCGATGGTAATTGTTGTTTTTTTTACTCAAGCCGTACTAGCAGGACAAATAAACTTTGCTGTAAAAGGTATGGCCTTTAAGGGTTCGAAGATAGATCCTTTACAAGGTTTGAAGCGAATGTTCTCGATGAAATCCCTTGTAGAGTTGGTAAAAAGTATCGCCAAGGTGGTTTTTCTAGTGGGTGCAACCTACCTCGTTATATCAAATTCATTATCCTCTTTATTGACTGCCTCTGATGCTGATTTGTTCAACGGACTTGACCGTGCCAATTCACTTTTTATTGCACTTTTTATAGCAATGTTACTCGTCCTGGCAGTGATTGCCTTGCTTGATGTTCTATGGCAGCGTTTCGAATACTTAAAAAAGCTAAAGATGAGTAGACAGGACGTTAAAGATGAGCACAAGCAAACAGAAGGATCCCCTGAAGTAAAGGCCAAGATTCGTCGAATGCAAATGTCTACTGCGGCACAAGCCGCTGAACAGCGTAAAGCACTAGATGATGTCCCATCTGCAACTGCTGTTATAACTAATCCAACCCATTTTGCAGTAGCTTTGAAATACGAAGTTGGGTCAAAAGGTGCTCCCGTGATTTTAGCCCTAGGTCGAGGGAAGCTGGCAGCAGATATTATTGAAATTGCTAGCGCGGAAGAGGTGCCAATTTTTCAAAGCCCATTACTAGCCCGCGCGTTGTTTTTTACTGGTCAAATTGGTGGGGAAATTCATGAGGAGTTATTCAGCGCAGTGGCCGCAGTATTAGCGTTCATTTTTAGGATAGCTAATGGAGAAGAGCTTGATGCTCCAGATATTGAGATCCCAGATGAGCTCCAATTTACAGAGACAGGAGTTTCTTACAGTGCCTAGATTAACGTACAAGAAAAAAATTAGTTTTGGAGAAGCGATTAGTTCCGTCTGTTTTTTCGGAATCGGCGTTGTATGGCTTTCTAAAGGACTAGAATTTTTCGCAGCCGGAGAGACTTTTCGTGCTTTTGGGTTATTCCTTTGTGCTCTGATTAGTTTTGCTGCTTCAGTAAGGTTCACGATCCAAAACACGCTATATAAATTGTTTTTGAGCTCCGAAGAAAATGAAAATAAAAAATAAACCCATATGTAGCGACTGTAGGCACTATTTCGTTACTTACGAACCCAATCGTCCTTGGGGGTGTCGGCATTTTGGATTCAAGTCTAAAAAGATACCAGGGTTAGTCGTTTTGGAAACAAGTGGCACGAATTGTGCTTCTAAAAAATTGAGACCGCGCGCGAGTCAACAAAAAAGGATGGCGGCAAATGGCAAGTAACCAAACAGCAACACCAGCCGATGTGGAGAAGAGCATTCAAATTGCTTTGGATGCAGCCGACGCCGCCATGGACGTCACCTCAGAGTACGCAAAAGTGGCGCAGCAAATCAAAAAGTCTACCACTAAATTGACAAGCATAGAAAAGCTTGGCCGTATCGGAGTGATAATTGGATTAGTAACAGGACTGAGTGTGGCAGCTCTTTCAATAGTGATGTTTCTCCAAGCTTCGTCAAAGCTGAAGGTTTTGACTGAAACTAATACTCAATTATTGACGGTATTTGTCGAGAATGTCGATACTTTTAACGAGAACCTTTCTAAACTGGAGCCTGTTCTAAACAATCTTGAAGAGCTAACTGTCGCCGTTGATCGGGTCGGAGTTAGTCTGGCAAGTTACGGTGATAAATCAGATTTGGCGATGGCTGAAGTTCGTTTGGCAGTCGAAAAAATTAATGAGATTGGCCCAAGTGTTGAAAGCCAAATTGTAAACATGAAAGAAGAAACGGCAGTAATGAATTCCGAACTAACTTTAACTTTCGCTGAAACTACGACTGAAGAATTTAAAGCGCAAAACATGATAATGGGAAATTTCACGCGCGCTATTATTGAATCTATGCAGAAATTTTCCGACCAGTCGATAGACATAAAAGAGCAGCGTATGAGCTTGCAAGAATTGCAAGACGTTAATGCGGATCTCTCGGCCCGTGTTGCTACTTTAGATCAAAGACTTCAGAGTGCTAAAAAGGAGGCTCAAAGGGCTCGTACAGCGGCAGCATCTGCGAAACCTAAGAAGAAAAAAGCACCTAGCGGCGATATAATAAAATTCCCTTAACTTCTGTACTCTGAAAAAGACTTTAATGCCATGGAAGAATTAAAACCAGAAAATATTGAAAATGACTCCAAAGAGGGAGTGAAGCAGAACGTTTTATGTATTGAAAAGGTTGTTGGAGGCTATGCCGGGACATTGGGCTTACAAAAATTAGATGTTATTGTAGGAATAGACGGGGAAAGATTTTATGGCACAAGTCAAGAATTCAATGCGATTTTTGATTTTGAGGAAGAAGAAACAGTATCAGACACTAAATTTGTATTAACCGTTGCTAGGGGTGAAACTTTATTTAACCTCATAGCCGAAATGCGTATAATCTGTGCGTTCGAGGAAATCGAAGATCCTTTTACATCGCCTTCAGAGATTTTGGCACAACAATTAGCAAATGCAAATCGAACAGACTTGAGCAATTATCTATTATTTCATGATAAATACAAAAATGCTGAAATCATAATGCAGTCAAGATCATTAGCAGCAATGGTGGCTCCACCATTCTGGCTCTTAAATCAAAGAATGCCAGAGGCGGCGTTAGCAGCTTTATTGGGCGTAATCCTTACTACAATGGTTCACCCAGTCCTTGGTGCTATTTTCTATTTGGTTTTGTGCATTTATGTTGGGCGCGAGCAAATGAACTTAACATTAAGTTTTATGACTTTTAGAAAATTTCTCTTTAAACAGACAATAGCTGGCGTGAATGAACTCGAAGTACAAGAAACCGCCTTGAGTTTACATAGTGACCTATACTTCTTACTTCCAGCAACTGGATTGCTCCAGACGAAAAAGAAACGAACAATAGGGAAATCAAATAAAGTGACTAGATCGGTAGCCTGATTGTTTGGCCAAACATTTTTGTATCTTTCCGTAGAAAATTGCTTGAGCTCAATTTATGTTAAGCGAAAAAGCGTCAACATATTTTAAGAAAAATAATCTTAGGATTTTAAAAATTCAGTCTTCAACCAAGCTTTTTAACTTGTGTTCACGTTTTCTGTTGGCGGTTGATTTTAATCCTTCTAACTCACGGTATTTAGCAACAGTACGCCTTGCAACCTTGTAACCATCGTCTGACAAACTATTAGATATTTTTGAATCGCTGATTGGCTTTAATGGATTTTCTTTCGCTATAATTTCCTTGATTTTTAGCCGTATCGCGCGTGCGGAAACTCCTTCAGAGTGCTCATCGGCCTGCAACCCGCTACTGAAAAACATTTTCAGCGGGAATGTGCCACGTGGAGTTTGTATCAAAACTGAAGCTGTTGAGCGACTCACTGTGCTTTCATGTATATTTAATGCGTCAGCTACCACGCGCAACTGTAGAGGTCTTATAGCCTCCACGCCCTTATCGAAAAACCCAAATTGATGTCTAAGAATAAATGATGCCACCGATTGTAAAGTCTGGTTTCTTTGCGCAATTGCTCGTGCCAGCCAATGCCCAGTTGCCACCGAATTTTTTATGAAATCTTCAGAGCCGTTATTAGTTTTTGTGATCTTTTTTAACTTTTTCGCATATTCCAAATTAACTGAAACGCTCGGTAAAGAAGATCGGTTCAAAGAAATTTCAATAGCGTCTCCATTCCGAGATACTAAAAGATCAGGTTCTCTTTGATTTTCAATCGGATCGTGCTCGAACTGTGAGCCGGGCTTAGGATTATAATGGCGTATCCGTTTTGCAGTTTCTTTAATTTCGCCGACATTGCACCTGGCTAACGCGCAAAGCTCCTTAAATTGGCCCTTTGCCAAAAGTTCTAAGTTATCAATTACAACTGTCATTGTTGATGAGAGTTCGCCGCGTTCGATTGCTTGTAATTTTAAACATTCGGATAGTGAGCGAGCAAAAATCCCAATGGGCTCAAGTTTTTGCAAACTTTTTAAAACAGTTTCAACGTCAATTATTGAAACGCCTAGCTGTCCCGATATCGTTTCCGTTTCACCCACAAAATAACCGGCGGCAGATAGATCCATTAAGATCCGTTCAGATATCTTTTGCTGTTTTTCAGAGAGCCTTTCGAGACCAAGTTGCTTATTTATAAATTCAACGAGCGTTACCGGTTTTTCACCGAGTAACTTATCTAAAAAAGACCCGGAGATTGAGCTACCACTTGTGGAAGGAGGGCGGTAATCAATCTCGACTTTCTTTTTTGCTTCGGAGTTACAGGCCTTAACCTCAAGGAAAGGGTTGCTCTCAGAAAGCTCTTCAAGGTGTTTTTCAAGTTCAACGTTATTCATTTGCAGTATGCTTATGGCATGCTGAAGCTGTGGTGTAATTACCAAGCTTTGTTTTTGAACCTGTTGGGCTCCGATATTGAGACTTAGTGATGCCATATTGGTAGGAAAGCAAAATTCATGCCATAATTTTCATCAACTGTTAATTTTTCATTTAAGTTTGTCAATAATCTTTGTTAAAAGATTTTAAAACTGGAGTTAGTTTGTGAAAAAATCTGAAGACCCGCCACCTTGCCGTGTATGCTTTTCTATCCGTCTCTTTTTAATATCTATTTTCGGGTTGATTATTATTGGAGTAATAGACCGGGAGCTTATCGCGGGAGTAGCGAATTTAAGTCCCTTAACAATATCTATATCATTTGTTTCTATCTTTGGAGTAATAGCGCTTCTCAAAGCAATTTTTGAATATAAAAATTATAAATCAAAAACCACAAAGTGACTGTATATCCCCCGATATAGGAGTTTGGTTTTATAATCAATCGTACTCAAGTTCAATTTCGATGCGACGATTTTGCTCCCGACCGTCTGATGTTGAATTACTGGCAATTGGCCGAGTTTCGCCGTAGCTAATTGCCTGCAATCGACCCTGCTCAATCAAGCCAGATTGCTCTACTTCCTGAACAACGCTGGCAGCTCGCGCAGCGGCAAGATCCCAATTATCGCGATACAAAGCTCCAAAGCTAATCGGTACGTCATCTGTATGGCCTGCTACTGTAATTGAATTATCGCTACCATCGCTTACTGCTGTTATCTGATCTATGATATCTTGAGCTTGTGGAGTAAGGTTTGCTGATCCGGATGGGAATGCACCGCCAGTCCCAACTGTGACAAATACCTTGTTATCCCGTGTTTCCACATTGACGGCGCCCATATCAATTTGTTCTTGTAATTTTACCTTCAACTCATCGGCCGCGCTTTGTGCTTTCTTTTCTGCTTGAGCTTGCTTTACGAAACCTTCATCTTCCTGATCACCACTAAGTTTTTTAAGTTCACTTTCCAGCTCTGAAACAAACTCAATCAAATCATTTAATTGCTCGTCCAAACCTCCGAAAAGAACTTCTTGCTCTGCTTGACCAGTTGCAAGCCCAGCAAGCGACACAGCTTGACCAACCTTTTTGAATTTTTCTTTCATTTCTGTGGGAGTGTCACCTTCTGCCTTTAGATCAACTACAACTTTATCTTGGAGGGTCGATACTGCGATATCTGCGGCTTGTGAGATTTGCTCAATCGCTTTTGCCAACTTTTCGGCATCCGATTTTGCATCGCTGTCACCCGATGCGTCTTTGTTCTCGCCGCCAAGACCTTCTTCTTCTTCAGCGCCCTCCGAAAGCTCATCTGATCCTTCGCTATCTTTTACATCGCTAGGAATTTTGAGTTTTGGTTGCTCTATCTGAGTTGTTTCGGTTGTCATATTATTGGTGATTGACGGTGAAGGCGAGGGACTGAAGTTCTGTGTAATTATAGATGTCCCCATCGGTTGTTCCACGATGGGAATTAAGCGTTGAACACCAAAAGAGTTTTTCAACGATCCTTG
>MDTG01180130.1_pt1 | contig 12843 bp, 21 predicted proteins | sample 811421 | NCBI WGS metagenome assembly MDTG01 (sample SAMN05326645, study PRJNA326480) | marine metagenome | isolation source: seawater | place: Pacific Ocean: South East | collected 2011 | reverse complement strand
TTACAACACTTATAGTGTTGGGGGTGGTATGTTGTCTACACACACATGAACACACAGAGGCACACGATAAAGGCTGGAAACCCTTAGCTATTTTAGTGATTATACAAAGTATAATCACAAAATAGCTAGGAACTGTCGGAGTGGGAAGATTTTTGCTGTCATTTCACGCATTACACACACCGACACGCTAGGATTTGGCGATTTTTTATAGGTTTTTAACCCTTACAAAGTAAGGGTTTAAAAAACCTTAACCCAACTGCTGTGATGAAAATTGGAACTTGTTCCAAGCCCGTTTGTGTGGCTTGAAACTTTAGTTTCAAGACGGAAAACAGCAAGGAGTTACCTATGATGTACACTACGACAAATGTGACTGTTAATTTTATTAACAGTTCAGGCAACGCAGTTGCTACTGCTTCAAGACCACTTCGTGTCTTGCCAAATGGCAAAGACTTCGGAGTTGTTCGTAAAGGCAAGGTATTGCCTTTCCTTCCGACAAGCACTAACGAGGGTAGTGCTGTTGTTGGTGGCGACAGTTTTACTGTCGACCAATGTCGTGCTGCGAAGATGTCTGATCTTGGTCTAAAGACCAAGTCAGAGGTTAAGGCGAGCAAGCCAAAGGCTACTCGTACTGTGGCACAGCAAGAGGCAACAGTCAACATGTTGACTGCCAAGCTTCAAGCGAAGCCTACGCCTGCTGTCAAGAAGGCACACGCTACTGCTACGAACAACCTTGCTAGACTAAAGTCTAGCGAGGCTGACCAACCACAGCTTGATCTTTCGTCTATGACGAAAGAGCAACTTGTGTCTATCCTAGCAAAGCTAGGGTAGTTTCACTCATAGGGTAGTCGTTATGACTACCCTTTCACATGGGAGGCTACATGCGTTCAACTGTGTGAGAGTTCTGGGAAGTCATTGGCTTAACCAATGGCTAGATACCAATCGCTTTTGGTTGAGATACTCTCACACAGGAACAACAAGCGAGGTTTTATGATTAGATTTATATGCGTACTTATGACAACGGCATCTGCGATTGCTACATTTCTTGCGTACAAGGAGTGGTGGATACATGGAGATTTACTAGGCGTAGCAATAGGCATGACAATCATGACTATGATTGGTATATACACAACGATACTTGGAGACCACAATGAAATGTAAACAATGTTCAACACAATACACACCACACAGATTCAAGGGTGATGTGGCAGGCGACCAACTACAAGAGCATTGTTTACAATGTTCACTCAAACTCATGCGTACTGCAAGGAAGTACAACATGAACACCATGTTTACACGCATGAAGATTAAACCAGAATTACCTGAAGGCACACGAAAAGAAAGACAACTCATCATGCAAGCACACAAGGATAGGATTCGACAGAACGCCTACCTCATGCGTATGGCTGAGAAACAAATCGAACTTATCTCTTACGAGATAAATCACACATAGACACAAGACTTCAAAATCCACTAGATATTTTATACTTTTTCTAAAAGAAAAAGTAAAAATATCTGTGGTATTAGAGTTTCCCTTTCGTAAAGTGACAAATGTTGTCAACGACAGGGGATACATGCAGTAATCGAGAGTCTAAGTACTTAGGTACATTCACCACTAGCAGGGGAGATTACTGCACATGAGGGAGTGTTAATGCACAGTTTCGCACTCCCTCACAAATCAACGACAACAATCGGAGAATATCTTATGGAAAAAACACATAAGTTGTATCAACGACTTCGCAAAGCATTATCAAAATCGTTTGATGATATGCGACATGACTTGAGAAAGTTAGCAAACGAGGTTGTTGAGACAGATGTAAGTATAGCCACACAAGGTGATGCCTTGAAGGAGATACAAGACAATCCTCATATGCTTGTAGACAATTACAGTGGTGTAAAGTTTACATGGGCATGGATAAGAGACAGACTACACACAGACGCATTGCTTTATCTTTGTGATTACAGTGATGAAGGAAGAGGTTTGTCTGCCAACGACAGATTTGAGAACATAATGAATTGCATTGCTAATCCAATGCGTTCACGAGAGAACTCAAAGAGTAGACATGGATACGACTTGGGCGTTCCATCTACACAGAGTAAGTACATAGCAAGTTTAAAGTCGGAACTTCTATCGGATAAATCAACGACTAAACAAGGAGAAAGTATGCAAGCAGAACGTAGACGTTCAACACTTGATTTGACACTTGAAGAATTGATGGCTGTATTTGATACAGTCATGTCTCATTGTGTATCCAAGCAGGTAGGTATCTGTGAAGAATCATTTGTTGCAGATGTAATAAAAGCTTTTGCCTCATGTTATGAGGAAGAGAATAGACTTGTAGGTTTACAAGCATTGGTAAAGTCAAAACTTACAGAAGGTAAGATACCTGACTACACAAATGAGATACCTTGTGAGCCAGAACTTGATGAGTTTGTGCAAGCTATACTACATACACTTGGTGTTGAGTATTCTTATGACAAGCAACTTGTCAAGGAAGCAACGACATCAAGCATTGGTATATCAAAGCAACAGCAACAAATGGTTGACCAACTCATGCAATCCATTGGAGCAAGCACAACCATTGAAGAAATGTTTGCTGAAACTAAACAAGCAGCGGCACATGTTGTGGAAAAAGACGAGGAGATTGCTGAACTAAAGAAGAAGTTGAGCAAGGCACAGCAAGTGAAAGCAACGCCTGCATTTCCTACAGCAATCGTAGCTAAAACTTCAGATGCTACCCCAGCTGGACAGAAAACAACAAACCCAGACGACATTGAGTGTGAGATTGTAAAGATGAGTGCAATGGACATCTTCAAGTCGCCAGATGGAAAGAAGATAAAGGCATTTGATTACGAAGTACCTGTGTTGAAATGGAAGAAACCTAATACAGATGTACCAGAGATTGACCCTAACTATGTATTTCGTGGCAATCTACTAGCAGATGTATTGTATTGTATCTTACATAATCAAAAGGGTTTTCTATCTGGTCATACTGGAACTGGTAAGACAACACTTATTGAGCAAGTGTGTGCAAGACTTGGATATCCTTTCAAACGTGTGAACTTTGACAGTGAGATTACAAGATTGGACTTGGTTGGTAGAGAAGTATTACACAATGAGGGTGGCAACACAGTATCCAAATTCATTGATGGTATTATTCCTCAAGCTGTAAGACAAGCATGTGTGCTGTGCCTGGACGAGATAGATTTTGTTAGACCAGACGTTGCATATGTATTGCAACGAGCATTGGAGAACAAAGGATTTACTGTGCTTGAAGATGGAGATAGATTCATAGAGCCAAACCCATTGTTCAGAATCTTTGCTACTGCAAACACTAGAGGTCAAGGTGATGAGACAGGGTCGTATCAAGGTGCAAGACATCAATCACTTGCTTTCCTAGATAGATTCAATGTGTTTACTCATGTACCTTATCTTTCTGAAGATCAAGAGGGTGGATTACTTATTCGTGCTAATCCTACACTTGATGAGGAGTTGGCTAAACAGTTGGTCAAGTTTGCTCAAGAGGTAAGAGAAGCATTTAGAAATGGTACAATATATATGACAGTATCTGTTAGAGGTTTGTTGTCATGTGCAAGTATGATTACATACTTCATGCCACTCTTTGAAAACAATCTGAACTACACACTTTCATTTGCGATTACAAAATCAATACTGAATAGGTGTAATGCTCAAGACTTTCAGAACATATCTGAAATTGCTCAACGTGTATTCGACACGAAGGGTGGTCAACCACTTAAATTCAAATACGAGGATTAATTATGGTAAAAACTCACGTCTTTGAGCAGTCGTGCATCGCTGCTGCAAAAACTTTTGGTAGGAAACACAACATAAGTGTTGTGTTTCGTGGAACAGATGCAAAGACTGACGGCACTACGATACAGTTGCCTGCGTTGGATCAAACAAAAGAACTTACTGAAAGACAAGTGTCTATTGGTAGAGGATATGTTGACCATGAAGCAGGACATATCAAACACACCGACAGAAAAGTATGGGTAAACGCAATCAAACAAGCAGTTGATTGTGGAGATACACAACTACCTGCACTCATGAACGCATTGGAAGATGTAAGAATAGAACGTCTTATCAATGACGAGTATGCTGGTAGTAAATACAATCTTCAAACAACAGCACAAGCAGTCAATGGTGGTTATCTCAAGATGTATGATAATGACAAGACTATTGCTGACGACATCACAAAGGTTGGTGCTGTTGCTGTGACATGGGAAGGCAGACAAAGACTTGGATACAATTCAGACAACGACAAATGTCTTGATACTTTGCCAAAGCAGATACGAGACAAGGTTGAGAACTGGGTTGATATGGTTGATGGTATGCGTGATACGAAAGACATGGTCACTTGTGCAATCAGTATTGCTAACATGATTCGTAAAGAGAAAGGCGAAGAAGAATTACCCAAGAAGATTGCTGATGCTATGATATCTGGAACTGATTTGGGTATGGGTAAAACCCTCGAGGGTTCCGAATCTGATACAAAACCAGACGGCAATGAGCCTTCTAAACACAACAGTGATTTTAAGAATCACGAAGGGAAGCATGGCTCAAGTATCAACAAGAGTGGTATGCCAGATGATCCAATAGATCCATCACTTGATATACAGAAAGCACTTGGTGTCAAGGAGTGGACTGGTAGTGTTGATTACGACATCAACAAGTTTACTGTTCAAGCGAAATCATCAGACAAGATACATCATGCTACAGATAAGAAAGGTAAGTACAAGAATTACTATGATGAAGATGAAACTTATGGACTTACTATGGCACTTGATGGTGGTGATGAGAAATACAAAAAGGTATTCAACATGCTTGGTAATCAGATGGGTGTCATGAGACGTAAACTTGAGAGAGCATTGATGAGCCAACAAATGAGAGGTTGGGAAAGTGGACATGAGGTTGGTAGACTAGACAGTAAAAGACTTGTCGGAGCATATCAAGGTATACCAAATGTTTACAAGATAAGAGAAGATGTCAAGGAACTTGATACTGCTGTGTCTGTTGTTGTTGATCACTCTGGAAGTATGAGTGGAGACAAGATGAGATTGGCTATGCAATCATGTATCGCTTTGTGTGAATCAATACACAAGTGTGGTTGTAGTCTTGAGATACTTGGGTTTGCTACTGGCTCACACTACAATGAACAAGACCATGACGCAGTTGGTTATAGTCGTAGAGATTATGGCAGAACACAACCAATAGATACTTATGTTTACAAATCATTTGATGACCGAATGAATGACGCAAGACGACCACTTGGTAATATGCTTCGTGTTGCTAGTAATCATGGTAGCTGTAATGCAGATGGTTGTTCAGTACTTGTTGCTACCGAGAGATTACTTGAAAGACCAGAGAGAAGAAAGGTTATGATTGTATTGTCTGATGGTTATCCTCAACATCATGGTCACTCAACAGAATCAAGCAACATATGGCTTCGTGATGTTATTGATTATGCAATCAAGAAAGGTATCGACATCATGGGTATCGGTATCAATTCAAATGCTGTTAAAAGATTTTACCCAGACTATGTAGTCGTACAAGATATCAATGAGTTGTCAAAGACAGTCATGGATAAGCTAGCTAAACGATTACTTGGAGAAAGATTTGTAATTGACAATGCTGATTTGATCAAAGGTAATGCGAGAGCAGTAAGATGAAACAGTATAGGCACTTTACAATACCTCTTTCTTGGACAGTTAAACATGGCAACATGAGTCCGAGATTTTGGAGAGAGGTAATGCTTATTGCAGATGAGTTGCAGATAAGCAAAAACAACAAGAAACTTATGGGAGTAATTATATATGTCCTCAAAAGAAAAAGTAAATCCAATCGTGGTATCAAAGGAAAGACCTATATTTAATTGGTCTGAATTTCCTATTGGTACACACGCAAAACTGTACAGTGGTAGAGTTGTAAAGCTACTGAAAATTTCAGGAGATGATGCCTTGTGGGGTTATGGCAGACAATCAAGAACGTGGTCTTACAAATCTAAGGTCAATGGTTGGTACAAACCAGACGTGAAAGATGATGAAGATATCAACCCACAAACTGTATGTTTTCCTCGTATGAAAACTACAGAAATAAATATGCTAGGTGTACCTGTTGGTACTCTCTGCTTTACAAGTGATACCCAACTGTATCAATTCACTGAACTTCATGTTGATAAAGCTGAAGATGAGGAGAGCAATCAGACGAAGATGAAGTGGCAACTTGTTAGCCTACAACATGAGGAGAAAGACCTTGTTGATGGGCAACTACGTAATCCAAAAGCTGATGGTAGAGAGGAGATATTCTCTAAACAAGGTTTTGGATATGGACAATCATATAGAGAGCAAAGAAGTTATGGCGATCTGTATTACGAGAAGGTAATCTTTCCATTGTGGGAAGAGGACAGAAAAATATTGGACAAGGATAGAATCGAACAAGAGCAAACTTTTGAACGATTAGATTCTATGTTTGACTTTGCATAGGGGGAAACATGTCAGACAAAACTAAAGATATAGAAGATACTATTGCAGATTCTCAACTCAACAAACTTATGGGTAATGAGGAGAAGCAAAGTGATGATAGTTGGTCAACACAGCAAGATGACTTGTGGGAAGATGGACTAGGTGGATTCTTATACAACGAGAACGAGATTGTAGAAGATGATTACTTACCTTCATACAATATGAAGCCTGCTAAAAACAAGAAGAAGGTTGCACGACCAAGACCAACAGTATCAAGTCATGATGAAACCATAACTGATATTGTTGACGAAGTATTTGATAACATCATATCAAGTTTTGATAGTCGTCAGATAGTTATAAACAGTAGTGATTTTCGTGGGCTGCGTAAATGGATTCGAGAATGTGTCAACGATTCTGTCGTCTTTGATCCCGACAAATCACACTACACTAAAACAAGCGAGGTTATAAATGAGTAGTAAATTACCAGATATGAAAAAGATGATGAAAGAGATTGAAGAAGAACAGAAAGATTCTCTGTTCATATTCAATAGTGGAATGGATACCTACAAGAATTGGTTGAAAGCACACAACATTATAGACTTTCAAGTTGATTACTCTGGGTATGCAGATGATGGAGAGATACAAGAAGTTTCTATCAACTTTACCAAAGATGGAAATACAAAGGATAGTATACCACCAGAGTACTTATCATTTGAAAGGGAAGGATATGGTTATACTAAAGAATCTTTAGAGGGTACTCGTTGGAGAGATAATAAGAACGAATCCAATAGGACGTTTGAAGATGTACTTAAAGATTTAGCTTATGATATTCTTTCACTTATGTATGGTGGTTGGGAAATCAATGATGGTAGTAGTGGTACAATCAGATGGGACTCAAAAGAAAACAAGATAAAGGTTGAGCATGGTTGGAACATACAGACTACCGAAGAAGAAAGAGTGAGTATCTAATGGCACATCCAATCGAACATGCAAAATCTAGTGCTAAAAAATATGGTGGAAAGGCAGAAGATTATCTGCCTTTACACAAATGGTTTGATGAAAGTAAATCTATGGTTGCTGACTTTAGGCACAGAAGTTTACGACATCATAGTGAAGGTATCTTCCTGCTTGAAAAAGAATTTGGAACTACCATCACAAACTCAGACGGAAAAGAAATACCTACGAGATACATTGGAGAACAACATGTGTTCGAAGACTTGGGTAGGATACCAAGTTTCAAAGACTACACAAGCAATATGTTTGTTCCAGATTGGTTGCGTAGGGGTAATAAACTATCACATCAAATACAAGGGGGTAATGATGATAAAACTAATCAACAAGATTCTAGTGTTCCTACGAATACGCAAGTATTCTAAAAAGAAAACTAATTATATCTGGTTGCATATAAACAAACTAACTGACGAGAATTGATATGAATATATTTTTCCTAGACAAAGATCCACTACGTGCCTCATCTATGTATGGCGATAAGCATGTAGGTAAACTTATTGTTGAAGTTGCACAGATGTGTTCAACAGCGTTGCACAGACATGGACTACATGATGAGGCTCCATACAAATCTGCATACGAGAAACACCCCATGACTATCTGGGTTGGAGATTCTGTAGCAAACTTCGAGTGGGCTGTATCTCATGGTATGGGATTGGGTAATCAATGGCACAACAGATTTGGTACTGCACACAAAGGCATTGACGCATTGTGTGAGATATCAGTGGTTGCATTATCAAACAAGATTGTAGATTCATTTCCACAATTTGATTTCACAGTGCCACCACAATGTATGCCTGATGAATACAAACAAGATGGTGGAACTCTTGATGATACTATCATGGGTTATAAAAGATACTACACTTTTGCAAAAACAAAAATGCACAAGTGGACAAAGACTAACAAACCTAAATTTATAGAGGAGGTACACAATGCCTAAAGGTAAAGTAAACAAAGCATTACAAGTATTGATAGATGAAGGTTATCTGTCAGTAAGTAAAGCAAAGAAGATTGTGTTGTCTTATGAAGAAGCACAAATGAGTTTTATCCCAAAGAAATCTTTGGATTCGAAGCCAGAGGCTTCGATATCCAAACCAAGTAAGACGAAACCAAAACAAGAATCATACAAGAAATCTACCATTGATCCAGACACTAGGAGTTGGTTAGCAAATGAAAGTCAAAAACCTTTCAACGCTATTACTGACATGGTGTTATTCAATCTGTGGCAGAAGAAAGGTATCTTGAAACGTACAGCAAAATCTATTCATCACTTGTTGCAGAAAGACAACAAGGATATAGACATGTTGGAAGTGATGGCTGAGATATACAAGTCAAGCAACAACAACATGGTTGAGAGAGAGAAGCAAGAAGTTGATGGACGCAAAGGTGTGTTTGTCTATAGACTTACCGACAAAGGTAGAGATTATGTAAGGAGTATTCTATGAGTAAATCAAAAGAAGTAAACGAGAAACTATCCATGAAGATAGATAAGAAAGTCATTGACGTATCTAGGATAGGATTATCAAGGATTGCAAAGAAGAGTGGATTCCTGCCACATCAAATATTCTGCATGGCTATGATACGAATGTTTGAAATGACACGCATGGTAGATAAACAAATGTGTAATGAATTGTTTGCTAGTCTAGTACATAACCTACACAAGAAGAAAGTATTATTCGAGAAGATGGATATATCAGATGATATACTAGACATGCTTTCATCAGACGATCATGTGTGTGAAGATTGCCAAAAAGAAATAGAATCACAAACTAAACATTGACACAATAAGTTTACCTCTGTATGTGTATTGTATAACATACAGGGGTAAACATGAATCAATTCAATGATGCTATCAAGCATTACATCAACGAGGATATGAGTGATACAGATAAGATACTCATACGCAGACAATCAAAACATCTAGGAAAGAAAGACTTGGATTCTATAAACTCTTTAGACATAAAGAGATATGTTAACAGAATACACAAGCACAACAAATCATCTACAATTAAACGAGATTTAAACATCATCAAAGCAGTGTTGAATCACGCATGTGATCTTGGTTTAATGGTCAAGATTCCCAAAATAATAATGCCTAAAGTAGATGACGCAAGAGATAGGCACTTACTCCCCCATGAAAAGAAACAATACTTAAACGAATTACAAGGTGACGAGATAGGAATACTATCGTTCATATTGTATACAGGTTGTCGTTCTGGCGAGGCACGACAACTCAAAGCACACAACTTGTTTCACGATCACTTCATCATAGAAACATCACACAAAGGTAGGTATGGAAGAAAGAATAAACGAGTGGTCAACATACCTAAAAAACTTCAAGCAATATTATCAACAGTAAAGCTCAACACTTCTGGCTATGTGTTTGTTCATAGAGATAAATCTTCACACAGATACATAGGCAAACCTTTTTCAGCGAAGTGGCTACGCAATCACAACAAGCGAGTATGTAATGTAATCGGTATAAAAGACTATACTGTTCACGACCATAGACATACATATGGTACTGAACTTAAACGTCTTGGTGTTGGTGAAACCACGATAGCCGACCTGATGGGTCACAGCAATCTTGACATGGTAAGAAGGTACACGAAGTTAAGCCGTAAAGATCACCAAGTTATTGTAGATAAATTAAGTTGATTGCCGTTAACGACAACTCGACTTTACTTTTTCTTAAACAAACTCATTGCACCTGCGCCTGCCTTGATGCCGAAGCTTGCAGAAATCGCAATGTATAATAAGTTGTGGTAATAAGACGGTAAATCCTGCAAGGCGATAAAGCCTTTGTGTACGTGATCTTGTAAAGGCGTGAAGACTAAAACTGCTGGAAGAAGTAGCACAATTAAACTTACCTCATCTTTCCACGATCCTTTCATCTGATCAACGGCACTCTGTTCCCATGCTACCTTGCCTTTGATCTGATCTTCCATCAGTTTTGTCTCAGCTTTTATCTTTGTTAATTTTTGTTCAGCCTTTGCTTTCTTAGTATCAACGAAACCTTTAACTCCGTCTGCTACTACACCAAGCAATGGCTTTGCTAGTAACTGCCACATTATCCTATATCCTTATAGAAGAGGTGATGTCCAATTGTACATGTAGGTTCCCTACCCACTGCCCACTTAGGATCAACTGCCTCAGTGTGATAGTGTGTTGCTCCACCTGTTGGGTCAGACACACTATCATCTAATACTGATTCTGCTATATCAATAAAAGGTGCTAGTTCATCATCGCTTAGATTTGCAATCTTATCAGAGTTAGGATCGTTGGCATTCCAACAAGAGAATTGCCACTTCTTCAAACACACACCAGCAAGAGTCTTACCCCACCAGCATGGATTCTCTGCACGATTACGGATAACCCACGCAACACCAACCTTCCCTTCTTCAGATTCGCCACGTGCCTCACCCCACATAGTCTTAGCCATGATTTTTATATCTTCACTTTTATCTTCTGCAAATTGTAAAGCCATTAGTAACCTCTCATTTTACCTTTCGCTTTTGGCTTTGATTTTTTCATAGCCATTGCTTTACCAGCAGGTTTTTTAGGCGAAGACTTTTTTGCCATGCCTTTCATTTTCATACCTTTCATAATTATCTCCTAATAGGTTATTTGTTTCAAGACACTTTATTACATCTCTCACGTTGCTTTCGTCCCACGTTCCTTCTTTACCTTTATATTTTTTAAATCTACGAAAGCCTCTCGTCTGCCATATCTCAGCCTGCTCCCTCCTGGATATGCCAGGTATGAGAAACGGCTTAAGACGACAGCAATATTTTATCCACTCTTGTCTTTGATTCTCGTTTAGTTTTTCCATTTCTTCAGGTGTACCATGTACACGCTTACCATCAGCTTTTGCTTTAGCTTGCCCATGTTTAATAAGTTCACTAAGATTACCACGCCACTCATAAGAATGTATGATACCATGATGATACTGACACAAGGTTAGTAAGTTATCTTCATTGTCTTCTCCACCATAAACCTTCGGTTTAAGGTGGTGGTAAATTAAGTTCTCCCGTGTGCCACAAGCAACACAGAAGTCTAGTTTCATTTTGCACCTCTTTCTTTTAAGTATGATTCATACAGGAGAAGCCAATCATCTAATCTCATAACGACAAGTGACTCGCCTGTTTTCATCTGGTTACGTCTATTCATAACAGCAACCAATTCTTCGTCTTTCTTAGCAACCTCAGCTTGTTTTAGTGCAGCATAGATTTGAAATTTTTCTGTGCGTTTACACTCAACATGTAAGTATGGTGTACCCATCAAGTCTGCACGTAGATTATTTATTGCGCCACTCATAGGGGTACGAGAAGCATCAATGTTTATCTTTTCTTTCATGTAGTTTGCTACCTCTCTTTCGTAGCCACTACCTTTACGCTTCGGTGCTTTTCCACTCATTCAATACCTTACAAACTAATCTATGTTTCTCATGTAGTTTTAATAACTCTTTCCTAAAATCTTCAGGATCTATTGTGATGTATTCTTTTGATACCACAGGTGCTACACGTTTTATTCTGAGAGAAACAACATCTCTATTCTCAGTAGCCTCATCCACTTTATACAGTATACAATATGCTGGTATGTTTGCTTTCAATGCCAGCAATCTTGTTGTCCAGAATGCTTTGAATGTTTGCCCGATATCATAAGCATTCTCTGTCAATGCCAATGGTTCATAGCAGTGTTCACAGATTTCACACCCATCTATATCTATTTGTCTTATACCTTTTTGTTTTCTATGCCACTCTGAGAATGGATCGCCTGTCTCGAAATATGTATATTTTGCCACGTCTTTGCCTCCGAAGTTGGTAACGGTTTGTAACGGTGTACCCATTACACCCAGCCATCATGGTCGTTGTCCATGTCGTTTCTTTCACGACACACATCGCAGAAGTATTGATTCTTTGGTCGAGACTCAGTAGACTTACAACCCATACAGGGTCGGTTCCACATTTTTAAATCGTGATCTCTACGTTTCTCGTACTTAGCTCCATCAAAATGTATAATGTCATTTCGGTGTAAGATTCTTTTTGCAGTGTCCACGCAACAGTTGAAGTAAACTGATACGTCTTTCACAGTTATGGTTGATGCATTCTGACGTAGCCAAGCCAAATCCTGATTCGTAACAGGTACTCGCTTTGGCATATGTCCTATAGTTGTGTTTCATACAATACCTACATGTAGTATTTGTCTTATAAGTTATACACAAAATCTAGGGGGGTTGACAAGTCTAAAATTCTTGGTAGAATGCTTGCTTCTATGAAGCCAAGCCAATCTTCGATTGTCTTGGAGAGTAAAGCTAGCGAAGGCGAAGCCGTAGCGTAGTCATTCTACCACCCT
>MDTG01150680.1_pt1 | contig 12843 bp, 12 predicted proteins | sample 811421 | NCBI WGS metagenome assembly MDTG01 (sample SAMN05326645, study PRJNA326480) | marine metagenome | isolation source: seawater | place: Pacific Ocean: South East | collected 2011 | reverse complement strand
TTATGAAAATTGGACTAATATTGACTCGTGGACATATTTTAGCGATGATTGCAATCCAATTCAAGATAGCTGGAATTGTGTTAAAGATGCTTGTTTAGACCCTTTAGATGGAAGTGGTGAATTTTCATCTTTAAACGATTGCGAACAAGAATGTCAGAATGTATCATCAATTAATGAAACTTTAATTAATGTACATATATACCCCAACCCATCATCAAACATTTTCAATCTAGAACTTAGCTTAGATTCTGAAGCTGAAATATCAGTTACAAATATCTTAGGAGAACAAATTTATTTTGAATCAACACAATCAATTGGAGAGTTTAATACTCAAATAGACTTATCAGACTATTCTAAAGGTATTTATAACCTAACAATAAAAACCTCTGATGGAATAAGTAATCATAAACTGATTCTTCAGTAAATTCAAAACCCTCACTTTTTAGTGGGGGTTTTTTATTACATCCCACTCAATCTTATCACTACCAATAAACTTAGTGACGTAATAGTTAGCTCCTAAGGTCTTTTAAAAAGTACTTATATTGTACTAGTGAATTCAAACCAATTTATTAGATTTGAATGAATTTAAATTCTAATAATATGTTCGGATTTTTCAAAAAGAAATCAAAAAAAGAAAAGTTACAAGAATTATACAATAAGAAAAAAGAACAAGCTTTTAAACTCTCTAGAACTAACAGAAAGGAAAGTGATAAACTTGAAAAAGAAGCTAATGATATTTTAATAGAAATTGAAAAAATTAAAGAATAAATGAAAACATTTTACACTCTACTTATTATTTTGATTCCTTTTGTTGGGTTATGTCAACAAACATTTATTCCAGACGATAACTTTGAACAAGCACTTATCGATTTAGGATTAGATGATATATTGGATGATTCTGTAATTACTGCAAATATTGAAGAAGTATCAATACTAGATTTAAACTGCTTCATGATTTTTGACATCACTGGAATTGAAGATTTTACTAATCTAGAAATTTTGAATATCAGCAACAATTTTCTTGATAATGTAGATTTAAGTCAAAATAATAACTTAACGGAGCTAGATATAAGTTCTAACGGAATTGAAAGTATAAATTTAGACAACAACATAAATTTAATTTCTATAGATTTTTCATCAAACAATCTTCAAACTGCAAATTTTGATACTAACTTAAATCTTGTGAACATTAATGGAAATTACAATAATCTTGAAAGCATCATTGTTAACAATTGTTTGGGATTGGAATTATTATATCTGAGACATAACCAAATTACTGAAATAAATCTTGAAAATAATACTTTGTTAAAAGAGTTAGATATGAGAGGAAATCAGTTAATAGATTTGAACATAAATCAAAACCCCGAAATGACTTATTTAAATTGTGGTGATAATGAATTAGAAAATCTAAACCTATTTAATAATACAAATCTTGAAATACTATTATGCCATAGCAACTTTCTAACTACACTCAATCTACATTTAAATATGAATTTAAATATATTAAATTGTAGAAATAATCAAATTTCGTTTTTAAGCCTTGGTAATAATTTACTTATTGATACACTATATGTTCATCAAAACAATCTTACTGAATTAGAAATTTCTTCTAATACTGGACTTGTTCAAGTGTGGTGTTTTGAGAATCAGATAACACAAATTGATTTATCATCGAATATCTTAATAGAAGATTTTAGATGTGATAATAATAATCTGAATAGTTTAGATTTAAGAAATGGAAATAATACTGAGATGATTGTAAATTTAACAGATAACCTTGATTTGTTTTGTATAAATGTTGATGATAGTCAATGGTCTTCTGAAAATTGGTTCGAAATAGATACGCAACACTTTTTTAGTGAAGATTGCAATATGACTTCTTTGGATGATTTAAAGCTCACTAATAAATTTAAAATTTCAGAATTTGATTTATTTGGCAGAATGACAAATGTTAAAAATCAACCAGTTATTGAAATTTATAATGACGGTTCAGTAGAAAAGAAAATAATTATAGAATAAAATCCCACTCAATCTTATCACTGCTAATAAACTTTGTAATTTTATTTTTTTTAAAAGTTTTACTTAAAGTACTGAATATGTATTAACTTTTATGTTTTAATTCAATATATTTGATTGATTAACCAAATTTAATTAAAAATGAAAAAAATATTACTAATATTAATCATGCCTTTATTTTTAAGTTCTTGTGCAACTCTTTTTTCTGGTTCTAAAAAATCAGTTCAGTTCAATAATAACCAAGATGCTACAATTCTTGTTAATGGAAATGAAGTTGGTACAGCTCCTACAGTATTAAAGGTAAAATCTGAAGATATAGTTACTTTTGAGAAAGATGGATTTAAATCTAAAACAGTAATAGTTGATAGTAAATTTAATGCAATTTCCGTTTTAAATTTAACTAATCTTTTAGGCTGGGGAATTGATGCAATCTCTGGCGCTATAAAAGTTCCTGACACAAGAGTATACAATGTTACCTTGAAAGAGGAAAAATGATTTAACCAATACCCTCACTTTTTAGTGGGGGTTTTTATTACATTCCACTCTATCTTATTACTACCAATAAACTTAGTGACGTAATAGTTAGCTCCTAAGGTCTTTAAAAGATTAATTGTAAACCTATTGTTCTTTACAGTCCTTATCCGTATGTAGATTAATTACTACTGGTTCAATGTCTTGTAATTCAGTATCAATTGGTTTGACTTTTGGTAAGCAATAGGGAAGTAGTTTTGATACTGCATTAATATAGTCCATAGGGTCTTCTATCTTATTTAACATCTCCGATATCTTGTTAGAATCGATAGAGTGGCTTAGAAGCTCTCTAAACTCCTTTGTTGAGCTGTTTAGTGAACCTTTTGGTCTACCTAACGGATTACCGCTATTTCCTTTAGTAAAGGGCATTAAATAATAATTAGTTTTTGAGCTGTTGTATAGGTTTTGTTATTGACAATGGTGATAAAATACTTACCCGCTGGTACTCTTGAAATATCAAATCTGTAAGGCTCGTTTTTATTGAGATTAGAAACATTTTCTTTGTGATATATATATATCCTGCTTCGTTATAGATTACTATCTGAGTAGAGCTTCTAATATCATAGTCTAAGACTATATCTATAAATTCATTAGCTGGATTAGGGTGAATATTTAAGTTCTTTAAGGTCTGTGGAACTTCTTCTAGACCACTAGGAGTTCAGGGAATGGCAAAATACCAAGTGCCATTCTGGGCACTTACAATACAAAAAAATAGCCGAGCAAATGCTCGGCTATTTTCATTTGAAAAATATTATTAATCAATCACTATCTTTTCTCTACCCATTTTATTTTGCCCCATAAATTGTAAAAAATATACTCCAGTAGTTAAGTCATTCTTTTGAAGATATTCAATAGAACCTACAACTTGCTTTTCAAATAGTAATCTACCCGACACATCAAACAGCTGATAATGACTGACATTATCGTTGAATTGAATTGTAGCATAATCACTAAAAGGATTAGGGTAAATATTTACATTCAAATCGTATTCCTCTATTGAGGTAGTATCTACCAAACAAATCGCCTGACAAGCTAATTGAGTATTATAAGAGCCTTGATTCAAGCCTACATCTTCACATACACCTGAAGTATAATTACACTCTCATTTGTAAGTGCATTCTAGCCAATTATCCGGATTAAATGGCGTTTTAACCAATTGTAAATCACCCAAGCCGAATATACTAACAGTCATATTAAGACCAAAATTGCTTATGGTGTAAGAAGTTGTAGCTAGACCAGAAATCAAAAGCTGATTATTACCTAAATCTGTACAAGTTATACGATTTAGGGTATAGCAGTTTACAGAATCAAAACGATATACAAATAAAGAATCAGAAGTAAATTCTAAATACATAAGCGGCGCAGATAATGTCATCCAATTTCCGATATACTCACCATCAGAGCTAGTAGTGTCAGAACAGGGTTCATACTGACTTATGTCAAAAGTATGGGAGTAGTAAGTGGTGGTATCAAAAGAACTAAAGAGAGTTAATGTAGTGTTAGCATTTGTTAAATTGTAGATTACAGGAACAGACTGTCCTTCTATTGATAGTGACCATGAATGGCTTGATTCTACCGTATAATTTATTTTGGTTAAATCATAACAGTTGTCTTCAAGTTCGTAAACAAAAATGGTATCTGCAGTAATTTCAACAAGTTCTGTAGTATCACTACTTCTCCATTGACCGATATAATCTTGAGATTGTGCGCTAAAAGGAATAGTAAGAATAGTTAAAAAAAATAAAATGATTTTTTTCATTGGGCGTAGAACTTTAAGATGTTTAAAATATTATACAAATCTACATTTTTTTTGCAGAATATTCACTTTGGAAATCTAGTTTAATTAACTCTTCAAGTATAAGATCATAATACTTAGCTTTAAAAATTAAAACTTTATATAAGCTATATAATATATTGATTATAATTATTTTATGATTTATTTTTGACATTTTGTCAGTTAGTATTTTGACCATTATTTTAAACCCTACTCACAAGACATAAAAAAGATTTGTTGTAACTTTGAAAAATGAGAATTGACATATTAACGATTCATCCACAGCTTTTAAAAAGCCCTTTTGAACATTCCATTTTGCAGCGTGCTATTGAGAAAAAAATAGTAGAAATAAAGCTACACGACATTCGCTCCTACTCGACTGACAAACACAAAAAAGTAGACGATTATCAATTCGGTGGTGGCGCTGGAATGGTCATGTGCATACAGCCCATTGCTGACTGCATAGAGAAATTAAAGTCCGAACGAAGCTACGATGCTATAATTTATATGACACCTGATGGCGAACGATTAAACCAATCTATCTCTAACCATTACTCTACTTTTGAAAACATCATTATTCTATGCGGCCACTACAAAGGCGTAGACCAGCGGATTAGAGATCATTACATTACCCACGAACTATCTATTGGTGATTTTGTTCTTACTGGTGGCGAATTAGCGGCAGCTATTTTATGCGATAGCATAATTAGACTTATTCCTGGTGTGATTTCTGACGAAACATCTGCCCTTACAGACTCTTTTCAAGACAATCTGTTGGCACCACCAGTCTACACAAGACCTGCAGAATACAACCAATGGAAAGTTCCAGAAATACTGCTTTCAGGCAACTTCCCGAAGATAGAAGAATGGAGACATGAACAAGCGTTAGAAAGGACAAAAAAAAGAAGACCCGATATACTAGATTCCTAAGTTGTATTTTTTCTTTTAATTCTTAAGCGTTATTTAAAATTATATCGTAATATTGCAAACCTTTTTCAAGGCAAAAAATAAAGATTACTACAATGGAACAAATTAAGTACGTAGAAAACGAATTATTAAAAGGAAACGATTTTCCTTCTTTTAGCGCTGGCGACACAGTAACTGTACACTACAAAATTAAAGAGGGTGGCAAAGAAAGAACTCAGCTTTTTAAAGGTGTAGTAATTCAAAGAAAAGGTAAAAGCACTACCGAAACATTTACAGTACGCAAAATTTCAAGCGGTATTGGTGTGGAAAGAATTTTTCCAGTATTATCACCTGCTGTCGAGAAAATCGAGGTAAACAAAGAAGGTTCCGTAAGAAGAGCTCGTATTTTTTATCTAAGAGGCTTAACAGGTAAAAAAGCAAGAATTAAAGAGAAAAGAAACTAAGTTTTATCTTTCAATATACAACCTGCACCAATTAAAGTGCAGGTTTTTTTTTGATTATTTTTTGGTAATGAAGAACTCTGTCCTTCGGTTGATAGCTTTATTTTTTTCAGAATCGTTATCAACCAAAGGCTTGGATTCGCCAAAACCTTTAAAGGAAATACGATTAGAAGCAACCCCTATTTGAATAAGGTAATCATGTACTTCTTTTGCTCTTTTAGTCGATAAATCCAAATTTGAAGCGTTATCTCCAACATCATCCGTATGACCATGTATTTCTACATTAACACTTGGATTTAAATCCATGAAATCAGTAAAACTATTTAATACACCTTGAGCTTGAGGATTAAGATCAAAAGCATCAGTATCAAAATAGATATTATTAATACGAAAAGACTTGCCTTCTTCTATAGATTGCATTTCAAAGTCTAACTGACTAGGTTTATGATAATTTTCATCAGCAGCAGAAATATATTGGGAATTGAAAGCATAATCTTTTGTCTTCACAGTCACCATTACATCTTCGTCTTCTTGCACATTTATAACTCCTACATATTGTCCACTCTCCTGATTAACCTCCACTCGTGTAACTTGTTTTGTTTTCATTGACTTCACCTCAACGACAGCATCAAACAACAACTCTCCTTGCTCAGCTTTAACATCACCTTTTATAAACAATACTTTTTTAGGTCTTGCAGCTTTATACAAAGGAAATTCATACAAATCCCAACCGCCTACACCAGACAATTTATTTGATGAAAAATAAGCTGTTTTTCCATCCGTACTAACAAAGAATGCTATATCATCATTTTCACTATTTATAGGATATCCAATATTAATAGGGTTTGCCCAGCTGCCAGTAGAATCTTTCTTACAATAAAAAATATCCAAACCACCTAATCCTAAATGGGTGTCTGAAGAGAAATATAAAGTTTCGCTATCTGGGTGTAAAAAAGGAGATTTTTCATTACCCTCTGTATTAATCATTAGCGAATTAAGATTGCCCCAATTGCCGCTTTCATCTCTAGTAACACTATACAAATCTGAGCCTCCCACTCCTCCAGCTCTGATACTACTAAAAATAAGGGTGTTTCCATCTGATGAAATTGTAGGCTGAGACTCCCAACTGTCAGGCTTATTGATAGGATATTTGAGGCGTTTTAACTCTGACCAATTCTCATACTTTTTTTTAGAATAGTAAATATCACAATTCTTGTACCCTCTTTCCTTTGCGCAAATAGTGAAAAACAATTCTCTATTATCAGTAGATAAGCTAGGTCCGCCCTCGTTAGATCTTAAATTAAAAGGAGCTGACATCTTTTGTCCTGAATCAAAATACTCATCTTCCTTACGAGACATTATAAATTCCTCAACGGTCTCGGGACGCAACATACCAATCTCTTGCTTAGTACTTCTTCTAGTGTAGTATGCAAATTCATTATCAGGAGACAAAGCCGATAGGTATTCATCATCAGATGTACAAACACCTTTTACAGGTTTTGGAGAAAATGGTACAGGATTGGAATACATATCATCATAAAACTTGGCAATTTTAAGCTGATGTCGTGCCATAGCCTTATTTTCTTCAGGTAATGACAGAAACTCTAAATAGCTACTGAAATATTTTTTAGCCTGTTTGAATGACTTTTGCTCCATTTCAGAAGTCGCTAAAAACCAATAAACCAATGAAGAATGCATAGGACAAACCTCAATAGTCTTTTGATAATACGTTTTAGCATTATCCATATCCTTTTTAAGCTCATAAATTCTTCCCATGAGGAAATAGGCGTTAGGATAATCTGTTTGTATCTCTATAGCCTTGTTTATATAGCGTAAAGACTCTGAAAAACGAAGATCATCTGCTAATCGCTTAGCTTTATTATAATTCTTCTTTGCCACACCATCAACCTCAAGATTACAGTTATCTTGCGCTATAAGGGTGAAATTAAAACACAGTAGTATTAAAAGTATTAATCTCATTAGCTCATTAAATCTTTTTCGGTTACATCTTTTAATTGACCTTCAGTAGCAGCAACTACAGTTGCCACAGTTGCATCGCCAGTAACATTAACCACAGTACGCAACATATCAAGTATTCTATCTACAGCAAAAATCAATGCTATTCCTTCAGGATCTATGCCTATTGAACTTAGCACTATTACCAACATTACCATTCCAGCACCAGGAACTGCCGCCGCACCAATAGAAGCTAATGTAGAGGTCAATACTATGGTTAATTGCTGACTTAAATCTAAGTCATAACCGAAAGCTTGAGCAATAAATACTGCCGCTACTGCCTGATACAAGGAAGTACCGTCCATATTTATAGTAGCTCCTAGAGGTAGGACAAAAGACGATACTTCTTCAGAAACACCCAAATGATCTTCACATCTTTCCATTGTTACTGGCAAAGTCGCTGCACTAGAACTGGTAGAAAATGCCAACATCTGTGCCGGTGCTATTCCCTTGAAAAAATCAAAATACTTAAACTTAGTAAACGATTTTAAAATAAGGGGATAAACTAAAAATATCATAAGCAACAAGCCCACAATAACACATAAAGAATAAACGCCAAGAGCTTGAAAAAGTTCTGCCGAACCTCCAAAATCAACAACTAAACCTCCTAGCAATGCAAAAACACCATATGGGGCTGATAGCATTATTATATCGACAATTTGCAATATAATGTCATTAACACCATCAAAAAAACCTTTCACAACAACTGTCTTTTCTTTGGGTAGCATAACCATAGCAATTCCAAAAAGTATGGCAAAGAAAATTACTTGAAGCATATTTTTATTGTTGCCAGTTGCCTGAATAAAATTACTTGGAACCATATCCACAACGAATTGCAAAGGACCGTCTTCTTTGACGTCTTTAGCTGAAGCTATTTTAGAAGCCGCATTAGAAGCGTATTGCTGCTTTAGTTCAATTCTTTTTTCTTCTGAAAAAGATTTACCAGGTTGCACAATATTGACCAAGATTAATCCAAAAGTCACTGATATTACAGTAGTAAAAAGATAAATACCTATTGTTTTTCCACCAATTCGAGACAATTTAGAAATATCGCTCAAACTACTCACTCCTTTTATAAGAGATGCGAATACTAGAGGAACAGCAATCAACTTTAATAGGTTGATAAAGATTTTACCCCAAGGTTTTATCCAATCGTTAGTAAAATCAATCCAGCCCATTTCGCTAGCTAAAAGTCCATACAGGACACCCAGCACCATTCCAATGATTATCTTCCAATGCAAAGCGAGCTTTCTCATATTTATAGTTTTGAATTTTTATTGAGCAAATGAAAATCTGCTAATACTAATGCCGTCATAGCCTCAACAACAGGCACTGCTCTAGGCAAAACACAAGGGTCGTGACGACCTTTACCGTCTAGTACAATCTCTTGCCCCTTATCATCTACACTCTTTTGTTCTTTCATTAAGGTAGAAACAGGTTTAAACGCTACTCTGAAATAGATATCCATTCCATTACTTATTCCACCTTGTATTCCCCCAGATAAATTCGTTTGGGTAGAACCATCAGGATTAAAAATATCATTATGCTGACTTCCTCGCATTTCGGTAGAACAAAAGCCACTTCCAAACTCAACCCCTTTTACAGCGTTGATAGACAAAAGAGCTTTTCCTAAGTTAGCGTGTAATTTATCAAAAATAGGCTCTCCTAATCCTTTAGGAACATTTTGAACCACACAGCTAATAACCCCACCAATTGTATCTCCATCATCTCTCACTTGTTCAACTAGTGCAATCATTTTGTCTGCAGTAAGCTTATCAGGACATCTTATTATGTTACTTTCTATTTTTGAAAAATCTAACTGTTCGTACGATTTACCAATAGAAACAGTACCAACAGAAGATACAAATGCATTAATCTGAATTTCTGAAAGCAATTGTTTGGCAATTGCACCAGCAACCACCCAATTTGCAGTTTCTCTAGCAGAAGAACGCCCTCCTCCCCTATAATCTCTAAAACCGTATTTATTGGTGTAGCTATAATCAGAGTGAGACGGTCTAAACGTGTTTTTTAGGTGATTATAGTCTTGTGACTTAGCATCACTATTTGGAATAACAAAACCAATAGGCGCACCAGTAGTTTTTCCTTCAAAAATCCCCGAATAAAATTGAACGGTATCGCTTTCTTTTCGTGGTGTAGTAATTGAAGACTGCCCAGGTTTTCTTCGGTCTAATTCGTTCTGAATAAACTCTAAATCTAATGACAAACCCGCAGGACAACCGTCTATAATACCGCCAATAGCAACACCATGAGATTCTCCATAAGTAGTTAAACGAAACAGCTGACCTATTGTATTCATACCCCACAAATATAAGCAAATATCAAGGAGGGTTTAATGGGCTATTTTTTCTATTTTCGCTAAGATTTCACAATCTATGAAAACAGTAATAAAAAATATATCTGAACTTGTCCAAGTAGAACATCAAATCAGAAAGTGGGTTAGTGGCTCGGACATGAGCAAAATTAAAACTATCAAAGATGGTTTTATTGAAATTCAAGACGGTAAAATTTCAGCTTTCGGGAGTATGGAGGAATGGACTGGTATTGACGATTGGAACAATACCGAAATCATTGACGCAAATGGTGGAATGGTATTCCCTACTTATTGCGACAGCCATACCCATTTAGTATTTGCTGGAAATAGAGAAAACGAATGGGAACAACGACTAAAAGGAGCTACTTACGAAGAAATAGCTAAAAATGGCGGTGGAATTCTTAACTCAGCTAAAAAATTACAAGAGACCTCTGAAGATGAGTTGCTAGAAAAAGCCCTTCAACGTGCTAACGAAGTGATACAAATGGGAACTGGTGCTATTGAAATAAAAAGTGGCTATGGGCTATCAACAGATGCTGAACTGAAGATGCTAAGGGTTATCAAAAGGTTAAAAGAACTAAGCCCTTTGAGCATAAAGGCCACATTTTTAGGAGCACACGCTATACCGCAAGAATACAAAAGCAATAAAACAGGATATTTAGATATGGTCATCAATGAGATGCTTCCCCAAGTAGCAGAAGAAAGACTTGCAGAATACATTGATATTTTCTGTGAAGATGGCTATTTTTCTGTTGAAGACACCGAAAGACTTTTGGATGCAGCTAAACAATATGGTTTAATTCCAAAAACCCACGTCAATCAGTTTACAATAATGGGAGGTGTTCAAGCAAGTGTCAAGTACAATGCGCTTTCTGTAGATCATTTAGAAATAATGAACCATGAAGATATAGAAGCCCTAAAAGGGAGTGAGTGTATGCCTACTCTACTGCCATCCTGTTCGTTCTTTTTAGGCATTCCCTATGGCCCAGCAAGAAAACTCATAGAAAATGATTTGCCTGTTGCCTTAGCTACTGACTACAACCCAGGCTCTAGTCCTAGTGGCAATATGAATTTTGTGAGTTCATTAGGCTGCATAAGAATGGGGATGACTCCAGAAGAAGTCATCAATGCTACTACTATAAATACGGCTTACGCCATGGGACTAAGTCAAGAACTAGGAAGTATTGCAGTCGGAAAAAAAGCAAATTTATTCATTACTAAACCCATATCGTCCTACGCTTTTATCCCTTATTCTTTTGGACATCAGCATATCGACAAAGTAATCATTAACGGAAAAATACAATCTTAATACAATGAAAATACAGCTTATAGAGTGCGTTCCAAATATCTCTGAAGGAAGAGATTCTAAAATAATTCAAGAAATTGCCAATATAGTAGAAACTGTAGATGGTGTTAAATTATTAAATGTTGACCCGGGCAAAGCAACCAACAGAACGGTAATTACTTTTGTAGGTGAACCTCAACAAGTTATAGATGCTGCCTTTTTACTGATTCAAAAAGCACAAAACCTTATTGATATGAGTAAGCATAGTGGCGAACACCCAAGAATGGGTGCTACCGATGTTTGCCCACTAGTTCCGATCGCTGATATATCAATGGAAGAAACAGCTGAATGGGCTCATAAGTTAGCTAAGCGAGTAGGGCAAGAATTAAACATCCCTATCTACTGTTACGAAAATGCCGCCAAAGAAGAGAAAAGACAAAATTTAGCCAATTGCCGTTCAGGTGAATACGAAGGCTTAAAACAAAAGCTAGTTGATACTGAATGGAAACCAGACTACGGCCCAGCTGCCTTCAATGATTCTGTAGCCAAATCAGGCGCAACAGCCATATCTGCAAGGGATTTCTTAGTTGCCTACAACATCAACCTCAACACCACTTCTACTAGAAGAGCTAACGCCCTAGCCTTTGACATTAGAGAAGCAGGACGCCTGAAAAGAGAAGGTAACTCTTTAGCTGGTAAAGTCTTAAAAGACGAAAATGGTGAACCCCTTAGAGAAGCAGGACTATTCAAACACGTTAAAGGGATTGGTTGGTATATTGAAGAATATGGTGTAGCTCAAATTTCATACAACCTGACCAATATCAATGTATCTCCATTACATGAGGTATTCGACAAAACCTGTGAACGTGCTCAAGCAAGAGGATTAAGAGTTACTGGCTCAGAATTAGTGGGCTTAGTACCGAAAAAAGTTCTAATAGAGGCTGGTGTACACTTTTTGAAAAAGCAAAATCGCTCAGTAGGTATTTCTGAAAAAGAGATAATGAAAATTGCAGTCAAGACACTTGGACTCGATGAAATGTCACCTTTTGTATTGGAAGAAAGAATTATTGAATATATGATAGACGATAATAGTTCTAATAAGTTGGTAGATATGAACCTTACTGACTTTGCTAACGAAACTTCTAGCGAGAGCCCCGCTCCCGGTGGCGGCTCTATATCGGCATACTGTGGTGCTATGGGCGCAGCTCTAGGCACAATGGTTGCCAACCTTTCGGCTCACAAAAGAGGATGGGACGATAGATGGGAAGAATTTTCTAATTGGGCAGAAAAAGGAATTGCCTATCAAAACGAACTTCTTAGATTGGTAGATGAAGACACCATCGCTTTCAACAAAATAATGGAGGCATTCAGACTACCGAAAGATAGCGAGGAAGAAAAAACATCAAGACATATTGCTATTCAAGAAGCAACCAAGTTTGCTATTATCACGCCTCTTAATGTTATGCAAACAGCCTACGATTCTATGGAGGTCATGAAAGCTATGGCAGAATTTGGGAACCCT
>MDTG01128134.1_pt1 | contig 12843 bp, 9 predicted proteins | sample 811421 | NCBI WGS metagenome assembly MDTG01 (sample SAMN05326645, study PRJNA326480) | marine metagenome | isolation source: seawater | place: Pacific Ocean: South East | collected 2011 | reverse complement strand
TAATCTTGACCAAACTGATCCCATTTCTAAACCAATGTAGCCCCCTCCAATTACAGCTAACTTAGTTGGTACTTTATCGAAGGATAATGCACCAGTTGAGGAAACAACATTTTTTTCATTGATCTCAATGCCAGGTAATGAAGATACTGTTGAGCCAGTAGCAATAACGATATTTTTTGATTTAATATTAGTTTTTTTATTATTGCTCTCATATACAACAATATCATTTTTTGAAAAAAGAACCCCTTTGCCTTTGAAATAAGTAACTTTATTTTTCTTGAACAAAAATTCTACTCCTTTTGTAAGCACCTGGATAGATTTATTTTTATTTGACATCATCTTCTCAATATTTAGTTTTATCCCATCGATTTCAATACCTTGTTGATTGAAATCTTTTTTTGCTTTATGAAAATTTTCTGATAAATTAAGCAAGCTTTTAGATGGTATGCAACCAACATTAAGGCATGTGCCTCCTAGGGCTCCTCTGGACTCTACACATGCTGTTTTTAGACCAAGTTGTGCTGCTCTGATTGCGCAAACATATCCACCTGGTCCTCCTCCAATTACAACTAAATCAAAATTATTTTCCATTATTAAATATTTAAAAACAGTCTTTTCGGCTGTTCTAGTGACTCTTTTACTATTTTCAAAAATGATACTGCTTCCTTGCCATCAATTATTCTATGATCATAAGATAAAGCCAAATACATTACAGGTCTTATTTCTACATTTCCGTTAATTACCATAGGTCTTTGAACAATGTTATGCATTCCTAAAACTGCCGACTGCGGTGGGTTTAAAATCGGAGTTGAAAGCATTGATCCATAAATACCACCGTTTGTGATAGTAAATGTGCCGCCTTGTAAATCTTCTATAGTGATTTTCCCATCTTTAGCTTTTTGGCCAAGTTCACCTATATTTTTTTCAATATCGGCAAATGACATTTCATCCGTCTCTCTAAGAACTGGAACTACAAGTCCTCTATCAGTTCCGACGGCGATACTTATATTATAATAATTTTTGTAAACTATTTCATCTTCTTGGATCTCAGCGTTTATTGCTGGGTAGTTTTTCAGTCCTATCACGCAAGCTTTTACAAAAAATGACATGAAACCTAATTTTACACCATATTTATTTTGGAATTCTTCTTTATGCTGACTTCTCATTGAGATCACTTCGCTCATATCAACTTCGTTAAAGGTTGTTAACATAGCAGCGTTTTCTTGGGCTTCTTTCAATCTTTTAGCTATGGTTAATCTCAACCTAGTCATCTTAACCCTTTCCTCTGGCCCGTGCTTTACTTTTCTTTCAGAAGGAGCTGGCCTAGATCCCATTAAACTCATTATATCCTCTTTTAAAATTACTCCATTTTTCCCTGATCCTTTAACATTATCCAAATCAATTTTAGTTTCGTTTGCCATTTTTCTAGCTGCTGGAGAAATTTTCTTTTCAAATCTTTCAATAGGTTTCTCTTCATATGCCTGTTCTAAAATAAGTGGTTCTTCTTCTAGAACTAATTTAGTGTCAACTAGTGTTTTTTCTTTTATCTTTTTTGTTTTTGAAATAGTTTTATTCTCAAATAAAGTGGGTTTTGTTTCCTTTTTCTCTTTTATAGGAGGATTGTAATTATTTACCTCTCTTTCTTTTTTTCCGACAGTTGCTGGTGAACTAGAAACAGTTCCGAGCAAAGAACCTACATTTACAGTTTCACCCTCTTTCACGCTAATGCTGCCTAAAACTCCACTTATAGGTGATGGAACTTCTACGTTAACCTTATCTGTTTCTAGCTCTACAAGAGGTTCATCAGCTAATACTTTATCTCCTTTCGATTTAAGCCATTTTGAAACAGTTGCTTCTGTAACCGATTCTCCTAGAGTTGGGACTGTAATTTTTTCTGCCATTTAAACCTTGAGTATGTTTTCTAATATTTCTTTTTGTTGTGCAAGATGTTTGTTTAAATTTCCTGTCGCGGTAGATGAAGACGCTTTTCTGCCCACGTATTTTACAGATTTATCACTAAAATTTACTATTTCTAAAGTTCTATCTATATAATTTCTTACAGTATTCCATGCTCCCATATTTTTAGGCTCTTCTTGACACCATATGAACTCTGCTTTTGTATATCTTTTTAAAATATTCGCTAAAGTTTTCGCTGGAAATGGATATAGCTGCTCAATTCTTATGAATGTGACACTATCATTTTTAAATTTTTCTCTAGCTTCAATTAAATCATAATAGATTTTACCTGAGCACATGACAACTTTTTTAATTTTATTATCTCTTTTTTTGAGCTCTAATAAATTTTTTATGTTTGAATAAGCATCATCTTCTAAAACTCTATGAAAAGTACTTTTTTTTGAGAATTCTGAGAGATTTGAAACACATTTTTTATGCCTTAACAAAGATTTAGGAGTCATGATAATTAAAGGTTTTCGAAACTCTCTATGCATTTGACGCCTCAAAACATGAAAATAATTTGATGGAGTTGTACAATTGACTACTTGAATATTTTCTCCAGCGCATAACTGCAAAAACCGTTCTAATCTAGCAGATGAGTGTTCTGGTCCTTGTCCTTCATAACCATGCGGTAATAATAGGACTAAACCACTTGCTCTACCCCATTTAGACTCTCCTGAGGAAATAAATTGATCTATGATTATTTGTGCTCCATTTGCGAAATCTCCAAATTGTGCCTCCCATAATACAAGTGTTTCAGGTTCTGAGAGTGAGTAACCAAATTCGAATCCAAGAACCGCTAATTCAGAAAGTAAACTATCTATTATTTCAAAACTTTTTTGATTATTAGAAATATTATTGATAGGTACATATCTTTCATGATTGTCTTGATTTCTTAATACTGCATGTCTTTGGCTAAAGGTTCCTCTTCCTGAGTCTTGTCCTGATAATCTTACGGAAAACCCTTCGGTAAGTAAAGTAGCAAAAGCTAAGCTTTCTGCTGTTGACCAGTCAATATTTTTACCTTTCTCTATAGAGTTAAGTCTATGATCAAATATTTTTTTTAAGGTTTTATGATAATTAAAATCTTTAGGTAATGTGGAGATTTTTTTCCCAATTTCGATTAATTTTTTTTTATCTACACCACTAAAACCTCTCTTGTCTTTTCCAAGACCAGGTTTAAATCTTGACCAAGCACCTTCAAACCACTTTAGCTCTGACTTATAGTTTTTTGAAGACTCAAACTCTTTTTCTAAAAAATTTTTAAATTTAGATTTTTCGCTTATTAAATCTTTTTCAGATGTGAGTCCTTCACTGCTCAATCTACTTCCATAAATTGAAAGTGTTGTAGGGTGAGATCTAATTTTTTTGTACATGATCGGCTGAGTAAATGAAGGCTCGTCCCCCTCGTTGTGTCCAAATCTTCGGTAACAAACTATATCAATAACAACATCCCTATTGAATTTTTGTCTGTACTCAGTTGCAATCTTTGCACAATGAACTACTGCTTCAGGATCATCGCCATTAACGTGAAAAATTGGTGCTTGAGCAGTTTTTGCAACATCAGAAGGATAAGGTGATGATCTTGCAAATCTTGGGGCAGTTGTAAATCCTATTTGATTATTCACAATTATATGAATTGTACCTCCAATATTATGTCCTGGTAAGCCTGACATGGCAAAACATTCGGCAACAATACCTTGTCCAGCAAATGCAGCATCACCATGCATTAAAACTGGAATTACTTTTTTTCTTTGCTTATCTTTGTGAAAAAATTGCTTAGCTCGCACTTGACCTAATACTACTGGGTTAACCGCTTCTAAATGAGAAGGGTTATCTGTTAAACTTATATGAACCGAGTTTCCATCAAACTCTCTATTGGAGGAAGCTCCAAGGTGATACTTTACATCACCTTCAAAATCTTTACCTGTGCTTACTGTCTTACCAAAAAATTCACTAAAAATTGCTTTAAAAGGTTTCCCCATCACGTTAGCTAGGACATTTAACCTTCCTCTATGAGGCATACCAATTTTAATTTCTTTTGCGCCTAAATTACCGCCTCTCTTAATTATTTGTTCTAGTGCGGGTATTAAAGACTCGCTTCCATCTAGTCCAAATCTTTTTGTGCCTACAAATTTTACGTGCAAATATTTTTCAAAACCTTCAGCTTGAATAATCTTATTTAAGATTGCTCTTTTCCCATTTTCTGTAAAAGTTATATTTTTCTCTGGCCCTTCTATTCTGTCTCTGATCCAAGATTTTTCCTCCGGGTCTCCCATGTGCATGAACTCATAACCAATATTGGAGCAATAAGTTTTTTTTAATATTTTTAGAATTTGACTTAGATCTGCATACTGAAGTCCTAGAACGCCATCTAAAAAAATTTTTCTTTGGTAATCGTCTTTTGTAAAACCATAACTCTCAGGTTTTAGCTCGGAATGTTCTTTTTTTTTTTGAATTGATAGTGGATCTAAATTAGCAATCAAGTGCCCTCTAATTCTAAAGGCTCTTATAAGCATTATAGCTCGAACAGAATCTTTCGATGCTTGTTTAATAGACTTTAAATTTAAATCTGTAAAAGACTCTTCTGGAATATTTTGCTCAATCTTGATTTTTTTAAATTTTTTTTTTGGAGACCAACTTGGCCCACTCAAATTGTCATAGATTAGTTTTTCATCATCACTTAAACCATCAAAAAACTTTCTCCAGCTTTCAGGTAAAGAATAAGGATCTGCGATATAATCCGCATAAAATTCGTTTATAAATTCCGAATTATTTCCGGCTAAAAAAGAAGTTTTTTTATATATATTGTTATTATTTGATGATGACATTTAAAAATTCATTCTAACATAAATTATTAAAATCAACCATTAAGTTTTTGAAAAAGTGTTTTCCCTATATCAGCTGGTGATTTTGAAATAGTTATACCTGCAGATTTCATCACCTCTATTTTATCGTTAGCTCCACCTTTTCCACCAGATATTATAGCTCCTGCATGCCCCATTCTTCTTCCAGGAGGTGCAGTTAAACCTGCGATAAATCCAACCATAGGTTTTTTAAGTTTTTCCCTTTTTAAAAACTCAGCAGCCTCTTCCTCCGCCGAACCCCCTATTTCCCCGATCATTACAATTGATTTAGTCTCATCATCTTTTAAAAAGAGCTCTAGACAATCAATAAAATTTGTACCATTAATTGGATCTCCTCCAATTCCAATACATGTGGACTGACCCATACCATTTGATGAAGTTTGAGCCACTGCCTCATAAGTTAAAGTTCCTGACCTTGAGACTATTCCTACTGATCCTTTTTTGTGAATATTGCCTGGCATAATACCTATCTTACATTCATCTGGAGTTATAATCCCTGGACAATTAGGCCCTATTAATCTTGAACTACTTTTACTTAAAAATTGTTTTACCTTAAGCATATCTAAAACTGGAATGCCTTCAGTAATACACACAATTAACTCAATTTCGGCCTCAATAGCTTCTATAATAGCTGCACCCGCAAACTGAGGTGGAACATAAATCATTGTAGCATCTGCGGAGGTTTTTTCTTTTGCTTCATGAACGGTATTAAACACTGGTAAGTTTAAATGTTGTTGTCCTCCTTTTTTAGGAGTAACGCCTCCAACTAAATTTGTTCCATATTTTAAAGCCTGCTCAGAGTGAAAAGTTCCGTGAGTACCCGTAAAACCTTGACAAATTACTTTTGTATTTTTGTTTATCAAAACTGACATTATTTAATTGCCTCAACTATTTTTTTTGCAGCGTCATTTAAATCGTCGGCTGAAAGTATTTTGAGATTGGACTTACCTAATATTTCTTTTCCTTCTTTGAAATTTGTACCAGCTAATCTTACAACTAAGGGAACTGATAAATTTATCTCTTTAGCAGCATCAACTACTCCTTGTGCTAGAACATCACATCTCATTATTCCTCCAAAGATATTTATTAAGATACCTTTTACATTTTTATCTGAAAGAATTAATTTAAAAGCTGCAGACACCTTTTCTTTTGTAGCGCCGCCACCTACATCCAGAAAATTTGCAGGTTCCTTGCCATAAAGTTTTATAATATCCATTGTAGCCATTGCTAGACCTGCGCCATTAACCATACAACCAATAGAACCGTTCAGTTTTATATATGCAAGATCATGTTTACTTGCTTCAATTTCAGCAGGCTCTTCCTCGTTTAAATCTCTTAACTTCAAAATTTCTGGTCTACGAAAAATGGCATTATCATCAAAATTCATTTTTGCATCTAGGCAAACTATTTCGCCAAATTTATTAATTATCAAAGGGTTAATCTCTATAAGGCTAGCATCTTTTTTTATTATTATTTGATAAAGTATTTTTATTAGTTTTGAGGCAATCTTTTTTTGTTTTTCATCAAAATTAAAAATCGATATTATTTTATTAATTTCTTCACTATCCGGCCCATCCTCTTTCAAATTAATCTTATTTGTATTGATTTTGTTAGGAGTTTCTGAGGCTACTTTTTCTATATCCATACCTCCTTCTGTACTGCTTATAAAAGCTATCTTTGAAGTCTCTCTATCAATTAAACATGATAAATAAAATTCTTTATATATTTGTGAGGCTTCTTCAATGTACAGTCTTTTTACCTGCTTTCCTTCAGGACCAGTTTGATGAGTAACTAAAACTTTTCCCATCATTAGTTTTGCCTCTCTTTCTAGGTTAGAAATATCCCTTATAAGTTTGACACCTCCAGCTTTTCCTCTTCCGCCAGCATGAATTTGTGCTTTTAGAACAAATTCTTTACCTTTTAATTTTGAAATTTTTTCTTTAATAAGCTCTGTAGAAAAAATAACAACTCCATTTGAGACTGGGGCACCAAATTCTCTGAGAATTTCTTTCGCTTGGTGTTCGTGAATATTCATTGGCAACTTATGAGTTTTTGAAGTATTTTTATAGTTTAATTTGTATGAAAGCAATAAAGTTTTTTGAGAAATATTTTATAATAGTTTTTTTTATAATTTATTTTTTTACAGGTTTTGCGATAGTTGGTGACTACGGTATTTCTGTAGATGAAGAATTTCAAAGATATTCTGGTTTTTACTGGCTTTGTTACGTTTTAGAATTTTTACCTTTTGATCAAATAAAATCTCAGGCTTTATTGAGGTTAAAAGAAATAGGTGGTGGCACTTTACCTGAACCAACAGATTTCCCCTTTTATGGAATTTTGTTTGATTTACCATTAGCTTTTATTGAAACTTTTTTAAATATAGAACAATCTAAAAAATATTTTTTATTAAGGCACCAATTTACTTTTTTTATTTTTTTTATAAGTTCAATTTATTTTTATAAGCTACTCTTTTACAGATTTAATTCAAAAGTTATTATCTTATTAGGTGTCTTATTATACATAAGCTCACCTAGAATTTTTGGGGATAGTTTCTTTAACAATAAAGATTTAGTTTTTTTGTCTTTTGTTACAATTTCTTTTTACTATTATCTTAAACTTATAGATAATTTTAATTATAAAAATACTTTATTTTTCTCATTAGCAACAGCAGTTACTTGCTCATTAAGAATTCTAGGAATTTTTATCCCTATATCTTTCTTTTGCATACTTTTAATAAAAAATAACGTGAAAAATAAATTCATTTTTGCTTTTATCTATATTTTAGTTTTTGTTTTACTTTTATTAATTTTGTGGCCATTTCTATGGAGCAGCCCAGTAACAAATTTTTATCATGCTATTACAACATTTTCTAAATATGAAAATTTAACAATTCAAATGTTATTTAATGGTAAATACATATTCTCTAATTTTTTACCTATGACTTATTTGCCAACTTGGATTTTGATAACTACTCCTTTGATATCAATTATTCTTTTTTTAGTTGGTTATTTCTACTTATTTAGAAGATTCTACATGAGGTTAGTAACAGTTGACTCAAGCTTTAATTCAAATGATTTCTGGAGAGGAAAAAAAGAAGAGAAAGATTTTATAATTTTTTTTAATTTTAGTTTGGTATTTTTTTATATTATTTTTTTTTCTCCTGTTTTGTATACTGGTTGGAGGCATTTATATTTTTTACATAGTTTTATGTCATATATAAGCTGTGTTGCCTTATTTTTAATTAGTATAAAATTTAAAAAAAAAATAATTATTACTTCACTATCTTTATTAATTTTGACAAATTTTTATGAAATTAAAAAATTTCATCCATTTCAAAGTTTATACTTTAATCAATTATTACAGGATTATCAAAAAAAAGATTTTGAAGTTGATTACTGGGGATTAGCTGGAGTACGGTTCCTAAAAAAATTACTTGAAATTGAAAAAGATAATAAGAAAATTAAAATTGCAACGGCTTCGTACTTACCACTCGAAAGAAGTTTAAGACTTTTGGAAGACTCAGATAAAAAAAAAATTGATTTACTTGGTCAAGAATATAAAAATGCAGATTATATATTTAATAATAATATTTCAGAGGTAAATAAATTCAAAAATGACAAATATTCAATTCCAAAAAACTTTAAAAAAATAAGTGAGTTTAGAATAAGAGGTTATATGATATATGAGACCTATAAAAGATTTTAATTATGAGATTTTTTATTTATAAACTACTAATAACTCTGATTGGAATATTCATTTTATTTCAAGTCACAATAGGCCTTGTAATTAAAGAGGCAAAAAAAAATATAGCTGAACTATCGTCTAAAGAAAAAGTGTTTGAGCTAAAAGAAAAAATTAGAGAAGAAATTAGCAATGGAATACAAAAAGATAGAATTCTTGATGCGGAAGATGCTAGGCTTTTAAAACTTTTTTATAATAAAATTTTCGATGAAATAACTAGTCAAGATAAATAAGATTTTGAAAAGAATTATTATTTTATTACCTGTATATAATGATTGGAAATCACTCCAGTTATTACTTAAAAAAATTAATTATCAGTTTAAAAATAAAAAATTTATTATAGAAATTTATATAATGGATGACGGCTCCTCTGATCAAGATCATATTCAATATAGATATTTAAAAAATATTCGTAAAATAAAAATAATAAAATTAAAAAGAAATATGGGTAGTCAAAAAGCAATCTTTATTGGATTAAATAAAATCAAAAAAGAAAAGAAAAATTCAATTATAGTAGTAATGGACTCTGATGGTGAAGATGATCCTTCAAAAATATTGATTTTATGTAAAGAAGCTATGTTAAAAAAAACATCCATAATTTTTGCAAAAAGAAAAAAGAGATTAGAAACACTGTTATTTAGGCTTTTAAATCAATTAAGATTAATTATAACTTTTTTACTTACCGGAAAATATTTAGACTTTGGAAATTTTAGTGCTTTTTCTAATCAAAATTTAAAATCAATAATGAAAAACAATAATATATCAATCGCATTTTGTAGTGGCGTAGTTAAAAATCATAAAAAAATAGATCTTGTTAACATTTCAAAAAAGAAAAGGTTTTTTGGTAACTCAAAAGTGAATAATTTGTTTTTAGTAAAACATTCAATAAATATTATCAGTGTATTTTATAAAAAAGTTTTTTTGAGAACTTCTATAGTTTTTATTTTTATCTTATTAGTTGGATTGGTAAAACTAAATTATATTTTAATTATATTTATCTTAATAAATTTTTTATTCTTCTTTTTTAACTTCAATGAGATCTCTAAAGTAATTCCTAAGAATTATATTTCAAAGATAATTAATATTAAATGATAACTTAAATATTCATGACCTGAAAATTAATTCCTTTTTAATTTTCATCACCTAGTCAAAACATTTATCGACGATTTCATATTTTAAGATATTATTTTCTAATTTTTTTTTGTTAAAGCATTTGCTATCGACATAATCAATAAAATTAGTTTCTTTTATATCAGGTAAAATATAAATTGTTCTTATTCTTTTTTCTTTTAAAAAAGATAAAATTAATTTTTTGTAATCCTCGAAGTATTTATTCCCTTTTATCGGAAAAGCAGAATTATCTCCTGGATACCACCTCGAATATCCACTTAACTTCTCATCATTTATTACAGAAAAAAAAGAATAATTTGTTAATATTATTTTACGACTTTTATCTAATCTTAATATTTCATTAAATTCTTTTAAGAATTTAATCTCTTCTATAGCCTCTTCCTTTTTTATCTTTGAGATTATTATATCTGGCGTAATCCAATTTAATCCTGAAAATTTATTACTTATAATTTTAGCCTTAACAGCTTTTGAAAATTGAACGTTATTAAGTTCATGGAATTTTCTCTCAATGTTAAATCTCATATGATATTTAATAGTGATTCCAGTGCAAAAAATAATTAAAAATATATTAAAATATTTTTTATATTTTTCACTAAATTTATTAAGTTGAATACTGGTTAAGCCTAAGATGAATGGTATTAAAAAAAAAATAAATATTTGGTTTTTTGTAAATATATTATGATGTGCAAATGCGATGAACGTTAGAATACAAATTAATAATATTTTAAAGTTTATATCTTTGTAAAAATTTTTTTTATTCTTTTTAATATTTTTTAATGTCACAACTAATAAGAGAAATAACGACAAATATATAAATTTAAAATTTAAAAAAGTATTTTTAAAATCATAACTAATAGTTTTGTAACGTTCTTGTCCTATTGAACTAGGATAATAAAAGTATTGAGTTAGAAAAATTTTTATATCAGTGCCAACAATTTGAAAAAAAATTAATAACATTGTAATCAAAATTAGTGTGCTAAAAATTAGTGTTGAAAAAATCCTTACTAATGTTTTTTGGTCCTGATGAAAAAAATGAAGAAAGGATAAAAAAATCACTACTAACAACACACAAGATGCGGGAACTTGTTTACTTAAAAAAGCTACAAATAAAAAAACAGGAACTAAGAACCACAAATATAAATTATTTGTTCTCATTGAATTAATAAGAATTATAAGTGCAGTTATTGATAATAAAGTTGAGTGATGATCAACAAAAGGTGTTCCGCTTGATGGATAGGCTAATATCGAAAAACATATAGAATAAAAAAAGCTATATTTAAAATTTAAACCAAAATTAATTAATAAATAGTAAAAAAGTAAGGCAATAGAACCGTTCAAAAAAGAAGCATTTAAAAGATAAGTTTGCCAGTTAATATCAAAAAAATAAAAAATTAAGCTTTGAAAGTAATCTACAAAAAAACCTGAAACAATCCAGTAATCTTTAATTGGGTGCTCTCCATTTAAAATTCTATATCCCGAGTCAAAATGACTAAAACTATCTATTGGAAGCACTCCTCTATTACCAGTATAATGACATATCAATATTCCAAATATAAAAGTAATAGTGGCAAGGAAACTTTTCCAAGAAAATAACGTCATTTTTGTCATGATATTAAATATTGAGTAATTTACAATTAAGATAATGACTTATCTATTTTTTTTGCGGCATTGAATAAATCTTTCACTGACTCTATCGATTTTTCAAAATTAGCTCTTTCATCAGGGGAAAGATCTATTTCTACAATTTTCTCCACTCCATTGGATCCGATAATTACTGGAACTCCTGCATAAATGTCTTTTGCATTATATTCGCCGTTTAAAAAAACTGCGCATGGTAGCTGTTTTTTTAAATCTTTTAAGTAACTTTCTGCCATTTCAACACCTGAAGCAGCTGGCGCATAAAAAGCTGACCCTTTTTCAAGGTATTTTACAATTTCTGCACCTCCTTTTTTTGTTCTGTCGATTAGTTGCTCTAATTTTTCTTTTGATATTTTTCCATCTTTTACTAAATCGGTGATTTTTTTACCTTCAATCTCTGTTGATTCGAGCATCGCAACCATACTGTCGCCATGTCCACCCAGAACAAATGATTTAATTTTTCCAACTGGTACTTTTAGTTCTTGCGATAAGAAATAAATGAATCTTGAAGAGTCTAAAATCCCAGCCATACCTACGACTTTATTTTTTGGTAAACCTGAGTATTTTTGTAAGGCCATAACGATGACATCTAATGGATTAGTTATACATATCACAAAAGCATTTGGAGATGTTTTTTTTATACCTTCTGCTACTTGTTTAATTATCTTAAGATTAATTCCCAATAGATCATCCCTTGTCATTCCAGGTTTTCTTGGCATACCTGCTGTAATAATTATAACATCTGAATTTTTTGTATCCTCATAATTATCTGTACCGAGTAAATTAACGTTGAAACCTTCAACTGGTGACGATTGAGCTATATCCAATGCTTTTCCCTTTGCTACACCAGCGACAACATCAAACAAAACTACATCGGCTAAATCTTTTATTGCTATTAAATGTGCTAATGTGCCTCCAATTTGACCTGCTCCTATCAAAGTAATTTTTTTTCTCATTTTTATCCTTTTAGTTATTTCATTGTTGGCATTACAAATTCAGGGTCAGATCTTAAGCCTGATGGCCATCTTGATGTAATAGTTTTTAGTTTTGTATAAAATCTCACTCCTTCTGGACCATGCATGTGTTGATCTCCAAACAAAGATCTTTTCCATCCACCAAAACTATGAAAGGCCATAGGAACTGGAATTGGTATATTAATACCTACCATGCCTATCTTTGCTTTATTAGAAAATGTTCTTCCAGAGTCACCGTCTCTAGTAAAAATACTCACTCCATTTCCAAATTCGTGATCATTAACTAATTGTAAAGCTTGATCAAAATCTTTAGCTCTTACGACTGATAATACGGGACCAAAAATTTCTTCTTTATAAATTCTCATATCTTTTTTAACGTGATCAAATAAACATCCACCAATATAGTAGCCATTTTCATAGCCTTGCAATTTAAAATTTCTACCATCTACAACAAGTTTAGCTCCCTCTTTCTCTCCAATATCTACATAACTTTTAACTTTTGCTAAATGGTCCTTAGTTACAAGCGGTCCCATTTC
>MDTG01119969.1_pt1 | contig 12843 bp, 9 predicted proteins | sample 811421 | NCBI WGS metagenome assembly MDTG01 (sample SAMN05326645, study PRJNA326480) | marine metagenome | isolation source: seawater | place: Pacific Ocean: South East | collected 2011 | reverse complement strand
TTTTCGTCTACCTGTAGAATATTGTCTTCAATATATAATAGTGCATTTTTGAAAATGTGAAAACTATGAACGTCAGGGCTACGAAGTATGGCATATATTTCATACTGCATAGTCTTATTATAAATAAGAGAATCTTTCCACGAGATATTCCATGTGATACCTGTATTCAAATGGTACATGCTAACATATGACATAAGATGTGGTTGTCTATCGTTCGTTTTCTTCAAGGCCATGATACCTTTTAAATAGGTATTTGTCCAATGCGAACATGTTAAAATCTGTTCCATAACAAGGGAACCCTGATCGATCAAACTTAATTTTTTTGTCACTGTAATTAAAAATTTATTGATATTTTGAAGCAAGCGGATAAATCGCAATTGATATTGATCTAGGTTATCATACTGTTCGTGGTAGTAGGTAAAGAAATTCTTATGCCATTTAATTCTATTGTTCCAAACGTTATCATGCATGTATAATTCAACAAATTGAATAATTTGCTTGACTCGATCAGAAACAAAACCATCACCAATTGTCAAGTATTCCACCAAGTCTACGCCAAAAAACAAATTTTCTCTCCAATTTTGAATATGGTGATTCGAATAAATGTAAGCAGATAATTCATCAAGTCTTAGCTTTTCTGAAAACATGTTTTGTATATGAATCGACTTAAACTCACAAGTACCCAGTTGCCTCCCTTGTAAGCCAGCAACAAACTTTAATTGCTTCAAGTTACCACCAGCACGACATAAGACGGTTGACTCGGTACATTCGATTTTTTTGTTGTTCACCTTGACATTAACGTATTGTGAAAATAAACTCAAGCGCATGTAATAATATTCACATTCAACATCCTCAAAATATTTATCACTAAAAGTTGGGCATACCTTTAAGTAATGGTTAGAAAGTTTACCTACAGTGGCACAACTTAAGGAACCTGCTTGCCATAATTCAGGTGACTGTAGCAACAATTCATACATGGATTGATCTTCTTGTAAGAACTTAAAGTGTATGTTAAAGCCAGAGCAAAATATCTTTTCAAATATATCTGGGTCGTTCTGTGTTGCTCGTAGTTTCATTTCATACAAATGAAAGAGTTGGTGTTGCTTTTCAAAGTAAGCTCTCTTGTTCGATCTTAATAACTTAAAATCGTTTGCGGTAGCCTCTATATATCCATCTGTGCTTCTTTTTGCATTTTTTAACATGTTTAAGGATGTTATATGCAAATCAACATCATCTTTAAACATCAAACTAATTTCTGCTAACCAAGAAAATCCACGAGTCCATGAATCAACAAATGATTCTGCTGGAGCTGCCATTTGTGGGTAGCCGTAGGCTTTCATTTTTTGTTCAACTACATAATAACCTGGAGTGTGTGCAAATAATTGTCTAACCTCTTCGTATTTTTTAAACCAATCCCTTTCTGTGTATTTCTGTGTTACGGCAAAAGATGTTAAAAACATGAGTTGATAAAGCTCGTCAAATGGCCATTCGCTCAGGGCATATAATAGAGCATGTGTCTCTGCTTTGTTTGGATTCCACTTTTGATTTAATGATTTAAACTCCTTAGTCAACGGCTTAAAGAGTTCATTGTTTGGCATTTCCCTTTGAAATATCATTTTCACATAGGCTAATCTAAACGCGGAACTGTCGCAAAAATGTACGACAAAATGTATTGGATAATATTCATAATCGGTCACTTGTATGTTTTGACAATGTTGGAATACTTTTTCTGGAAGCAAAGACACCTTTTCTAATAAGATTGCTAAAATTAATGGGGTGATGTAAAATTTATCACCCAGTTTGTCCATCATTTTTTTCTTTATGTATGGTGTAACATGCAACTCATCAGCTTGTATCAAAAACATTCCCATGTGACTTGGCACGGTAGAGATCTTGTTTTCAAAAAAACTTGTCCATGCATCCAACAACGATTCTTTGTTGCTCATTTGTATGCTTGTGTTTCTGTTCATTGCACACATAATAATTTTGTTAGTGGGATACTTAAACGACATCGTTCGCAGCTGCATAATAATTTTATTTTTTTCTGCAAAAGGTAACTTCGATAGCAAATCATGAAATTCAACTAATTTATCTTTTTCTATTAATGCTTTCAGTATATCCATCGTCACTACTGGTGATTCAGGAATCATTTCTACCTCGTAAGGCACTGCAGGTACAATGTCCTTGATTTGTTTTAAGCACGAATGAAAATAAGATAAATACGTTTGCTTAGAACCATCTAAATGTTCTTTCTTGAACGACAATTTTTTCAACTGTTTGCAAGACTTTGGTATTTTTCCATTAGATAGTCTATATTGATTCGGGTAGTAAACTGTGCTCGGTATTGAAAACATCCCGATGTATAATGTTACCAAGGCGTAACTCTTTTCTTTGAATTGAATTTCAGAATTTTGTAATTTTAACATATTGTGAAATTGTTTACGGTGATGCCGACTGCATGGACTTGGCGCAGGTATGGTTTCTGAATGAACTGTCGCTAACTTTAGTTCTCCGTTATCAAGTCTGACTTTTGTATAATGTTGTTGTTCTTCTGTGCCTCCAAAAAATTTTTCAACAACAGTAGCTCGTTTTACATGACGCTCTGTTTCGTGCTCGTAATCTAAATTCAATGCATTGTTAATAAGTCTTAGCGGCTGGTATTCGTTGTCTGTTACAAATAATAGCACATTAAATGCTTCGGTGTACACTTCCATTTGTGCTCTTTTTAATGTAAAAATCATTTCCAAAGGTATATCGTTTTTTGAATTTGCTTTTAAAGTAAATTCACCAAACCATACTACTATAGCACTTGCGTCCTCGTTTTCATCTTCGCTTTCTTCGCTTTCAATCTCATCGAAAGAGAAAAAAAAAGTGACACTGTTTTCGTCTTTAGTTACTGATTGCGGAAATTCAAAAGTTTGTTTAACATATGCTATATCTCCTTCATAAAGATCCTGTGTAATACAATTGCACAATACATAATCTATAATAAATTTACGAAATCGATAAAAGTTGAACAATTTCAACGGAGCGTGAAATGAATCTTGTGTAGGATCAGTAGGCTTTGATACGAAATGAATACCATATGCACCACGTCTGTTCTTTGTTATAGGTAACACCTGCTCTAAACTTTGGTTTTCTTTCATGTGATGCCCGTCATTAATAAAATGTAAAAATTGTTTGTTCGTCATCAATTTTGTATTTAAAAAATGCACATCATATGCGTCGATTTGTATAATAACTTCATCGCCATCCCTTATGTCCCAAAACTCATCGGCTGTCATTGGAACAGCATACGCAGGTTCTTCCACGGTGCTGTTTTGTTCGTTCCTTTCTATCGTTTTTTCTACGTATAATCTTTCAAATATTCGTTTACGATCGTAATTTCTTTCTCCTCGAAATATACATAACACTGGGTCCGTTATGACAGAATTCATAGGTGGTTGCGATATTAAAGATAAATGATTTGTAATATTTTCATCTTTGAACTTAGACAACCAATACTCAATGCACGTGTCACAGAAGCTAAAGACTTTATACCTATATGCATATTCAAAAAAGGTTTCATCGCAGGTTTGATAAACACCATCTTTTATAAAACACAATAGATTATGTTTTTCGTTTCCAATAAAAGCTAAAGCTGCTTGAGATAACCCAGTAGCCAAAGTTTCGTAATTTTTATTCATTATTTCTAATAATGTTTTTTCGTATACATCTAACAATATTGGTTTTCGGTCTAAGTCAGGAAAGTACCCAAATGCGTGGGTTAATTTTTGCTTTATCGTCTCACCAGCATACTCATGCACCAAGTAGGGGTCAATGGTAATGGTTTTGAATTGTTTTTTGTTTAACGTGCAAGTAGCACCAGATGTGACAGATCTTAAGGTTTTTTTATTTATATCAAGAACAATAAATTTGTCTTTGTTGTAAAATACGGTATCACCGACATCGATTTGTCGATCTAAAAACACTTGTGGGTCCATTTCGTAAGAATTTTTTAATTGCTTATATATTAATAACATTTTATAATTATAGGAAGAGAATGCAAGCGATAACAAGTGAAAAAAAAAGTATCATTTCGCCAAACACGATATTAAAGTTACATCATATGTTTGTTGGTGATCCACATGTGTTTATGTGCCGAAACTTAATTTTGAATAAAGTTTTTGAAAATGGTATACAAGTATGCACAGGTAAAAAATGCAAAGAAGTCAAAATGTCTGACGCAGAATTATCAGAAATATGGATACCGTTTGCAAAAGATATAGTTGATGTTATTATGACCGTCGGAGTTGCTCCTATACGGTTTAAAAAAGTCAATAAAGAGTTAATACCTTATGTTCCAAAATGTGGTTCTTACGCCGTACATGTAACCACAACAAATGTTGGATTGTGTTCGTTTACATTGCACGATATGGATAATCCTAATGAACCAGCACCGAATTCCATCGTATTGTCTGGGTTTGGGTACGACCCTCGTTCAGACGGTAGTATAACCTCTATAATCAAAGTTTTAGAGCCAAGTATGCAATTTGTTCACCAATTAAGTGATTGTGCGTTGACGGCAGAAACGTTGAGGTGTAATCCTCCAATAGTGGTTGAAAAGCGAGAAACTACACATGAAGCAAAAGAAGGGTTGGATTTTGATTTTTTTATGGATTCGGACTCTTTAAAAACTAGCTTGAGTAGTCAATATAAAAGAGACGAAAAAGAAGTCAAGCGATTAAAAAATCAACAGCGACTTTTTGCTGCTGCCATCAATGGCACTCCGCAAGAACAAGTACGTGCAGAGAGTACCATGAACAATATTATACCATTGCCAAGTTCATTTACAGTAGGTACAATTATTGAACCTAGTGGTCGCAATGATTTTTCTCAGATATTGCGTTCAGTGGCAGAAAATATATGTTCCATCATGGGCGTTCCAAGATCCATGATGATAAGCGATAATGTAGTGAGAGGGGACGTTGAGGGTTCACACGATGTCTTCAAGCAATCTTGTTTATTGTGGAAAAACATTACATCTAAAATTTTAACTTGGGTGTACAGGCATACTCATAGTGAACAAGAGGCACAAAGATTATCTAAAATAGCAAAAAAACGTAAAATAGCAGATATATCAAAAGTCGCAGAAGATCAAATGATCCAAGTCATTGTTCCTGTTACACCATACATTTCAAATGAAGAATTAAAATTGTAATACCTCCAACAATTAATTACATGGGATACCTACAAACAATATGTTATACGCAATTGCTCTCTACCAATAGATTTGATGCAGCAGACACAAAAAGATCCATGGTCAAAAGAAGAAAAATTACTTATGATGGGGGCAACGATACCTGCCGACCCAAACAAAGCAGCAAATAATAGCAAAGCACCAAAAAGCTCTAAACCGTCTCAAAAACCAAAAGCAGCTGGAGCTGGTAAAGCGTGATTACAATGCTACATACCTGCTATGTTTTTAACTACCTTATATTTTTTTAAATTGTATTTTTTAAATATTTTATCAGGGGAGTAGCATTGGAAATTTTCCTTCAATGATATTTCTATGCCCTTTTTTAACCGTGACGTTAAACCCCTGCTAGTTTTTGACCAGAATTTTTGAATTTCAAGTGATTTTAGATTTCTGAATTTATTCATTTCCACAACTAATAAAGTATTATTTTTTAGTTCAAATTTCTTAGTTACACTAATAAACGTTTGTTTTTTCACACTGTTTATTGTAGACAAAACAATATACAATCCATCATCTTTAAATAACATATCCTCTGGGTAAGTTACTGTAGATTAAATTATACTATATACAACTTCCGCGCTTGTGCACTTTTATTTCAGTGCCAGTGCACTACATTATTGTCATTACTATAAACAAATAAATTAAAAACATTATTACAATGGACCCAGAGTTATATCAGCGTTTTAAATTGTTTAACTTAAAAGCTATAGAAGATACGGCAAAAAGAGAATGTAAAAACTTATGTGTTTCCTCTTGTAATAACACACATGATATTTCCACAGAAAGTGATATTCAGGGATGTTGTAATAAGGCCACTATAAACCAGGTATTTAATTTTTATAAACAATCAATTGCAGAATTCATAAAAAAATCAAAAAATGGAAGCACAGCGTCAAAGAAGGAAAAGTTGGTTCCAGGTAGTGTAGGCTCATATATAGCTTCTTTAAACAAAAATTTGGAAGCGCATTGGATCGGTACATTGGATATTAATACCTTTATGGAAAAGTATTATATTGAACAATTAAAACAACTAATGCACAAACAAATCAGCAAACCGAAAGGCACGAAACCTAGTGCTATGAATTCGAATTGCAAGGGAGCACTACATAAGTTTTATTTATATTTAAGAGATGAATATTATAAGAAAAAGTGCAACATTGAAGGTTGTAATTGCGACGTACCGCAACATGTTAAGGAAGATATAACAATATGCAAAAATTGTGGATGTGGATGTTGCGATGAGTTTAAACAACATTCGTGTCATGATACAGAGGGGAATTGCAGAGGAAAATTGCAATGTAAAGATTGTATGCAATATTATCCATATTGCCTTTTTAGCAAATTTTTCTCGATTTCAGACAATGTTGCAAACAAAAAATATATCTCATATCAATGTGATGTTTGTGCATCAGGAAAAACAGCTGTTAGAAAACTGAAAGGCTTAAACAAACGTCATACTGCTCCAAAAGCTGGTCCTGGGCTAGTGCAGACAGTTTTTGAGCAGACGAAGAGGTTTGATTATGTTACGGTAGAAAGAACAAATTTTGAAAGGCAAATATCTAAGCTACCTGACCAATATAACTCTTCGGCGGCAAGGAGAATAGAAGAAGAACAGATAGAAGTGCAAGTACTCCAAAAAAAAGAAATAAGATTTTTTGACGGGTTTCTACGCTTTCATGCATTAGTAAAATGTAAGGATCATCGCTTTCGTTATAAACCTGGAGATATCGTTATAGTACATACTAATGAGGGCTTAAGACGAAAAGGTTTGGTTAAAAAATTTTTCCAAATAATAAAAGGTACATATAATGCGACTAGAGGTACATGTGAGTATCGCGTAAACGATGTTACTAATGAAACGGATCATGATAATAATATAGAAAATTTAAGATGTGAAATTATATTATCACATGAAGATATTAAAGGGTTTTATGTTGAAGAAGAAGAAATTATTAGGATTACATCATCACACGAAAAGACGTTTACGATTAACGCAGCGCATAAAACTGAAATTGTGACAGCATTTAACGATTTGTCAGATAAGTCAAAGGAGTTAGACGGTGGAAATTTAAATTACGCGTTTGATAAAGCGAGTATAAGTAACGCTTTAATCAGCGAGAGAGACAAATTAAACAACATGCTGGATTATATGAAACAAAAAATGCAAGAAACGTTACAAAAAGAAAGAGAAATTTTAAATCACTATCCTTTTGCTGACAATGGTCTTCAAGAGGATGTTAAATCTTATTTTAGGAAGAAAAATAAATTGAAATGTAAAATTATTATTGATAACTCGGGTTTTCTTATACTATTGAAACAGCAAAGGAAAAGGGGTAACAAACAAACAAAAGTTATGCATCGTGGTAACAAACAAACAAACGTGGAAACCAGTGGTAGTCGTGATAAATACGTATCATCTGATGAAGATGACGAGTTAACGATAAATCCTTATGTTGAAGGTGCACAAGATAACAGGGGAAGCGAGCTCAATAATGAATATTATATAGATTTTAATGATGAAGAGGCATCAATTGAAGATTTTGAAAATCCTCAAGACTTCGATGGTTTCGAGGAGTCGGAAGTAGACGAAAATCCCGACTTAGAAGTACTTGAAGAAAATGTAGATGATTTTATTTAAATAAGTATATTACGAAGTTCGTATATATTATTAATGTTGTGAGAACAACTTGTTATCTTTTGACTCTGCTATATGGTAATCTAACGAATAAAACATATGCTTTCCTGTTTTCAAATTTTGCTTTAAACTTAAAAACATCATTCCATTTGCTGGACTGACGTTACTATCAGATGATAAATTTATTTTCAATTTCTTTAAATTAAATTCGTTTGCTTCTGTTTTCAATGCCGTTCGTAGCATATCAGACGTGCACATAAAACAAGTATTGGAGGCATTAAAACCTGGTCGAATAAAATTGCATTTTAAAACTGTATTGTGTTCGTCCATAACGCCACACAAGCTTTCAACACTAGAACGCGATGCATATTGCTGTTGTTGTTTGTACTGGCGTTCATTACCAACCTCTTTTACAATAACATTTTTAGCAGAAAATAATTCAACATCTTCTTGTTTTAAATTATCGCATATAGTTTTTTGTTTCAAATGATCGTTATGGTCAAAATGTTGTGTAGCGATCGGTCTTGGCGATGGTTCAATGTGTACCATTGTGTTACTCTCTTGATATCCTAATGGGTAACTTGATGCGGTAGCTTTTTTTGTCAAATTTGTTGCTGGTGTTCTTTGTTTTAAATAACTCATAATGTATTCTCTTTTTTCTTTTTTTATAATAGGCAATCAATCTATTTATAGTATGCAATTTTTATTTCATATGAAATTATTGATTTCGTCTTCGCCTAACATTCCATCCTTTTCTCCAACATCGGGTTTAGTCATATGTTGATATATATCCATGAACAAATAATAAAACAAATAGACAAATATAGTGTTGAAGGTTATCGTAATGATGATGCTGGTCCATTTAATTGAATTATAGATTGGTAATGTTGGTAAGAAACACAACCCGACAAGGCATAATTTGAACTGGTACATGATTATATGATAACCCACATCTTTACCAACATGCGGTTGGGCGTTGTCAGTACCTATATGTGTTAAGAATTTTGAATACACACTGTCAAAATCGCGATACTTTTTCATGTGGAAGTAAAACAATAAGTTCAGAACAGCGTTTGTGACCATTCCTTGCGACATGTGACCCCATGGGCGGCCTTGATACAAATCATTACGTATTGATACGATCAAAATCAACACATGAAGTAAAACTTGTGTTGATATATACCACAATTCCCAATCTATATCATTAAAGGATTCCATCATTTGCATTAAATGACCTTGCAGGATGAATACAATTACAAAAAATGCTGCGTATATTTAAAATCCCATATCAGAATTGATATGTAAATTTACAAACACATCTATAAATAGGTTCCCAATAATGCTGCCAAACAATGTCCAAATATCTATATGGTGATACCTATTTCGAACTGCCATTTTTGTGTCAACAAGTTTTAAGATTATTGTACAATATGTTGGTATAAAGAGACTTAAGGCATAGTAAGTTTTGGATATTATAGGTAACAGGCTAAATATAAATAAAAGTCCAATCTGTATGTTAATTATATCTTTCATAGCAACGGTTAAGTAAATTGAAACACTTGTATATAAGGCGCTATTTTTCCTTGTTTTTATTGTGTTCCTTTTCTAAATTCTTTATAAATTTTTTACTCGCATCGACGTATTTACTCAAATCGTATTCAGTTGCAACGTAAACGCCTAGGCTAAATCCACAGAGAAATTGTATCATGCTGTACCACATTATATATATATTCTACAGCAACGGATATATATACGATTCTATAAGATAATTGGTTGAAGTGTTGCGTGAACAGCGGTGCATGAAATGCATAAGCTTGCTTTTCGAAAACGACCTATATTCCTATCCAACGCTAAAATATCGTTACACGTCACCAACATTGAACACTTTTCACATTTTTTTTTCTGGTGCAAACAACATATGGAGCAAGTAATAACATTGCTGTTGTATAAACTTTTTTTATTGATAGTGCATGTGTTTCCACATTTTGTGCATAAAAACATGAGCTTGTTGAAGTAAGAAACAAAATGACCTATCATATCTATTTCTTTTAATGCTGTGTTGATGCAGCGGTTGCTTATCGCGTCCCGTTGTTTTTCTTTTACTATTTTTCTGTTCGCTACCGCCTCGTTATCTTTCCATTTTCTTTTGCCATGTCGTTGATGTCTTTCTGTTCTACGTCCACAAATATATTCCAAACTACCCTGCGTTTGGTTGTTTACAACAATTCTCAACGATCCTTTTGCTAATTTGTTGGAGTGCCTTGATACATTTGTTTCTTTCATGATAAACATTTTAACATCATTACAAATGAAACATATATAATTTAACCCGTAATTCACACATTCTTCTGGACGACATTCCTCTTTTTGCATATGGCTTCTATTTGTTTATTAAAAATATGTTGTGGTAAAACATATATTCCAAAATTTTGCCTTATTCCCAAAATACGAATAACCTCTAAAATGTACTTTAATGTATTCATAGATTGAGCTTCAAAATGTTCCTGTGAAAAGCTTTTGTTCAATAGCATCTGTACTGTTTCGTCTGGTACATGAAGTAAATGCATGACTTTAAATATATTTTCAGGGTTGTGTAGTCGTTGTATCACGCTCCATATAAATCTAGAAGTACCATTGCTTACGATGTCATATACATTAAATTCTTGTTTCGTCGTAAAATACTTCATAATTAATGAATGGATTTTGTTGTAATACGTTACTTGTGGGGTAGTGCGAAATAACTTGATATGACTTTTTGCGGCATTAACCAGTATTGCCTCTACGTTGACGATCCAATCGCTTCGCACCATAAACGTAAATTCCCTATCGGCTATAATATTGAGTTTTTTTCTAATTTTATCCATAAAAGAACGTACTTGAAAATCAAATTTCCCCCAACCGTATTTCTTATCTATCACTTCTAAGACAGGAGAAGCTTCTCTTACAGCATGAATTAAAAATTCCTTGAGACAAAAAAATATTAAAACTTGGTGATCGTTGCCATTTCTAAACCATTTGCAAAAAAACGGTTTTGATTGCAATTGTTTTTGAAAACTTTCGAATAATATGTACCTGCCTTTGAAACTTAACCTTTTTTTGCAATGAGCGTATTGACCAAACAGAGCTTTTTGCATCACGTTTAATAAAAAACGAAAAAACGTATCATCTTCAGACACGTACGTAATAATAATCTCTTTTAAATTTCTTATCTGACAACGTTGAGGCAAGGCTTTTGACAAGGCATGTAAAATTTTATCTTTTTCCTTTGATGGTTTCGACGGAGGTAAGACATCCATTATTACTTGTGGGATAATCACATCGGTTTCGTCGTAATCATCATTTTCAACGTAAGTAAAAGATCCACGTGAATCAACTTGTCTAATATTATACATATGCAAATCAATCAACATAAAGAGGCAGCGCTGAATAAATGTGTTGGATACATTTTCAGATAACCAAATCCATACATTAACTGCATTGACATACTCAGGACATTTCACGTTGTTACATTTTGGTATCCACGTTTCTTTCAATGCTTTTACCGTAATGTAGGGTGCATCAAAGCTATTTATAAAAGGTGTGTCGCGGAAAAAATCTTTGACTTTTTCCATATACCATTTATCGAGGTCTACATTAGCGACACTTTTATGTAGACCTCCATTATAAAAAATCAATTTTTAAACCAGCATCTGGATAACGGTACCCAACTTGCTTGTAGTAACGAATACCATTAATTCGTTTTGGTATCAGGTGCTTTCGAACATGCGCCACACAAGGATCGTATAACCCAACGTGTTGGTGTGACGTTGGTAACAAACATTGATCTAAACAATATTCTCCTGTCACTTGCACATAATTTCGAATATCACTGATTAAAGCACCAGTGGAGTCCCCATCTGCCCTGTAGTTGACATACAATTTTGTGACAGCTGCTCTCCTGCACAGTAAACACATTTGTGGCGTACTAGGTAATTTGTTTGTTTGTAGGAATTCTTTGTACTGTGAAGGCTTTAGGTATTCTCTTAAAACAAAACCTTCATCCGTCGTACTGATGAATTTGCCTTCACAATTGTCTCCTTTCACACAAGGACGTTCATTTTTTTTCGGTTCTCGTAAAAATTCTTCTTCAAAACTTCGATGTGAAACTTCTACAATAGGTCGAGACTTTACGTCGTTGTATTTACGACTTGTGTACAAAGAATCTAGAGGACTGCTCTTTAACAATCTTCGTAAAAAGACATAATCGTAACAATTTTTTGAATCTTGTAAAAGCTTATCCGTATTCTTGTTGTTTAAAAAGTTTTCTTCTGCTTCTTTTTTATCTTTTGAATCAAATGGAAATGTATCAGAAACTCTTAAAATAGTTTGCGTCTCATCAGGTAAATCGTTTAATAATTCTTGTACCACAGCAGGTATATCTTCAGAATGTGCACGGGTACGGCTGATCTCCCGATTATTTAAATTATTCCAACTTGGATCCGACATTATTATAACACTTAAAAAACGAAAGTATATATATTAGCGTAGTAATCGATAATAAAATGATCCAATTTATCGTCGTTTGGTTCGTATTTTTGACCATATTTGCCATTTTCCATTACCATGCCGTTAATAACAACAAAGGTATTCTTACCATAGAAACTTTAGCAATTTGGATGGTTATTATTGCTCCAACATTTTCAGAAACCAACACGTTGACCTTCTTTCAAAACGTCTTCCAACCAAATATTGTAAGCATTAGCATTAGCTTTGTATGCCTTGTTGTAGCAGGAATTTCACTTGGTCTTTTTTTTCAAAGTAGCTTTGAAAACAATACAACATCACAATATATATTTGTCACAACATCAAGCATTGCTATTATTTTCTACGTACTTTTTGTACTATTATTAGTACCCGTTAACATTGACCAATGCTCATGCTTGTATGGCTACTACGGCGAAACATGTGAGAAATCGTGCTGGGCAGACAA
>MDTG01086051.1_pt1 | contig 12843 bp, 11 predicted proteins | sample 811421 | NCBI WGS metagenome assembly MDTG01 (sample SAMN05326645, study PRJNA326480) | marine metagenome | isolation source: seawater | place: Pacific Ocean: South East | collected 2011 | reverse complement strand
TTGATAATTTAAGATATGATCAATGGAAAATTATTGAGTCAGATATATCAAAAACATTCCATATTCAACAAGACAACCCTTATCTATCTATCCTTCCGACAACAACAGAGTATTCAAGAAATGCTTTGTTTTCTGGTTTAAATCCCCTTGAAATGAGTAATAATTATCCAGATCTGTGGGAAGATAAATCTGATGGTTTTAATAAGAGAGAATATGAATTTTTAGATGCAAACCTCAAAAGGAATAATATAAATATCAAACACTCCTATAATAAGATAATTTCTCATTCAGATGGAATTAAATTTTCAAAGAAAAAATCTGATTTGTTGAAATATGATTTAAACTCAATAGTATTTAATTTTATAGACATGCTTTCTCACTCAAGCTCTGAAAATAAGCTTTTCAAAAACTTAGCTTACGATGAAAAATCATTTAGATCATTTACCAGATCATGGTTTAAAAATTCTCCATTAAATGATTTAATTCAGTATCTATCAAATAAAGATGTAAAACTATTTATTACCACAGATCATGGAACAATTAGGGTTCAACATCCAGTAAAGATTAAAGCAACTAAGGAGATTAATACTAATATGAGATTCAAATACGGTAAAAATATTAATGTTGAAGATGAAAATGTTTTTATTGTAGATAATGGAGAAAAAATAGGATTACCAAAAAAAAATATTTTTAATAAATATATTTTTTCAGTACAAAATCAATATTTTCTCTATCCTAAAAATTTCAATTATTATTCTAAAAATTTTATGAATTCATTTCAACATGGTGGAATTTCTATGGAAGAGATGATAATCCCTTTTGTTGAACTTAGTCCTAAATTTTTGTGATGCTTCTTAAAAACATTAAAATTTCAGAATATAATATTGTATTTGATGAAATTATTAAAAAAAATAACTCTTTAAGGGTATTCTTATTTAGAGGAGAAATTGGTTCTGGAAAAACTACACTTATCAAATATCTATTAAAAAGATTATGTGTGAATGGTAGTGTTTCAAGTCCTACTTTTAATATTATTAATGAATACATTAATGATAATAATGAATACTTTTATCATTTTGATTTATATAGAATAAAATCTAAAAATGAACTCATTGAAATTGGTTTTGATGAATATATTAGTTCAGGTCAGTATTGTTTCATAGAGTGGCCAGAGATCTCACACGCTTTAATTGATGATAATTTTGTAAATATTAATCTTTCTATAAGAGATCATAGTTCGAGAGATATTAAGATCACTTTTCATTAATATTTCTCAGCCTTATCTCTGATATTTTCTTTTTTGTATGGAGTGGAAAATCATTATTTATAATCCAATGGTAATATTGCGGATTCATTCTGAATACATCTATCACTTTATGATTTTTATATTTTCCAAAGTTAAAAACCTCTTCTCCATCAGAGTTTTTTATAATTCTTCCTGATATATCAACTATATTATTATTTATGATAGAACCTATTGAATCTATTTTATTAGAAATAACACCTAAGATGTTTCCTTTGTTATCAATAACTTCTTCATTGTTATAAACCTCTACTTGTCTTTTTATAATCTCAACTGTAGCTTTTGTATCTGAGTAAGCATCATGAGCATTCTCAAGTTTTTTATTACAATAAAATTTATATGCTGAACTTAAATTTCTTTTTTCCATAAGATGGTATAACCTCAATGCATCTATAATTTTGATTCCATCTAAATTTAGATCTATATCACATCGCATAAATTCTTCAATTAATATAGGAAGATCAAATTTTAATATATTGAATCCGCCAAGATCACATCCCTCAATGAAATTGAAAATTTCTTTTGCATAAAATTTGAATGGTTTACAATTTTTTAAATCTTTATCTTTTATACCATGAATTTTTGTGCTTTCTGTTGATATCTTTACATTAGGTTTTATTCTTAAATTTTTAACTTTTTCACTGGAATCTATTCCAATTTTTATTAAGCTAATATCAATTATTTGATCTTTTATTATATCAAGTCCTGTCGTTTCAATATCAAAAACAACAACTGGTTTATTAACAATCATTTATAAATTTCATTAAGGTTAATTCCATCAAAGTTTCCTGAAGACATGAACAACTTGTGGTAATTATCATATTTTTTTTTAGATATTATTTTTTTTAGTTCGCTTAATTTATTCACATATAATAATTCTTTTGAGTTAAAAAACATCTGCATGTCATTTAATGTTGGTTTTTTATATTTTTTATCTTTTACTAAATCATCAGACAGGTATATTATTGATTCGTCGGATTTAGTAATAGTATCTTTATATGTTTTTAAAAATTTTTTATTGAAACTACTTGAGCTATGTAATTCATAAATAACTAATAATTTTTTACTGTAAAAACTTTTTACAGCTTCAATAGTTGAGGATAATTTAGAAGGAGAATGGGCAAAATCTCTAAAGACCTTAAACTTTTTATCGTAGATTACATTAAGTCTATTTTCTGGTAGCTCATATGATTTTATTGCTTTATAAAAATCTTTCTTTTTTATTCCAAGCTGTTCACAGACTACTTTACTACCAGCAAAATTTTGTAAATTATGATTTCCAAAAATATTGACTTTTATAGGCGTATCTAATTCGTCAAGAATATAGTGATCCTTTCCTTTAGTAATGGATTTTTCATGTGAATACGACCTTATAGTTACATCATCATTCTCATAATTTTCTATAAGATCTCTTACATTTTTATCATTTTCATAATAAATTATTTCACCACCTTTTGGTGTATTATTAAGTAAATCAAGAAACTGATTTTTATAGATTTTTTTATTTTTAAAGACATTACAATGATCCCATTCTATTCCATTTAATAGTACTATGTGGTGATCATATTTTAAAAATTTTGGTTGTCTATCAAGAGGACTTGTTAAATATTCATCACCCTCAATTATTATTAATGGACTATTAGATAATTTGATATTACTTTTGAAACCGTTTGCTCTTCCTCCCACTAGATAGTCAAAATTTACCTTATTTTCCTTAAGCACATGCATAATCATTGAAGTAATTGTTGTTTTTCCATGACTTCCTGCAATTACAATCCTATGTTTATTTTCTGAAAAATTTCTTATAAATTCAGGATAAGAATATATAGGGATTTTTTTTTCTTTTGCAGAATTAAGTTCAATGTTATCAGGTTTAGTATGCATACCTGTGATAACAAAATCTAAATCATCAGTAATATTCTCTTTAAAATAACCAATTTGAGAAGGATATAAATTATTTTTTAAGAGATTTGATTTAGATGGCTCATAAATTTTATCATCACTTCCAGTGATTTGGTTTCCATTATTTTTTAAGTTGATAGCAAGGTCATGCATAACGCTACCCCCAATAGAAATAACATGTATCTTCTTATTAGATCGCATTGATCAAAAATATATATAAATCAACCTGTATCAAACATATTACAGATTACTTTATCTGTGTTGATAACATATGGAAAATTATAGAAATTATAAATTAACATAACACCAAAATTTATATAGGTTTGTCAAAAATATAAAATTGAAAGAGAGTAAAGGATACATCAAAAATATAAGGGGTTCTAAAATTGAAATAAATAAAAATTTAGATTTAGGTAAGTTACCACCTCAAGCGTTAGATCTAGAGGAATCTGTCTTAGGTGCTCTCATGCTTGAAAAAGATGCTTTAACTAATGTAATTGATATATTAAAACCTGAAAATTTTTATAAGGATGCTAACAAAGAGATATATCAATCAATCATTGATTTATTTAATGAGTCTGAACCCATTGATTTATTAACGGTAACCTCACAACTTAAGAAAAATGGGAAACTTGAATATGTTGGGGGGTCATTTTATGTTACCCAATTAACAACTAGAGTAAATTCTGCATCTAATATTGAATACCATGCTCGGATTATATTAGAACAATCCATAAAAAGGCAATTAATTGAAGTCTCAGGAGAAGTACAGAAAGATGCATACGAAGATACAACTGATGTTTTTGATTTATTAGATAATACCGAACAGTCTCTATTTGACATATCTGAATCACATATTAGAAAAAATTATTCTCAAGTTAAAGGGCTAATGAAAGAGGCGATAGATGAACTTCAAGCAAAAAAAACCAGAAAAGATGGAATAACTGGGGTGCCGTCAGGATTTATTGATTTAGATAATATTACATCTGGCTGGCAGCCTTCAGATTTAGTTATAATAGCAGGTAGACCATCAATGGGAAAGACAGCATTTGTTCTTTCAATGATGAGGAATGCATCAATAGATCATGATATGCCAATCGCTTTATTTTCACTTGAGATGTCATCACTTCAGATTGTAAATAGGTTAATTTCATCTGAGGCAGAGCTTGATAGTGATAAGATAAAAAAAGGAAATTTAAAAGATTATGAATGGCAACAGCTACTTCATAAAACTGATCAGCTTAATAATGCTAAAATTTTTATTGATGACACACCTGCGCTTAGTATATTAGAGTTAAGGGCAAAGTCAAGAAGGTTGAAATCTCAACACGATATCCAATGCATAATAGTTGATTATCTACAATTAATGTCAGGGGAATATGGAAAGTCATCAGGAAATAGAGAACAAGAGATTGCATCAATTTCCAGATCATTAAAAGCTATTGCTAAAGAGCTAAATGTTCCTGTTCTTGCATTGTCACAGTTGAGTAGAGCTGTCGAAACTAGGGGTGGAGATAAAAGACCAGTCCTGTCTGATCTCAGAGAGTCAGGATCTATTGAGCAAGATGCTGATATGGTTTTATTTATATATAGAGCAGATAGATACGATATTACTGAAGATGAAGATGGTAACCTAACTGCTGGTGTAGCTGAGGTTCTTTTAAGAAAAAATAGGAATGGACCAACAGGCAAAGTAAAATTAAAATTTATTGAAAGGTTTGCTAAGTTTGCAGATATGTCATCAAATGATAATTTGAGTACTCAAAAATACCAAAGCAAGGCTAATAATAATTTCGATACAGAAAAAAACGATCCTTTTTAATATGAATATATTAGTTTGTATTTCATGTGTTCCGGATACAACATCAAAGATTTCTTTCAATGAAAATAATGAGTTAGTAACAGATGATATGCAATTTATAATAGGTCCTTACGAGGATTATGCATTGTCAAGAGCTGTTGAGTTAAAAGAAGAAGATCAATCCATAATAATTAGTGTTATTAATGTTGGAATGTCTGAAAATGATTCTTTATTAAAGAGGGCTCTAGCTGTAGGAGCTGATAATGCATATAGAATAAATACAAAACCCAATGACTCAAATCAGGTATCTAACTTAATTTCAAAATTTATTAAGAAAAAAAGATATGATTTAATACTAATGGGAAAAGAATCTACTGATTTTAATTCTGGTATAGTGCACCATCTTGTTGCATCAGAACTAGGATATAATTCACTGTCCCCAGTTTCCTCATTATCTATTATACATGACAATAGAGTAGAAGTTGATTTAGAAAAAGATGAATCAGTTGAAAAAATTCAAATAAATACTCCCATAGTTTTGGGTTGTCAAGAGCCCATTGCCGACTGGAAAATACCAAATATGCGGGGTATTATGAACGCGAGAAATAAAGAAATAGTAGTTATTGAGAAAGAAAATTTAGATAGCGGTGTAAATTATAAAAAATTTAAAATACCTGACAAAAGATCAAAGATGAAGTATTATGATATTGATGATATTCCTAAATTAATAGAAGAACTGAATCTTTTAAAGATGTAATATGAATGGGTTTGTTATAATTGAGGCTAGTAAAAATAAAATAAAAGATTCAACATTGGAGTGTATTCACTTAGCAAATACTCTTTCTGATAATGTAATTGGGATTACTGATTTAAAAAATGAAAAAATATTAAAAGACTTACCAGTTGAAACTATTATTGTTATTGATGAGATTGATAATATATCTTCTTATAAGAATCATCTCATAAATTATAAAAATAATTTTTTTTTATTATCAGATTCATTAAAATCAAAAAAAATATCTGCTAGGATTTCTACAATTTTAAATATACCAATTGTATCTAATGTCATTGACTTACATATAAAAAAATCTATTTTTTACTGTAAGACAACGAACTTTAATAATAATATAATCTCGGAAATAGAAGTTAATAGAGACAGCTCAATTTTTATAATTAAAAAGCATATAATTAATTCAATTACTAATGAGAAGAGAAGTAAGGATATTATTTTTTTAAATTCTGAAAATTTAAAAGAGTCAAATATTAAAGTTTTAGAAAAAAAAGAAATTAATAATGAGATTCCTTTATCTGAAGCTAAAGTTGTAGTATCAGCCGGAAGAGGATTAAAGTCATCAGAAAATTGGGAAATGATTGAAGAGCTTGCAAAACTACTTAATGCTGCTACAGCATGTAGTAAGCCTGTATCTGATCTTGGATGGAGACCGCATGCTGAGCATGTTGGTCAAACAGGTGTTAAAATTTCACCAGATGTTTATATCGCTATAGGTATTTCAGGAGCCATACAACATTTAGCTGGTGTGAATTCATCAAAAAAAATATTAGTTATTAATATTGATTCAGAGGCTCCTTTTTTTAATAACGCTGACATTGGTATAATTGGAGATGCTTTTGAAATAGTTCCAATTATTATAAAACACTTAAAAAAATGAATAAAATTAAATTAGAAATTCTTGGCCTTTCATCAAGTGTTGACACTCAAACAGGATCTTTTGCTCTAGTCTTAAAAGAGGAAAAAGGTGAAAGAAGACTTCCTATAATCATAGGTATGTTTGAAGCTCAATCCATTGCTATGGAAATTGAAAAAATAATTCCTAATCGTCCAATGACTCATGATCTTTTTAAGTCTTTATCTAAAAAATTAAAATATTTAGTAAAAAAAATTATAATAACTGATATTAAAGACGGTGTTTTTTTTGCTAAAATAGAAATTGATTATAATGGTAAAAATATAAGTATAGATTCACGACCATCTGACGCAATTGCAATTGGCATTCGTTTCAATGCAGACATATTTGCAGTTGAAAAGGTGATGGATGATGCAGGTATCTTATTCGATGAAGTTAATGTAGATAAAGGAGTAGCTAATAAAAATGATTCAGTAAAGACACTAAAAGATATGACTGATAAGGAATTAAAAGATGAATTAAGTTCGTCGATATCCGTAGAAAATTATGAATTTGCTGCAAGGATAAGAGATGAAATCAAAAAAAGAAATTGATGGACATTATTAGGTTTTTTATTTGTATAATATTTATTTTATTTATTGCATATCTATTCTCAGACAACAGAAAAAAAATTAACTGGAAGCTGATTATCTCAGGAATTGTACTCCAGATCATTTTTGCACTTTTAGTTTCAAATGTCACTTACGTTGAATTATTTTTTAAATCAATCAGTGAATTTTTTGTTATTTTAATTGGTTTCTCAAAAAGTGGAACCTTATTTCTTTTTCCTGATGCATCCTTTAATGGTTTTGCATTCTCAGCTTTGCCTGTGGTAATATTATTTTCATCCTTGAGTTCTTTTTTATATTATATTGGATTCTTGCAATATATTGTAAAATCTATTGCCTGGGTTATGTCTAAAACTATGAAGTTATCAGGTGCTGAGTCTTTATCTGCAGCAGGTAATATATTTCTTGGCCAGACAGAGGCACCACTTTTAGTTAGACCTTACATACAAAAAATGACTAAATCCGAGTTAATGTGTTTAATGACAGGTGGTATGGCTACAATAGCAGGTGGTGTCTTTGCAGCATATGTAGCTCTTTTAGGTGGCATTGATAATGAAGACTCGGTAAAATTTGCTACCATTCTTTTAACAGCCTCTATAATGAATGCACCAGCAGGTATAGTTTTATCCAAAATTTTTATACCGGAAAGTAAAAAAGAATTGAATAAAAATCTAGATATTTCTTCTGAGGATCTAGGTTCTAATGCTATTCACGCACTAGCAAAAGGAGCATCTGATGGATTAAAACTTGCACTTAATATTGCTGCAATGTTACTTGCCTTTCTAGCATTTGTTTATATGATTAATTATTTTTTAGCTTATTTAGGTGATATCATTAATATTAATAATCTTATTCAAACATCTTCTGATGGTCAATTTACAAAGTTATCTATAGAGTATATTCTTGGTCAAATTTTTAGAATATTTGCTTTTATGATTGGCATAGCTTGGAGTGAGTCTATTCTTGTTGGTAGCTTACTAGGTCAGAAATTTGCATTAAATGAATTCATTGCATATGTAAGTTTAAGTGATATGATTGATAATAATTTATTGTCACAAAAATCAATTTTAATATCAACCTACGCACTTTGTGGTTTTGCTAATTTTAGTTCTATTGCTATTCAAATAGGAGGTATAGGATCTATGGCTCCAAATAGACAGGAGGATATTTCAAAATTAGGTTTAAAGGCTTTGGTTGCTGCAACTTTAGCAACATTATTAACTGCAAATATTGCAGGTGTTTTTATGTTTTAAATTTTTTAATAAAATTTAATTGTCCCAAGCTAGATGAATCTAATTCTTTATCAGTTTTATTTCCTGAGATTACATCTAAAACTTCATTTGCTAATTCTTTTCCTAACTCTACACCCCATTGATCAAAACTATTAATATCCCAAATGCATCCCTGAACAAATATTTTATGTTCATAAATTGCGATTAATTTACCTAGATTATTAGGGGTAAGTTGATCAAAAAGAATTGTATTTGAAGGTTTGTTTCCAATAAAGCTTTTTGATTTTGATAAAATTGAGTCAGGATCATTTATATCTTTCGATTCTTTTTTACCTTTCATTAAAGCCATAGTCTGTCCAATAAGATTAGATAATAGAATTTCGTGAAGGTTATCATAATTATTAAGTGATTTAGAAAATCCTATAAAGTCACAAGGTATAATTTTTGTTCCTTGGTGAATGAGTTGATAGAAAGCATGTTGGCCATTGGTTCCCTTATCCCCCCAAATAATTTGACCAGTTTGATAATTAACTTTTTCTCCACTTTTTGTAATGTATTTCCCATTGCTCTCCATATCAGCTTGTTGGAGGTAGGGTGGTAGATATTTAAGATATTCGTCGTACGGAAGGATAGCATGAGTATCACTTTTAAAAAAATTATTATACCAGACTCCAATACATGCCATTATCATTGGAATATTCTTTTTAAATGGTTTGTTTATGAAGTGATGGTCAATATATTTTGCGCCATCCAAAAGCTGCATGAAATTAGTATAACCAATTTTAATTGAGATAGGTAATCCAACAGAGGACCATAAAGAATATCTACCGCCAACCCATTCCCAAACTTTTAAGATATTATCATTCTCTATTCCAAGTTGTTTTGCTTTATCAAAATTTGATGTCACAGCAAAAAAATGTTCTTTATAATGTCTTGTAGATGAGCTTTTTTTTATAAACCATTTTTTACAAGCTTTAGCATTTTTTAATGTTTCTAACGTTCCGAATGATTTAGATGATATAATAAATATTGTATTTTCAGGACTAACTTTTGACAACACCTTTGATAAATTTGTTGGATCAATATTTGATATGAAAAAAACATTTATATTTTGATTTGAATAGTTGTCTAAAGCATCACATACAAGTTTTGGACCTAAATCAGATCCTCCTATACCAATATTAACTATGTTTTTTATTTTTTTACCAGAGTACCCAAGTTTTCTTTCTTTATAGTAGCCGTCGGATATTTTCTTTATTTTAAGTAATGATTTTAGTACTTCTTTCTCATATAAATTTTTAGTTTTTTTTGTAAAACTTCCTCTTAATATAGGATGTAAAACCTGCCTTTTTTCAGAATTATTTATTTTTTTTCCTTCGAATAAATACTTGATCTTTTCTTTAATTTTTATCTCATCTAATAAATTTTCAAATAATTTAAGTGTATTTTCATCGATGATATTTTTTGAGAAGTCAAATAAAAGGTTTTTGTCTTCTATTGAAAATTTTTTAAACCTATCAGGACTAACATTAAAAAAATTATATATTGATGAATCTTCTATCAGTTTCTGATGATCAATAAGCTTAATCCATGATTTTCTTTTAGTTAACTCACTCATATTTATTTTTTATTTTATTGATTTCTTTTGTTAATAGATTATTAACCTTTTTAATCTGGTAAGAGTCATTATTACAATTTACACTAAAATAAAATTTAATTTTTGGTTCTGTACCAGATGGCCTTAGAGTCAAAATATAATTTTCATTGGTTATGAATTGTAATACATTTGATTTTGTTTTTATTATGTTGTCTTTATTTTTCTTGTTATAATTAGTGAAGGATATTATTTTTTTACTGAATATTGATTTTGGTGGATTTGATATATAATCTTTCATTATATCATCTATTTTCTTTTTTCCTTCAATTCCTTTAAATGTTATTGACAGTAATTCTTCTCTATAATACCCAAAGGTTTCATAAATTTTATTAAGATATTGTGATAAATTCATACCTTTTTTTTGTGAAAAATTACTTATTTCACAAATTATTGCACTTGAAATTACAGCATCCTTATCTCTAACAAAATCTCCAACTAAATATCCAAAACTTTCTTCCCCTCCAGCAATAAATTGTTCATTTTTTTTATCTCTTATCAACTTTGCAATATTTTTAAATCCAGTTAGTGTTGAATAACAAGAAACTGAGTATTTCATACAAATTCTATCGATAAGAGGAGTAGTGACAATAGTTTTTGCAACGTATGAATTTTTTTGAAGAGATTTATCTTTAATTTTTTGGGTAATAATATAGTGTATAATTAATGAGGCAATTTGATTTCCATTTAAAATAATTTCATTCCCTTTATTATCTAATTCCACGACACCTACTCTGTCTGTATCTGGATCTGTAGCTAATAAAATGTCTGATTTAGTTTTTTTTAATTCTTTAATACCTTCCTCTAAAGCATAATATTCTTCTGGATTAGGTGACTTTACGGTGGAAAAATTGGGATCTGGTTTTTCTTGTGATTTTATTAATGATATTTTTTTAAAACCAAATCTTTTCATAGCCATTGGAACCATTTTTGTTCCTGTTCCATGGATTGGGGTGTAAAGAATTTTTAATTTGGAACCCTCGTTACAGTAAAGTGATAATTTTGATACCTCATCAAGATATGGTTTATCAACTATGTCATCAATAAAATTAATTAAACTTTTGTCATTGTTTTTTATATCTGAAATGTTATCTAATTGATTTACTTCATTTATAATGTTTAAGTCATGAGGGTTTACAATTTGTCCGCCATCACTCCAGTATACTTTATATCCATTATATTCTTTCGGATTATGAGAAGCTGTTATCATTATTCCACAGTGACAATTAAGTTTTCTAACCGCATATGATAATACTGGTGTTGGCCTTATATCTGAAAAAAGAAAAGATTTAATATTATTTGATGAAAATATTTGAGCAACCTCATATGCAAATTCTTTACTAAATAATCTTGTGTCATAAGCCACACATGCCTTTATATTTCCTCTGATTTTTTTTTTAAGGTAATTTGAAAGACCTTGTGTTGCAAGACCAATTGTGTAGTTATTAATTTTATTAGTACCTATTCCAATTTCACCCCTCAAACCTCCAGTTCCAAATTCAAGGTTTTTATTGAAAGCTTCGATTAGATTTGTTTTATCATTATCATTTAGTAAGTTCTTGATTTTAGCTACATCATCATTATTATCAATGATATTTAACCAATTCTTTGCTCTTGCTGTTGATATAAATAATAAATTATTTTTTTTAGACATCTAAAATCCCAATTTTACCTTGACCCTATCCAAAACATTAGTAGCAATTTCTCTAGCTTTATTCTCTCCAATTTCAAGAATAGATTTTAGATGATCTTTGTTTTGCATATATTCAAAATAAACTTTTCTTTCATTATCAAAAGTATCCATTATTAGAGATAGAAGGTCTTTTTTTGCATGACCATACCCATAACCACCGGCTGTATATTTTTCTCTCATTTCATTTGATTCTTTTTCGTTTCCTATAAGTTTATATAAATTAAAAATATTACAATTAGATGGATCTTTTTTATCATCGAGACCTTTACTGTCGGTGATTATAGACATCACCTGTTTCTTTAATAATTTTTCCTCTGCAAAAATATCAATCGTATTATTATAAGTTTTACTCATTTTTCGGCCATCAACACCTCTTATAGTCATAACATTTTCATCAATTTTAGATTGAGGTATAATAAAGGTATCGCCATATTGATGATTAAATGATTTAGCTATGTCTCTTGTAATTTCTAGATGTTGTTTTTGATCTTTACCTACTGGAACTATTTCGGCATCGTAGAGTAGAATATCTGAAGCCATTAATACTGGATATGTAAATAAGCCTGAATTTATTTCTGCTAAATTTTTAGATTTATCTTTAAAAGAGTGTGAATTTGAGAGCATGGGATAAGGAGTGAAACAATTAAGATACCATGTAAGCTCACAAACCTCAGATATTTTAGATTGCCTGTAAAAGAAATTATTTTTATAGTCAAAACCCATAGCTAGCCATGCTGATGCAACTGAAAAAGTATTTTCTTGTATAATACTAGGATCTTTAATATTAATTAGTGAATGTAGATCAGCAATAAAAAAGAGGGATTCATTCCCCTTTTTTTTCGATAAATTAATAGAAGGATTTATTGCACCTAAAATATTTCCAAGGTGTGGTTTACCTGAACTTTGAATGCCTGTAAGAATTCTAGTCATTTTTTTTTATAAAATTAATCCAATTGTTTAATTGATTGATAGATTTATTATATATTTTTATTATATATGAAACT
>MDTG01178947.1_pt1 | contig 12845 bp, 5 predicted proteins | sample 811421 | NCBI WGS metagenome assembly MDTG01 (sample SAMN05326645, study PRJNA326480) | marine metagenome | isolation source: seawater | place: Pacific Ocean: South East | collected 2011 | reverse complement strand
CGTCGCCCTCGGCCTTCGCCGAGCAGGCATCGGCAGCGGCCAACGCTTCGGCAAGTGAGCCGATGAGCGAGTCGGTGAGTGAGCCGGTAGATGAGTCGTCAAGCGAACAGGCTGAGCAGATGCCGTTCGTGGCCCGCGATGTCGCGAGTGACGCGAACGCAGCCAGTGGCTCGGCACGCGACATTGCGCCTGACCTGCGCATGGCGATCGATGTCTCCGGCAGCATGAAGCACAACGACCCGACCAATCTGCGCGCCAGTGCGCTGGACCTGCTGGTCACCTTGCTGCCGGAGCGCTCGCGTGCGGGGCTGTGGGGCTTCGGTGAGCAGGTGCAGCCCCTGCTGGCACTGGGCGCGGTCGATGCGGGCTGGAAACAGGCGGCCCGCGGCCTGGAAGGGCGGCTGGACGATTACGAGCAGTACACCGACCTCGAGGCGGGCCTGCGTGCCGCCGCCGAAGGCGCCGATGCGAGCATCGATGGCCAGGGGCCGCGTCAGGTCATTCTGCTCTCCGATGGCATGGTCGACCTGCGTGAACCGAGCAGCGAGAAGGCCGCCTCGGACAGCGCCTCGCGTCAGCGCATCACCGATGAGCTGACGCCGCAGCTGGCGGCGCACAACATCACGGTGCATACCGTCGCGCTGTCGCGCAATGCCGATATCGATCTGCTGCAGCAGGTCGCCGATGGCACCGGCGGGCTGGCGACGGTCGCCGAGACCCCGGAAGACCTGCTGCGTGCCTTCCTTGGGGCGCTCGACCGTATCGTGCCCGGCGAGCTGGTGCCGCTCGAGGACAAGCGCTTCACCATCGATGGCAGTGTCGAGGAATTCACGGCGCTGGTCTTCCATGGCCCCGATGATAGCGCGCCGGTGTTGATTGCACCGGATGGTCAGCGCTATTCGCTGGCCGACAAGGCATCGTTGCCCGAGGGCGTGCGCTGGGAACATCAGCCGCGCTATGACCTGATCACCGTGACCGACCCCGAGGCCGGGCAGTGGCGTATCGAAGGGCAGGTGGGTGTCGACAGCCGCATCACCGTGGTGTCAGACCTGGCGCTGGTGTCGCGCCCGCTGCCGGCCACGCTGTATCGCGGCTTTGGCTATTCCCTTTCAGCCTCGCTGGTCGACGGTGCACGTGATGTCGCTGAGCAGGACTTTCTGGCGACGCTGGACGGCAATGCGCGTCTGGTGCCGGAAGACGAGGGTGGCATGTCAGCAGAAACGGCAGCCGTGACCAGCGCCCAGCAGCGCGGTCTTGAGCGTGACGGCGCGCAGTTCAGCGTCAACATGCCGCCGCCGCAGCAACCGGGTGGCGCTCGCCTGACGCTGACCATCGAGGGCCAGCGCGATGGCGCGCCCTTTGCACGTCAGTTGAGCCAGCGCACCAGTGTGGTCGACCCGCTGCTGGTCGAGCCGATCGGTGGCAATGCGCAGAATGCGACGCCGCCGAGCGCGCTGGAGGTCAGCGCACGCCATCCGCTGCTCAACACCGCCAACACCCAGCTGGACGCGACGCTGCAGGGCGAGCCGTTGAGCGTGGCGGAAGCGGGCGAGAGTCGCTGGCGTATCGAGCTGCCGCCGCTGGAGCGTGACGTCAGTGCCGATGTGCAGATCAGCGCGCGCATCGCACTGGGCGGGAGTTCGCGGGTGATCGATCTGGCCCCCTACACCCTCAACGAGAATGCGGCGCGGCGCGCCGCCAATCTGGACCGCTCGCCCATCGAGGGTGAGTCCTTCGGTGAGATTCAGGGCCTGGATCAGGCGGTGGAGGAGAAGGAAGACCTCAATGATCTGCTGATGAAGGGCCGCCTGCCCATCGACAAGGTGCCTGCGTTGATCAGTCATTGGTTCGAAGGAGCTTCGGACTTTGCCCAGCGTGAGGCAGAATCACCGCAAAGCCGCATGATCGCTTACGCCGTGGCCGGTGTGATCGGCCTGCTGGTAGTGATCATGTTGGTGCGTCGCATGACGCGCAAGCCGACTCAGCGGGAGGAACCCCATGTGTGAACTGCTCGGCATGAGTGCCAATGTGCCGACCGATATCTGCTTCAGCTTCGCCGGTTTTCTGCAGCGAGGCGGGGGTACTGGTCCGCACCGCGATGGTTGGGGAATCGCCTTCTATGAAGAGGGCGGTTATCGCGAATTCCGTGACCCGCATCCGTCGGTGGATTCGCCCATCGCGCGCATGATTCTCGACTATCCGATCAAGTCGCAGATGGTCATCAGCCATATCCGTCAGGCCAATGTCGGCCAGGTGACGCTGGCCAATACCCACCCGTTCACGCGCGAGCTGTGGGGCCGTCAGTGGTGCTATGCCCACAATGGTCAGCTGGCGGACTGGCAGGCACTGCCCCTGCCGTACTATCGCCCAGTGGGCAGCACGGACAGCGAGCACGCTGCCTGCTTCCTGCTCGGCGAGATCCGGCGCGCCTTCCCGAATCCGCCGGCGCGGTGCGAAGACCTGTGGCGGCATCTGCACGCCCAGTGCGAGCGTCTGCGCGGGCTTGGCGTCTTCAATCTGCTGCTCTCCGACGGCGTGCATCTCTACGCCTACTGCTCCACCAAGCTGGCGCACATCACGCGCCGCGCGCCCTTCGGGCAGGCGAGCCTCACCGACTTCGAGATGAGCGTCGACTTCCAGCAGCACACCACCGATGCCGATGTGGTCTCGGTGATCGCCACCGATCCGCTGACCGACAATGAGCAATGGCAGCGCCTGCTGCCGGGCCAGCTGGTGGTGTTCCGCGAAGGCGAGCTGGTCGCCAGCCTTGGCGGTGAGTTGCCGCTGAGCCAGGAAGAGTCAGGGCTGGAGCAGGCCGAGAGCGGGGCGGTCGATCGCACCGCGACCGCGCGCCGCAAGCCGGATTGGCTGGCTTCTGACTTGAGCTGCTGACGTTTGGCTGAGTCGCTGACGCTGAGCGACGTAGAAAGAGCTTGAACGCCAGACACACGAAGGGCCGCGATTGCGGCCCTTCGTGTTTGCGGCTTTTGCCTGGTCAATGCGTGAGGCTCAGCCTTCGACGTCGTCGAACATGCCGGCGAACATCGGCGAGGACAGGTAGCGCTCGCCGCTGTCCGGCAGGATGACGACGATGGACTTGTCGGCGTAGGCGGGGTCTTCCGCCAGACGCAGCGCCGCGGTCATCGCCGCACCGCAGGAGATACCGCACATGATGCCTTCTTCCTGCATGATGCGACGCGCCATGGCCATGGCGTCTTCACTGGCGACGGGCTCGACGCGGTCGATCAGCGCCAGGTCCAGGTTGTCGGGAATGAAGTTGGCACCGATGCCCTGGATCTTGTGCGGGGCCGGCGTGATCGACTCGCCCTGCATGCGCTGGGTGATGATGGCGGATTCCGCCGGCTCCACCGCCACGGCTTCGAGTGACTGGCCGCGCACCGTCTTGAAGTAGCGGGCGATGCCGCTGATGGTGCCGCCGGTACCGACGCCCGCCACCAGCACGTCCATCTCGCCATCCAGCGCGTCCCACAGCTCCGGGCCGGTGGTCTCTTCGTGGATGCGCGGGTTGGCCGGGTTGGAGAACTGCTGCGGCAGGAAGTAGCGTTCCGGCTCGGCCTTCTGCAGCTCGCAGGCCTTGTCGATGGCGCCCTGCATGCCCTTGGCCGGGTCGGTCAGCACCAGGTTGGCGCCGAGGGATTTCAGCACCTTGCGACGTTCCATGCTCATGGAGGAGGGCATGGTCAGGGTGACGGGGTAGCCACGCGCCGCGCCGACGAAGGCCAGCGCGATACCGGTGTTGCCGGAGGTCGGCTCGATGATTTCCATGCCCGGCTTGAGCACGCCGCGTTCCTCGGCGTCCCACACCATGCTGGCACCGATACGGCACTTGACCGAGAACGCCGGGTTGCGGGCTTCCACCTTGGCGTACAGGCGTGGATGGCTGCTGAGGCGGTTGATCTTGACCAGCGGCGTATTGCCGATGGCTTGCGAGTTGTCCTGATAGATCTTGGCCATGCGAGGTCCTCTGGGTATCTGGCGGCTAGACAGCGAGCATGCCCGCTGCTTGAGTGAAGTGATGACGCTCAGCAGCGGCTGTCGCGACTGTATGAGCATAAGGTTAAGGGCTAGCCGAGCGCGACTCAAAGGCCTGAAGCGCATAACGACATGGCAAGGTTGGCAGTCGCGGCTAGTCTCTGACCAAGGTCGTACAAGAGTAGTGATCTGATTTAACGAGACTTTTTCGGATGTGAACGATGGTTTCAATCGGTCGTTTTACATCATTGGCGTGACTGGTTAAGGTGAAGCGCGGCGGCCCTGGAGGTTCTTGCCGGGGTGTCGTCGGTGCGTTGCCGGCACCTGCGCGCGCGTTGTCGCGCCGTCCTTTTCCCCATCACGCCGTCATTCATGTCATTGTTCACATGTGGGCGTGACGCCCTGATAACAACAAGTGCTGAATTCTCGCCTGTGGCTGCCAGTGAAAGACTCCGCGCCCGGCCACGATCCAGCAGACGAATGCAGTCATGGAGCCCAAGCCATGCATGATGCCAATCCTGCCAACGCCTCGGCAGACCCGGAAGCCGACAAGGCGTCTGATCACGCTGGCCCCGTGACCGGGGACGCCAACCTGATCCTCAGCGGTGAGCCGTTGTCCGGTCTCGAGGATTACCCCTCGATTCTCGAGGTCTTCGAGGCCAGCTGCGCCAACTATGCCGAGCGTCCGGCTTTCAGCTGCATGGACAAGACGCTCAGCTACGCCGATGTGGACCGCCTGTCGCGCAATTTCGCCGCTTGGCTGGAACACGAGACCGGCCTTGAGCCCGGTGATCGCATCGCCATCCAGCTGCCGAATCTGCTGCAGTTCCCGGTGGCCGTGTTCGGTGCGTTGCGCGCCGGTCTGGTGGTGGTCAATACCAACCCGCTCTACACCGAGCGCGAGATGCAGCACCAGTTCCATGACTCCGGCGCTCGCGCCATCGTGATTCTGGCCAACATGGCGGACAAGCTCGAGAAGGTGCTCAAGCGTACCGACATCGAGGAGGTCATCATCACCGAGATCGGTGACCTGCATGACTTCCCCAAGCGTCCGCTGATCAACCTGGCGGTGCGCTACGTCAAGAAGATGGTGCCGAAGTACCACCTGCCCGAGGCACACGGCCTGCGTGACGTGCTCAAGCGCGGGGCGGGGCTCTCGCACACGCGTGTCACGCGCCAGCCCGACGACATCGCCGCGCTGCAGTACACCGGCGGTACCACCGGCGTCGCCAAGGGCACCATGCTGACCCACCGCAATCTGGTCGCCAACATGCTGCAGGCGCGTGGCGTGATCAGTGATGTGCTCAATGAAGGCCAGGAGGTGCTGATCGCGCCGCTGCCGGTCTATCACATCTATACCTTCACGGTGAATTGCCTCTACAGCATGGAGAGCGGCAACCACAGCGTGCTGATCACCAATCCGCGCGATATCGATGGCTTCATCAAGACACTGGCCAGGACACCGTTCACCGCCTTCGTCGGCCTCAACACGCTGTTCTCGGCACTGTGTCAGCGTGATGACTTCAAGGCGCTGGACTTCTCGAGTCTCAAGCTGACCATCTCCGGCGGCATGGCGCTGACGCGTAGCGCGGCCGAACGCTGGGAAGCCGTCACCGGCTGCCCGATCGCCGAGGGCTACGGCATGACCGAGACCTCGCCCATCGTCAGCTTCAATCCGCCGCGCGAGCTGCAGCTGGGCACCATCGGCAAGCCGGTGCCGGGCACCGAGCTCAAGGTGGTGGACGCCGATGGCGTGACGCTGGGGCGCGATGCGCCGGGCGAGCTGTGCGTGCGCGGCCCCCAGGTGATGAAGGGTTACTGGCAGCGTGACGATGCCACGCGTGAGGCGATGGATGACGAGGGCTTCATCCGCACCGGCGATATCGCGGTCATCCAGCAAGATGACTTCGTGCGCATCGTCGATCGCAAGAAGGACATGATCATCGTCTCAGGCTTCAATGTATTCCCCAACGAGATCGAGGACGTGGTCAGCGGCCATCCGGATATCGTCGAGGCGGCGGCAGTGGGCGTGCCGGACGAGCAGAGCGGCGAGGCGATCAAGCTGTTCGTGGTCTCAAGCAACCCGGACCTGGATCGCGACAGCCTGCGCAGCTGGTGCAAGGAGCAGCTGACCGGCTACAAGGTGCCGCGCTTCGTCGAATTCCGCGATGAACTGCCCAAGACCAACGTCGGCAAGGTGCTGCGCCGTGAGCTGCGCGACAGCGAAGAGAGCGCTGGCAATACGCCGCTACGCGAGCGCTGAGAGAAGCGCTGAGCCGGCGGCGTGGCAGGGAACAAGCGCCGCCAAGGTTGGGCGCGGCTACGCGCAGGGCTACAATGGACGGCCCGTCACTTGTTGACGGGCCGTTTTGTCATTCAGGCGTCATGGCTTGCTGCCTCGTGCAGGCGAGCGTGAGGCTGAATTCCCGAGAGTTTCCGGCTGCGCGCGTGGCGTGTGGTCGCTGGTTGAGAAGAGGCAGTCCTTGAGCGACACCGCTACCGCACCGTCCGAACATGCGCGTCTTGAAGCCCTCGCGGCTCGCCTTGAACGCGCCCTGAGCCGTGATCAGCGCGAGCTGGGCAAGCGCCTGGCTGGCCTGCGGCGGCGTCTCAAGGAAGGCAAGCCGGTCGATCGTGCCATCAACGATATCGAGAGCCGCCTGGAGGCGAGCATCGCCCAGCGCGCCGCACGCGAGACGGCACTGGCACGCTGGCAGACACCCGCCGCGCTCAACTATCCGCCGGAACTGCCGGTGGTGGAGCGTCGCGAAGACATCCTCGCCGCGCTTGCCGAGCATCAGATCGTGGTGGTCGCCGGCGAGACCGGCTCGGGCAAGACCACCCAGCTGCCCAAGCTGTGTCTGGAGATGGGGCTGGGGCGCAATGGCCTGATCGGTCACACCCAGCCACGCCGTCTGGCGGCGCGCTCGGTGGCGGCGCGTCTGGCCGAGGAGCTCGAGACGACGCTCGGCGAGACGGTCGGGTATCAGGTGCGCTTCAACGACACCACCGGCCCGTCGACGCTGATGAAGCTGATGACCGACGGTATCCTGCTGGCGGAAACCCAGCATGATCCGGACCTGAGCCGCTACGAGGCGATCATCATCGATGAGGCCCACGAGCGCAGTCTGAACATCGACTTCCTGCTCGGTTATCTCAAGCGTCTCACCGCGCGCCGTCCGGACCTCAAGATCATCATCACCTCGGCGACCATCGACGTGGAGCGCTTCAGTCAGCACTTCGCGGCCCAGGATGGCACGCCTGCGCCCATCGTCTCGGTCAGCGGGCGCAACTTCCCGGTCGAGACCCAGTACCTGCCGCTGGTGCGCGATGCCGAGGATGAGGAAGACCTCAGCCTGCAGGAGGGTATCCTGCGCGCGGTGGAAGAGCTGTCGGTGATCGAGCGCGAGAAGGGCTGGATGCAGGGCCCGCGTGACGTGCTGATCTTCCTGCCCGGCGAGCGCGAGATCCGCGCCACCGCGGACACCCTGCGTCGCGCCCAGCTGCGCGATACCGAGGTGCTGCCGCTGTACGCGCGCCTCTCCAACGAAGAGCAGAACCGCGTCTTCCAGCCGCATCGTGGCCGCCGCATCGTGCTGGCCACCAATGTCGCCGAGACCTCGCTGACCGTGCCGGGTATCCGCTACGTGATCGACCCGGGCCTGGTGCGCATCAGCCGCTACAGCTATCGCTCCAAGATCCAGCGTCTGCCGGTGGAGCCGATCAGCCAGGCCAGCGCCAATCAGCGCAAGGGCCGCTGCGGGCGTATCGCCGAAGGCCTGTGCATCCGCCTCTACAGCGAGGAGGACTTCCTCGCGCGCCCGGAATACACCGAGCCGGAAATCCAGCGCACCAATCTGGCCTCGGTGATCCTGTCGATGCTGTCGCTCAAGCTGGGCGACATCGAGAAGTTTCCCTTCGTCGATGCGCCGGATTCGCGCTTCGTCACCGATGGCTTCCGCCTGCTGCGCGAGCTGGGCGCGGTGGATGAACACAACCGTCTGAGCCGTGATGGCCGCACCCTGGCGCGTCTGCCCATCGACCCGCGTCTGGCGCGCATGGTGCTTGAGGGCGCCTCGCGCGGCTGCCTGCGTGAAGTGCTGATCATCGTCAGTGCGCTGTCGATCCAGGACCCGCGCGAGCGTCCTGCCGACAAGCGTCAGCAGGCCGATCAGATCCACCACGAGTGGGATGACGACAACTCCGACTTCGTCAGCTGGCTGAATCTGTGGGAAGGCTTCGAACTGGCGCGGGATGCGCTGGGTGCCAACCCGCTGCGCCGCTGGTGCAAGGCGCGTTTCCTCAACTATCTGCGCCTGCGCGAGTGGCATGACACCTTCCGTCAGCTCAAGCAGCTGACGCGGGACCTGGGGCTGGAGATGACCAGCGCCCAGCATGAGCGCGACACCGAGGCGCAGGCCGAGGTCACCGCGCGGGTACTGGCCTCACCGGGACAGGGCCGCCGCCCGTCGGTGGCCATCGATCACGAATCACTGCATCGCGCGCTGCTGACCGGGCTGCTCTCCAATCTCGGCCTCAAGCAGGAAAATCGCGAGTATCTCGGCGCGCGCAACCGACGCTTCTTCGTCCACCCGGGCTCCGGTGTGGCCAAGAAGTCGCCCAAGTGGGTGATGGCGGCCGAGATGGTCGAGACCACCAAGCTCTACGCGCGTCAGGTCGCGGCAATCAAGCCCGAGTGGGTCGAGCCGCTGGCCGAGCATCTGGTCAAGCGCAGCTACAGCGAGCCGCACTGGGAGATGAAGCGTGCCCAGGTGGTCGCCAGTGAGCAGGTGACCCTGTTCGGGCTGCCCATCGTCACCGCGCGCAAGGTGCATTACGGCCCGCTGGCGCCACAAGAATCCCGCGAGCTGTTCATTCGCCGTGCGCTGGTCGAGGGCGAATTCCAGACCCGTGCGCCGTTCTTCGCCCACAATCGCGGCCTGATGGATGAGGTCGGTGAGCTTGAGGACCGCGCGCGCAAGCGGGACATCCTCGTCGACGAAGAGACGCTGTTCGCCTTCTATGCCGAGCGCATTCCGGAAGGCATCTACAACGGGCGCAGCTTCGACAAGTGGCGCAAGGAGGCCGAGCGCGACAACCCCGATGTCCTGCATCTGAATCTCGATGACCTGATGGCGCGCGACGCCGAGGAAGTCACCGTCGCGCGCTACCCCGAACAGCTGCATCACAACAGCGTCGCCTACCCGCTGAGCTATCACTTCGCGCCCGGTGCGGTGGATGACGGCGTGACGATGATCGTGCCGGCGGCGATGCTCTCGCAGCTGCCGCGCTATCGCATCGAATGGCTGGTGCCGGGGCTGTTGCGTGACAAGGCCATCGCGCTGATGAAGTCGCTGCCCAAGCAGTACCGCAAGCAGGTAGTGCCGATTCCCAACTGGGTCGATGCCGCACTTGAGGCGCTGACCCCGGACGACGTGCCGCTGACCGATGCGCTGGCCGAGTTCATGCGCGTCAAGACTGGCCTGCGTCTGCCGCAGGATGCCTGGGCGCCCGAAACGCTGGAACCGCACCTGAAGATGAACCTGCGTATCGTCGATCAGGACGGCAAGGTGCTGGGCGAAGGGCGTGATCTCGAGGCTTTGGAAGCACGCTTCAAGGACTCGGCCGCGGCCGCCGCGCGGGCGATGGCCAACCGCAGTCGTGAAGCCGACAGCGAAGTGCTGGAAGATCTGCCGGAGGCGCCGATCGCCACCTCGCACAGCACCACCCAGGCGGGCATTCGCGTCGAGGCCTACCCGGCGCTGGTGGTGAAGCCGGCAGCGCCTGCCGACAGCGGCATGAGTGCCAAGCAGCGCAAGCTGGCGCGCAAGACTGGCAAGAACAGCGCGCCGTCCAGCCATGCGCCTGCCAGCGCGACGGCTCAGGTCGAGCAGAATCTGAGCGTGGAGCTGTTCGATCACCCGGCCAAGGCCGCTGCTGCGCACCGTGATGGCATCACGCGCCTGGCGATGGCACGCCTGCCGGACCAGGTGCGCTATCTGGACCGTGACCTCAAGGCGCTGGAGCGCTGTGCGCTGCTGTTCGCCAAGGTCGGCACGCGTCGCCAGCTGGCGGATGACTTCATCTACAGCGTCTTCGAGCAGGTGATGGCCGTCGAGCCGCTGCCGCGTTCGCGCAGCGAGCTGCAGGCGCGTCTCGATGACAGGCGGGCCGAGCTGGTGCCGCACGCCGAGGCGCTGCTCAAGCCGCTGGAAGCCGCGCTCAAGCAGCATCTGGAGCTTTCCAAGCGCCTCAAGGGCAAGATCGACTTCTCGATGGCGCTGGTGGTGGCTGACCTCAAGGCCCAGCAGGCACGCCTGATCACGCCGGGCTTCATCCAGGCCTCCGGTGAATGGCTGCATCAGCTGCCGCGCTATGTGGAGGCGATGCTGATCCGTCTCGACAAGGCGCCGCGTGAGCGCATGCGCGACCAGCGTGACATGGAGGAGGTCAAGGGCTTCGAATCCCGCCTTGATGCCCGCCTGAGCAAGGCGCGCGAGCAGGGGCTGCCGGATGCGGAGCTGGAAGAGTTCGGCTGGTGGCTGCAGGAACTGCGCGTCTCGCTGTTTGCCCAGCAGCTCGGCACCCTGGAGACCGTCTCCGCCAAGCGCCTCGAGAAGCGCTGGCAGGAGCTGATGGCGCGCCGCTGATGTTTTGGAGGCTGGGCTCTTGAAGCTCTGCCTTGGCTGAAGCTCTGTCATGGCTGAAGCTCTGCCTTGTCGGGGGCCATTCCAGGGCGCTGTGCGTGGCATCAGGGGCTTGCGTGACCGGTACGTGGAGGCGTGCCGCGGCGGGATGGCCCAAGCTGCAGACAGGAATTGCTGTTTAAGCATTCACTGTGATCGCCCGACAAATGCTGACTCGGGCGTCTGGAATCGCCGAGACAGCGTACACTGAACATGGGGCATGACGACGCGGCGCCGGGTCGTGCCCCGCTCAATTCTGGTGATATCCCGCGGGATAGCACTGTCAGGAGTGGATGCATGCCAAACAATGACAATGATCACGCTGCCGATACGCAACACGCCAACGCCGGTCAGTCCATGAGCGCCAGCGGCAATCATCGCGTACTGATCACCGGCAGCGGGCTCTACACGCCGCCCAATGCCATCAGCAACGAGGCATTGGTGGCGTCCTTCAATGCCTGGGTGGCGGCGGACAATGCCGCCAATGCCGACGCCATCGCACGTGGTGAGCGAGAGGCGCGCACCGAGTCCAGCGCCGAATTCATCGTCAAGGCCTCGGGTATCCACAGCCGCTACGTGCTGGATGCCGAGGGCATTCTCGACCCGGAGCGCATGCGCCCACGCCTGCCGGCGCGCGCCAATGACCAGCCCTCGGTGCAGTGCGAGATGGGCGTGGCGGCCGCGCGTGAAGCGCTGGCGGCGGCGGGCGTCAACGCCGCGGACCTGGATCTGGTCATCGTGGCCTGTTCCAACCTCGAGCGCCCCTATCCGGCGGTGGCGGTGGAACTGCAGGCCGCGCTCGAGGCCGGTGGCTATGCCTTCGACATGAACGTGGCGTGCAGCTCCGCCACCTTCGGCATCGAGACCGCTGCCAACGCGATTCGCAGCGGCAGTGCCAGGCGTGTGCTGATAGTCAATCCGGAGATCTGCAGTGCGCATCTCAACTTCCGCGACCGTGACAGCCACTTCATCTTCGGGGATGCTTGCACGGCCGTGGTGCTGGAGGCGGCGGATGTCGCCACGCGCACCGATGGCTTCGAGGTGCTCGGCACGCGCCTGGTGACGCGCTTCTCCAATGCGATACGCAACAATTTCGGCTTCCTCAATCGCACGGCGGTGCTTGAGGACGACGTGGCATCCGCGATGACACTCGACAGCGCGAGCCTCCGTGAACAGGCCGATGACAAGCTGTTCATCCAGGAAGGGCGGCGCGTCTTCCGCGAGGTCTGCCCGATGGTGGCCGAGCTGATCACCACCCATCTGGGCGAGATCGAGGCAGACGGCGGTGATCTTGATCGCATGTGGCTGCACCAGGCCAACCGCCACATGAACGACATGATCGCGCGGCGCGTGCTGGGGCGTGACCCGTCGAGCGAGGAAGCGCCGATCATTCTCGATCGCTACGCCAATACCAGCTCCGCGGGCTCGGTGATCGCCTTCCATCTCCATCACGCTGACCTGGCGCCGGGGAGCCTGGGGGTATTGTGTTCTTTCGGGGCAGGCTACAGTGCCGGCAGCGTGCTGCTGAAACGCTGCGGTTGAAGCAGGACATTGCGCGAATCCACGTGGCCTGTGCTGGCTCTTGGCGAGCGCGGAACGTATAAAGAAGACCGGACCTGACAGCCAGGGATGTGGCAAGGACCGCTGCAGGAATCCAATAGACTTACAGGTGACGAGATGCACACGATCAAGACTTCCCTGCCGGCACTGCTGGCCATGTCCCTGCTGGCGGGTTGCGCCAGTACCGGAGACAGCGAGCCGAACCCTCAGGACCCCTGGGAGGGCTTCAACCGTAACGTCTATACCTTCAATGACACCCTGGATCGCTATGCCCTCAAGCCGGTCGCGCAGGGCTATGACTATGTGACGCCGGAGCTGGTACAGGATGGCGTGGGCAACTTCTTCTCCAATCTGGGAGAGGTCAGCACCATGTTCAACTCGGTGCTGCAGTGGAAGTGGGCCAATGCCGGTGTCTCCACCGGCCGTCTGCTGCTCAACTCCACCGTCGGCATCGGCGGCCTGTTCGATCCGGCCAGCGAACTTGGCTGGACAGTGGACGAGGAAGACTTCGGTCAGACCCTCGCCGTCTGGGGCGCAGGGCAGGGGCCGTATCTGGTGCTGCCGCTGTTCGGTCCGAGTACCGTGCGTGATACCGCGGGCATGCCG
>MDTG01331856.1_pt1 | contig 12846 bp, 1 predicted proteins | sample 811421 | NCBI WGS metagenome assembly MDTG01 (sample SAMN05326645, study PRJNA326480) | marine metagenome | isolation source: seawater | place: Pacific Ocean: South East | collected 2011 | reverse complement strand
GGTCTACGGCGCCGCCACCGACCCCAGCGACTTCGCCCGCTACGAGCTCGCGATCGCCCCCCTCGAGGGCGGCGACTTCACCGTGATCCACTCGGCCACCGCCGCGGTCACCTCGGGCGCGCTGGGGGTGTTGGACCCGACCACGTTGATCAACGGCTACTACCGCCTGCGGCTGACCGTGACGGACGCCCAGGGGCTGAGCGCGAGCGACGAGACGTCGTTCTCAGCGGAAGGTGTCCTCAAGTTGGGGGTGTTTTCGCTCGAGTATCTCGATCTCGAGATTCCGGTCTCAGGTATCGCGGTTCGAGTCATTCGGGAATACGACAGCCGGGAGAAACGCAGCCTCGACTTCGGTTACGGCTGGCGCCTGCGTCTCGTAACGCTCGACCTTCAGGAAGAGGCGGATCACGGGGTGATCGTCCAGAACCCCGCGAGTTGGAGGGTTGAGTTCGACTTTACGCCCGAGCAAGTCAACCCGATTGATCCTCGCTTCCACCGGGCCGGCTTCACGTCGACGGAGGAGAAGGGAGGAGGCGAATTGGACTTCGAGACGCCAGATGGGGTGCTCGAGGGTAATCACATCCTTAGCCGGGACGGTGTGGGGAACTACTTCTGGTTCCCCTCCATGATTCCCTTCGACCCGAAGGTCTACGTCATGACTCAACTCGATGGCACCCGCCTGAGGATCGATGACGAGCGGGGGCTACTCCAGGCGATCAAGCCGGACGGGAACTCGATCACTGTGACCCGTGACGGGTTGGTCCACTCGTCAGGCGTTGGGGTGAGCTTCGAGCGAGACGCCTTCGATCGGATCGTGCGCATCGTCGATCCACTCCAGGGGAGCTTGAACTACGAGTACGACGGCTCGGGCGATCTCTTACTGCACACGGACCCAGACGGAGTTCAGAGCACCTACGACTACCACCCGGGTCACTACCTACGGAACTGGACCGAACCGGGTCGCAGTAAGCCTGTGCGCAACGAGTACGACTCCAGTGGGCGTCTGGTTGCCACCGTTGACCCCTTCGGAGAGCGGATTGAGATCGAGCACGACGTGGCTCAAAACTTGGAGATCGTGCGGGACAAGCTCGGAAGACCGACGATCACGGAATACGACGCGCGTGGGCGGGTCGTTAGGACGCTGGCGGCAGACGGGACCGAGCAGCGTATGTCCTACGACGAGAACGACAATCTGCTGTCAAGGACTGACGAGGCGGGCGGGATCTGGTCCTTTGAATACGACTCGCGCGGCTTCCAGACCGCGAGCACGACACCTCTCGGTGCGCGAACCGAGCGCACCTTCGACGATCGAGGAAACACGCTCACGGTGAGGGACCCGGAGGGAGGGCTCGTCGCGCGCACCTGGTCGTCAGAGAACAAGCTCTTGACGGAGACGGACGCGCTGCTCAGAACGACTGTTCGCACCTATGACAGCGCTGGAAACGCGGCGAGCATCACATTTGCCGACGGACGGACCGTTACCTACGAGCACGACGAGAAGGGTCGCATCTCGAAGATGGTGGATTCGAGCGGGCGAACGACTCTGTATGAGACGGACGACAACGGGCGGATTACGAAAGAGACCGTCATTCAGCCCCAGGCCAATGGCCCTGCACTACGGGCAGCCACGATCTACACCTACTCGCCAGCAGGCCGTCTGCTCGCGACACAACGTGCGGACGGGACGTCTCTGGTACGCACGTACGACGAAACCGGTCGAATCAGCAGCGTCGAGGTCGACGCTGTTTCGAGGACGAACTTCGCCTACGACGATCTGGGGAGGCACACCCAAACGATCGACCAGGACGGAACGGTGCAAGTCCGGGACTACGATTCGAACGGGCACTTGCTTGCGATCACAGACGAGGCTGGCACTCGATCCTGCACCCTGGATCCCAAGGGTCGAATCACCGCTGTGACACTTCCCAGCGGTGACCAGATCGCCGTCTCTTACGACGCGGTAGGTCGGGTGGTTTCGCGCACCGACGCTCGCGGCAAGGTGTGGGGCTTCGTGTACGACGCTGCCGGACGCAAGGTCAAGGACATCGATCCCTTGGGCAACGGTACGGTCTACGAATACGACCAAAACGACCGTGTGACTGCAATTCGGGACGCGGACGGGCGCGTGACGCAGTTCGAGTATGACCTTGCGGGCTTCTTGGCCGCTCGAGTGCTTCCTGATGGTCGCCGATTGCTCATTGAGCGTGACGAAGTCGGTCGACCGATTCGCAGACAGGACCGGCACGGTCGAGAGATCGAGCTGGAATACGGCCTCCAGGGCGCTGTCAACAAGCCCACCCAAGTGGGCTTGCCAGTTGGCAGCCTGCGCTACTCCTACGACTTGCGGGGGCGGGTGACGGAGCGCGTTGATGCCTTGGAGAACCGCACGCGCTACGTCTATGACCCTTCAACGGGACAGCGGAGCGCGATCGAGTTGCCCCTGGGCCAGATTCAGCGCACCGAGTACGACGACTTGGGCCACCCGAGCGCGACGGTTGACTTCGCCGGACAGCGAACGGAGCACTACTACGACGAGGAGGGACGTCTCGTCCAGGAGCGCTACCCAGACGGAAGCGGCGTGCGGATCGAGCGCAACCGCCTGGGCGCTGAGACGAAGATCGAAGACGCGACCGGTACGATCCGGCAAGCCTTCGACTTGGCTGGAAGGCTCAGCCTGCGACTGAACGGAGACGGTAGCTCGCTCGAGTATCGCTACGATCAGAACGGGAATGTCTCTCAGCTCATCGCCTCCGTGGGGACCTTCACCTACACCTACGACGACGCTAGCCGCCTCGCCTCCATCAGCGACCCATGGGGTCGACAGGCCACCCTCGGCTACACCCCCGCGGGAGCCCTCGAGCGAATCGAGCGGCCCAACGGTGTCGTAACGACCGTCGCTTACGACCAGCTGGGTGGCATCACCCGACTCGCTCACGTGGGGTCACAGTCGAACACGATTGCTGGCTATACCTACCAATACGACTCGAACGGCCTGCGGACTCGTTCAACGGAGGACTCAGGGCGGGTCGTCGACTACGCCTACGATTCGAGCGGGCGGCTCGTGTTGGAGAAGAGCACCGTCGCTTCCCTCAGCTCTTCCCTTGGCTACACCTACTACGCCAACGGTGATCGCCAAACCCGCACCATGACTCGCTCTGACGGCACGATCGAGAGCACGACCTACACCTACGACGCGAATTCCCGGCTCCTGCGTGAAGAGATCTCGGACACGGCGCCAGGTACCAGTCCGTATTCGGTTGAATACTCGTACGACGACAACGGTAGCCTTCTGTCACGGATCGCCCCCCTTGACTCCGCGTCCTTCACTTACGACGCCCGTCGTCGGCTGGTCGAGGTCGCACGAGACCATGGCGGCACGCGAACCGTCGTGAGCTACGTCTACGATCACTTCGGGAATCGGGTGGAGACGATTCGCAACGGCGTAGCCACTCGCCATGTAGTCGACTCCAACCGGCCCCTTGCGCGGACCCTGCTCGACCTGGACGAGTCAGGGAACGTCTTGCAGGTCTATACGGCGGCCCAGCTCCCACTTTGGTCGAGGGACGCCCTAGGTGCCGAACGGCACTGGCTCCAAGACGGGACGCTGAGCACTCGCACGATCACCGACTCGACCGGTTCGGTCGTGACTTCGATCTCCTACGACGCGTTCGGCCAGATCCTGGCCGGAGCGGCCGCGGCTAGCGACGTCACCTACGCGGCGGATCGCTTGGACCAGGACACCGGGCTCCTCTTCTTGAGGTCGCGTTACCTGCACGTCGCTAGCGGTAGGTTCATCACCAGGGACACCTTCGAGGGGTTCGCGCTAGAGCCCATTGGCCAGAATCCATACGTTTACGCGGATCAGAATCCAGTCACAAAGATCGACCCTCCAGGCACCATGGCCTTCTCGATCGGCTTCGCGGTCGGAGTTGCAATCCCCGCGATGCTACAGGCGCTGGACGTTCGAATTCACGAGATCAAGGACGTCGTTCAGTTCGGGAAGAACGCGTTCAACGCCGCGGTTCGGAGCTGGAAGTTCATTCCGGACGCGATTGATTACGACCTCCTCAGCAACATGGCAGGCGTTCTCCGAGCAATGCCAGCAACCTCGCTCCTCGGGGAGGGGCTCCAGTTCCTCGAGGGCGCCCTCACTCGCTCTCCCTCCGATCCCTCTTCAGGCCAAGGGAATCCGACTGCCGCCTCCGAGGACGTGAAGTTCGTTGGCCAGCCCGGTCCCGAGCTCGTTCTGCCCAGCGCCATCACCGGATCGTATGCAGCGAGCGGCGCCCTTCGGAGCAGCAGCTCTCCTGCCGAGCGTCTCCAGGCCGACCGCGAGAACTACGGAGTGCCCGAGGCGCCGCTTGGAGTGAGCGAAGAAGCAGACTTGCTTGGCAACCTGGTACGCTGGATCAAGCAACGTCCCACGACCTACACGGACGTGCTCTTGCTAGAGCGCCAGCGCGACGCCGCGGGGGAGCAGGTTGGCAACAACTTCGTCGACCTCCAGTTCACCGTGGCCGCCACCGGAACACGCTGGTGCCTGAACATCGTGGGGGACGATCAGGTCTCGACTCTTGAGCGTGTGATCGCCAACGATCCGCGCGCGCTCGCGTGTGATCTCCATCGAACCTCAACGGTTCAGGATTTCGTCACGGCGCTCATCACGGGTTGCAGGCCTCCGAATGCGAGCGATCAGTTCCACCCGGCGCCAGGGGTGCGTGCCCTCAGACGAGAGCGGCTACCAACCCGCAGTTTGCCCTCCGAGCCTGTTCAGGGACACAAGATCGTCGGTGAAGGGGTGATGGCGAATTCTGGCGAGTTCGTTCTGTCTCGGACGGATTTGGACGTCGGAGGTCGAGGCATGACCTTCCGGGTGACTCGGACCTATCGAAGCGGACTGATCTACCCAAATGAGTACGACTTCCACCTCGGTCACAATTGGACGTTGAGCTGCGACGAACGTCTCTCTCGTGTGACCCGAACGCCGGACATGGTCGAGTTGGACGGCCAAGGGCGCGTTGGAAACACTCACTCTTACTCGACACGCTTTCGCGGGACGATTCCGGCGCCTCCCCCTGGTGTGTTCGCCTCTCAGGTGGTTGAACCCGTCAGCTATGAACTCGAAGACGGGACCACCGAAGTCGAGTCTGGCTACATGCGGCGAACTGCGACCGGGAACATCTCCTTCTTCAACGGACGAGGGTGGCTGATTGAGCGGCGCGATCGAAACGGGAATCGGCTTCGGTTCATCCGAGACCGGTTCGACTTGCTGAAGAGGGTGATCGATACGCAGGGACGAGAGTACGTCTTCGAATACGAGTCTCGGAAGGTGCAGAACGTCGAGCACAACCTGATCGTGGCGATCACGGATGTCACAGGCGGAAGAACCTGTCGCTACGAGTACGACGACAACTTGGACTTGGTCGCAGCGACCTCCTTCGAAGGGCGTCGGGAAGAGTACGTCTACTCCGGGGGAGGGTTGGACTTTGCCTTGCGGCACAACATGCTTCAGGTGCGACGTCCCAATGAGGTCGCCAGTGGGCAAGGCCCGTACGTGGTGAACATCTACGACACGGTTCCGAACTCACCCAACAAGGACCGTGTCGTCCAGCAGCTGCTGGGAGGATCCGTCCAGATTCCAGACCTCAATGCTCGAAATGGCGAGCAAATGCTCGTGCAGGCGGGCGGGATCTTTGAGTTCTCCTACGCGTCGGCTGCAGTCGTCAATACGCGCTCCAGGCTCGATACCCTCAATTCAGCGTTCAGCATCACGACGGTGAAGGATCGGCGCGGCGGCACGACCGTCTTCACGTTCAGCGCCTTCGGTAATCCGATCACGCATAGAGACGAGGCAGGGCACCAGATCCGCTACGCCTACGACGAGGACGGCTTGCAGCGGAGCGTCACTTATCCGAATGGTCAGAGTGAGTTCTTCGGCTACGACAAGAAGGCGACCTTCTCGTTCAACCGGGGCAACATGGTGTACCACCTCAGGCTTCCGGGAGGAGACTCGGACGAGCCTGGGGTCTTGACGGGCTTCGAGTACGAGCCCTTGTTCAATCAGGTGACACGGATCACTGAGACACAGGGCTTCCAGCAAGTGTTCGGTCCGCCCTCCCTCGAGGAGGACGCCGTCGAGTGGCTCGAATCGCAGAGAAGCTCGGACTTCGAGCGATTCTCGACGCTCACCTTCTACGACTACCAAGAGGGATCGGGCCCTCTCGATCCGAGCGAAGCCAAGTTTGGGATCGACCAGACGCTCGTAGAAGAGCTCGTTGAGCGAGGACTGGGGGACCTGAACCTGGACGGTCGCGTCTCCAGGGTGCGAGGCAACCCCGTCGCCTTCCGCAAGCACCTGGTGACGCAGCCGGAGCTGCAAGAGATTTGGACTCGCATCTCATACAACGACTGGGGCTTGCCAGAGCGGATCATAGACGCGGAAGGATCCACACGAGCGGTCACCTATCACCCCAGCGGCTACACCCATGAGACCGTCGAGGACCCGGACGGCTTCGCCCTCAAGACGGTCGGCCTCTACAACGACCTGGGGCTTCTAGAGGAGTCCGTAGACGCGCGCGGCAACCGGACGGTCTACGAGTACGACAAGGACGGACTCGTCAAGCAGATCCACAAGGCAGCAAACGACTCGAGCGTTGGCTTTCGAATCCGCTACGAGCACGACGAGAACAAGAACGTCGTCAAGGTCCTGTTCGAGGACAAGGGGGCCCAGGACAGCGTCCCCGGACGCTACTTCGAAGTGCGCCAGACCTACGACATTCTGAATCAGGCGGTTCAGCGTGGCCAATTGCTAGGTGATAGATACCTGGTGACACACAATGAATACGACCGGGGCCAGGTTCCAACGCGCATCACGCTGCCCGAGGGGAACTCCATCACCTTCGAGCATGACGAGCGAAAGCTCCTGGTCGCCCGCACTCGAGGGGCGGGGACTTCGGACGCTTCTACGGAGAGGTGGACCTACGACGAGGTCCGGAACGTCCTGAGCCACTCGGACGGGCGCACGCTCGAGCGCACCTTCGTCTACGGCGGTCATAGCTGGCTCAAGCGGGTCCGAACCCCTGCCGGCTACGAGACTCGGCTCACGCATGACGCCGTAGGGAATCCGATTCAGGTAGAGCGCTACGACGACTTCGAGAAGCTCTTGGGTCGCACGGACACCACGCTGGACGAACTCTACCGTCCCATCGAACAGACGCAGTGGATTACCTACAACCCGCCTCGTGTCGCCAAGACGAAGACCGAATACGACCGGGTTGGCCTGGTCACGAAGGTCACCGAGCCCGACGGTCAGTCGACGACAATGGTCTACGACGCAGTGGGACGACTCCTGGCGGCGACCGACCCGCTCGGCAACCAGGTCCGCATGACCTACGACGCCAACTCGAATCCGATCCTGACCGAGCGTCAGGAGACGAGCAACGGGGCCAACGAGACCTACCGCATGAGGACCGTCTATGACGCCCTCGATCGGCCGATCCGGACAACGGACGACCTGGGTCGAACCTTCGTTACCCAGTACGACTCCCGGAGCTTGGTCGTAGCCACATTCGATGCGCGGGGCCCGCTGGGACCTGACACCTTGCCACCCGACGATCCACGCCACTTCGCTGGGCAGATCAACACCAGCGGCAACGTGACTCGCTTCTACTACGACACGACGGGCCGCCGCGTTCGAATGGAGAAGGACCTCGTGCAGGGGGGAGTCGTCAGCCCAGCAGCGCTCCCCGACGCCCTTCCCTCCAATCCCGATGCACGCGTTGCGGTTCGCTGGGAATACGACCGCAACAGCAACCTGGTCAAGGCGCTGGACGACCAATCGAACGCTACGCAGTTCGACTATGACGCACTCGATCGACCGATTCAGAAGACCTGCGCGGACGGCACCGTCTGGCAGACCGCCTACGACGCCGCCGACAATCCGATCGAGGTGCGGGATCCGAACGGCTCGAGGGTTGTGAGTCGCTACGACAACGAGAACCGTCTGGTTCAGGTGACGACGCCACTGGTGAACGCGGAGGTCATTCCCGTTTCACAGACGTTTGCCTACGACGGACTGAATCGCCTCGTTCGAGCCACCGAGTCTGCACCCGACTTTCCCGTGCACGTGGTGTCGCGAACCTACGACCTCATGTCTCGCCTCCTCACCGAGACCCAAAACGGAAAGTCGGTTCAATACACCTACGACGACGACAGCCGCCTGACTTCGTGTGTCTATCCTCAGGCTGGTGCCGCTGGAGGGCGCAAGCTCTTCTACGACTACGACGAGTTGGACCGCCTCACTGCGATCCGCGCCGACTCGCCGACCGGCGTCGCTTTAGCGACGTACGCATATCGTGGCGTCGACCGGAGGGTCCGCAGGGAGAATGGGAATGGGACCTCTGCCCGGATGGAATTGGGTGACGGGTCACCTGGATACGACCAGCTCAAGCGTCCCATCGGCCTTCTGCACAGGCGGAGCGGTGAAGCCCCCTTCGTAGAGCGGAGCTACGAATACGACCGCGCGAGCAACAGGACCGTGGTTCGGCGAGGTGATGAGGGCCTGGAGGACCAGTACGCCTACGACAGCTTGAGTCGCATTGCCAAGGCGCGCTTCGACCAGGCGGGGGAAGCAGGTACCCAACCTCTAGTAGTGAGGGGGCTTCGAGAGAAGTCTTACGAGATTGACGGAACAAACAATCGCAGGAGCGTCGAGCACGTCGACAGCGTGGGCGCGGTCTCCTCGACGGCCTATGCCACCAACGCAGTTCACGAGTACACCTCCGTCGGAATGGCGACGCTCCGCTACGACCGGAACGGAAACCTGGTCGGGGACGGAAACGTCACCGGAAACAAGGAACGAACCTTCCGATACGACTCACTCAATCGACTCCGCTCGATTACTAGGGACGGAGGAGGGGCGCCCGTCCTCTTCGCCTATGACGCACTGGGGCGCCGCACAGCGCGGATCCAGTCGAGCGCGAGCGTCGAGTTCTTTCATGACGGCCTGCGCTGTATTCGGGAGACGGGGTCGAGTTCAGGCGATCGGCGAGAGTACGTCTACGGCACAGGCCTGACGGACGTCGTGCTCAGCGAGACGATCAGGGGGACGCAGAAGGAGAAGTACTTCCACCACTCGGGCATGTGGGATAGCACCCTCGCCCTAACCAACGAGGCAGGGGAGGTCGTTGATCGGGCGCTCTACGACGACTACGGGCGACCCTTCTTCCAGGATCAGACCGCCCACGACAACGCGGGCAACCCCGTGTTGTTCCAGGGTCAACGCTACGACCCTGGGACGCAGCTGTATTACTACCGGGCCAGGTTCTATGACCCCTTGCTCGGTCGCTTTCTCCAGCGAGACCCCTTGGGGACGTGGGCGGATCCGATGGGGCTGGGGAACCCCTACGTTGGCCTGCGCAACAACCCAATCAACGTCATCGATCCCGACGGGAAGCTCCCACCCCTGATCATCGCAGGCGCGGTGCTAGGGGGCGCGATCAACGTCGCTATCAACTACACCATGAACCGCGTCATGGGGAAGGACTACACCTGGAAGGACGCGGCCGTTGACTTTGGCGTCGGGGCTGCGACAGCGGCCTTTGGCGGCTGGCTGGCGAACCTGGCCAAGGTCGCAGGCAGGGGCTCGTCCGCCCTGTTTGCTGTGCGGACAGCATTCGGTGAGGCAGGAATCGGGACCGTCGGGGAGTACATACGCTGGCACGCTCATGGCCGAAAAGGGAAGTTTGATCCCGTCGCGACGATGGCTCAGGAACTCGCGTTTGGCGCCGCATTCGGTGCTGCATTCAAGGTCGCTGGGGCGGGGGTATCTCGACTGGCTTCGGGCTTCCGCGGAGCAGGCAAGGCAACTGGCCGAACTCTAGGGAAGCTCGTTGGACGGGTTGCCGATAACCCGTGCCGGATTCGTGGAACCGCTGCCGGGAAGAGGTTGAAGCGCGTTCTCGACTGGATGGAGATCAAGTGCTTCGTTGCCGGAACCCTGGTTGAGACGAAGGAGGGAAAAAAGCCGATCGAGGAGATCGCAGTAGGTGACTACGTTCTTGCCCGCGACGAGCACACTGGGCAACAGGGCTGGAAGCCGGTCACGCAGCTGTGGCGAGCCGAAACGGAGCGTGTTTGCCACCTGACAGTGCTTCCCCAACGCCGGGGACGAGGCGAGCGGCGTCGACAGCGGTCCAACAATGACGGCAAGGACGGAGGTGAGGAGAGCTCAGATCCACTCATAGGACCGCTGCGGGCAGAGGAGGCGCAGTACACGATCCGCTGTACCCCTGGACATAGCTTCTATCGCCAGGACCCAGGTGAGTGGGTTAGTGCCGATCGTTTGGTGGCCGGGGATACCCTCGTCGGAGCCGACGGTAATCCGATCTCAGTGGCCCAAGTGGCGGTTGTCCAAGCCTCGGCGCGCACGTTCAACTTAACAGTCGCGGAGTGGCACACCTACTTTGTCGCAGGTGGAGCCCATGGGACTGGGGCGCTCTCGCATAACAACAATGGACCGTGTGACCCGACGGGAGCAGCCGGCAGTCGCCCACTCGGCTTGCCGTATCATGGTCCTCAGAGCCAGACGCTTTCCCGGGTTCGGCGGATGCGCCAGCCGGACAAGTGGCAAGCTGGTGAGGAGTTGGTCCGCGAGACGCTTGAGGGCGCCCCCACCCACTTCCCAACACCTACGACTGGCGGGCGGCACGTTGATTCGTTTGGAAGTCCTGGGATCACCCAAATCGCTGCTGAAGTCAAGACTTACCACATGCACATGGGTGCCGAGACGTTCCGCGAGGTTCCACTGACCGACGAACTGCGAAGGCAAATTTTCACCGACGTCTGGCTGCGAAGGGAGATGGGTGTTCGAGGCTACGATCCACGCTGGATCTTCTTGGACGCGGGTCCATCGAAGCCGCTCGAAGACATGCTCAAGACGGCGAACATCACTTGGACTCAGCACCTACGCTGAAGGAGGCCTCAATGGGCTACCGGGTCGAACTACGACTGACGGATCGGGAGTTGGACGCGCAGGATATGGAGTCTGCAACTGTGTCCATGCCAGGTTGGGAGAGCCTTGGAGTAGGCTCGTCCACCGGCTGCAGAGAGTACTCCTTTGGGGGGACAAGGTTTTGGCTAGAGGAGGGCGCGTTGTGCACAGTTAGTCCCTCCGAGGAGGGACTCGCCGGCCTTGAGCAACTCAAGGCACATTTCGGAGGCGAGATCCGCGGCGAGGACGGCGCACTGTTGGCGAGTTTCTCTGCTGTGGGAGCCGTTCAGGAAGCCTGCAGCCAGTTCGGTATTGCGTTCCCGCCGGATTTCGACGTCAGGCTCGCGGAGGCCCTGGACACCTTGGCGAGGCCCGAGTCGCCAGACGAAGATCGGCGTGCCGCCGCAGAGGTCATCAAGGAGTCTGATCGATCGTATTGGCGGGCCTCCGCCGCACTTCTCTACTCCTATGCAGTCATGTGCGGTGGTGATCCTGAGCAGGACGTTGTCACCACACTCGCGACGTTGTTTCCAGAAGCGCCTGATCTGCTAGAGAGACGCACTCCGCCTATGTCCTCGTTTGCAGATCGAGTCTTAGCCTTGGTTAGGAGCTGAGGCAGCGTAGCCATAAGGGTTGGGGCGTTGAGGGGCTAGGACCAGGTGTAATTGGACTATGGGCATTCAGAGGGCGAGCCAGCAGGTCGTAAGCGGGGCTTGGCGTCAGCGGGGTCTTAGAGGCAGCACGTAAGGTCCCAATATCTCTCTGCTCACGCTCCACTTGAGCGCAAATCTTGAACGGGGAGCGAGCCGGAACGTACTCCGAGTTGCACGGTTGATCCCGGGCTTCGACGGGGGCTGACCGCTGACGTCGGTCATGGATCCCATAGAGCCTTGTCCTGTTCGCAGGGCGGTAGCTCTTCTCGGCGGAGCTGTCCAAACAGGCAGCGCGGGCACGCTGCGCTTTCCGGCGGCTCCTCCTGCGCTCCTCCCTGCCCAGCGTCCTCCTCGTCGGCGTAGAGCAGGTCACGAGCGCGGTGCAACTTGGTGCGCAGGTTCGAGCTGGCGAAGATCCCGAAGTGGCGCACGCGCACGAAGCCTTTGGGTGGGACGTGCTGAAGAAAGCGTCGCAGGAACTCCAGCGGCGTGAAGCGGGCCTGGCCGCTCCGCGTTCGCAGGGTCACCGACTCGGCGCTCACCGCGAGCAGCCGCCGATTGGTCAGGCCGACCCGGTGGGTGTAGCGCCCCAGGTAGCGATAGAGCTGGCCGACACCCGCGAAGGGCCGCTTTGCGTAGACGACCCAGTCTTTGCGGTAGAGGATCGCTTTCAAGCCGGACCACGAGGTGCCAGCCGGCGTCAGCTTGCCCGCCTTCCAGGCCCGCCCGAGCCTGCGCAGGAAGGTCGCGCGGAAGCGCTGCCCGAGCACCTTCACCGGGAACAGGTAGCGCGCACCCCAGCGGTTGGGGATCCAGCGAGATCCGTCCTTGGTCAGGCCACCTGCGGTCACGATCAAGTGGGCGTGTGGGTGGTAGTGGAGCGAGGTCGTCCAAGTGTGCAGGACCGCTGTGACACCCACCTCCGCCCCGAGGAAGCGAGGGTCCTTGCCGAGGTCGAGCACCGTCCGGGCAGCGGCGCTCAAGAGCAGCCCGTGGACCTCGCTCGGGTTGGCGGCGGCGAGGGGACGCAGGCTGGCGGGCAGCGTGAACACGCAATGGAAGTAGGGGACAGGCAGCGCTCGCTCGGTTTGGCGAGCGATCCACTCGCGCTGCCGCTGGCCCTGGCACTTGGGGCAGGCCCGGTGTCGGCAGCTGTTGTAGGAGGGCTTGGCGTAGTCGCAGTGGGTGCAGCGGTCGAGGTGC
>MDTG01149031.1_pt1 | contig 12846 bp, 12 predicted proteins | sample 811421 | NCBI WGS metagenome assembly MDTG01 (sample SAMN05326645, study PRJNA326480) | marine metagenome | isolation source: seawater | place: Pacific Ocean: South East | collected 2011 | reverse complement strand
GGGAGGGTGAAGGTCACGCGTTTCTCCGTTCGTCCTGAGCTTGTCGAAGGGCGAACATGGTTCGGCGTTCGCGGTTCGACAGGCTCACCACGAACGGTCGGGGCCAAAGATTAATGCACGAACCGGGCGACCACGTCGCGGTAGCTGCGCGAAACCTTCACTTCCGCGCCCGATCCCAGCACCAGGAAGCACTCGCCATTGGTGTGCGGCTTCACCTGCCGCACTTGGTCCAGATTGACGATGGTCGAGCGGTGGACCCGCTGGAACTTGCGCGGGTCCAGTCGGCGTTCGAGATCCTTCATCGTCTCGCGCAGGATCAGCGAATTGTCGCCGGTATAGATGCACATGTAATCGCCCGCGGCCTCGATATGCTCGATCGAATCGACCTCGACGCGGAAGATCTTGCCCCGGTCCTTCACGTTGAGCAGCTTCTCGAAGCGGTCGGCGCCGTCGCCGGAGCCTTCCTGCAGCTCCTCGGCCGTCTCGGGGGCGACTTCGGCGAGGACGTTCATCAGCTTTTCCGCCTCGTCCGCGCCGCGCTTTTCGTTGAGCCGCTGGCGCACACGCTCGATCACGTCGGCCAGCTTGTCCTCGTCGACCGGCTTCATCAGGTAATGCAGCGCATTGGCCTGGAAGGCGCGGATCGCGTGCTCCTGGTAGGCGGTGACGAACACGAACAGCGGCGGTTCGATGTCCATCACCCCCTGGACCACGCCGAACCCGTCGAAACCGGGCATCTGGATGTCGAGGAAGACGAGGTCGGGGCGCAGGGTCTTGATCTTGCGGATCGCGTCGCGCCCGTTCGCGCAGGTCTCGATCACCTCCACGTCCTCGAACTTTTCCAGCCTCAGCTGCAGGCCCTGGATCGCGAGTTTCTCGTCGTCCACGATGATGGTTTTGATGGTCATGTCTATTGTCCCATGGCGCGGGGGTACGCCGAAGTGTCAACGGGCGGGCCAGTCTCCTGTTTCCCGCTTTCATGCCCGATAATCCGCCCTCCTTCGCGCAGGGAAGGATGGGTGGTCAATTCGGGCGGAGGCGCAAGCAAGGCCTTTTCTTCCTCGCCTTCGCGCTCGAAGGGTATTTCGATGATCACGGTAAAGCCACCCTGCGCGGGCGAGCGGATCTCGAAAAGGTGATTGGTGCCATAGGCTTGGGCCAGCCGGTCGCGAATATTGGCGAGGCCGACGCCGGTCGATTCCGGGTTTGCGCTCTGCGGGAGCGAGGTCCGCGTCGATTCCACAGGATTTTTCAGGCCCGGCCCGGTGTCCGAGACGACCAGCCGCAGGCGCGAGCCCGAAAGCTGCGCCGAGAGCGATATCTTCGCCCCTTCTTCCAGCGGCGAGACCGCGTATTTGATCGCGTTCTCGATCAGCGGCTGGAGCAGCAGCGAGGGCAGGCACGCCTCGGCGGCCTCCTCGGCAATGTCGAACTCGGTCTGCAGCCGTTCCTCGAACCGCATCCGCTCGATATCGAGGTAGAGTTTGAGCGTCTCGACCTCCTGAGCGACCGTTACCGTGCCGCCCGGCTCCGAGATCAGCGTGTGCCGCAGGAAGCGCGAGAGCCGGGTGAGCATCGCATTGGCGGGCTCGGTCTGCTTCAGAAGCACCAGCGTGCTGATCGAATTGAGCGTGTTGAACAGGAAATGCGGGTTGAGCTGATAGCGCAGCATGGCGAGCTGCGCGCCGGTCGCCTGCGCTTCCAGCCGCTCCAGCCGGTCGGCCTGTTCTTCCAGCTGGAGGAAATAGTTGATCGCGTAATAGAGCCCGGTCCACGCACCCAGCAGCGGCAGCTCGACCGAGAGGTAGAGGAAGAACAGCTGGGTCAGCGTGGTCTCGCGATCGGAGTAGTACAGCCCGGCGACCCACGCCTCGACCAGCACTTGCGTGCTCACCGCCGCCGCCAGCGCAAGCCCTGTGAAGCCCCAGGTTACCAGCGGCGGTCGGCCGATCAGATTGCGATAGACGACCGACAGCAGCAGGCTGAGCGAGAAGCTCATCACCGTGGCGATCAGGACCAGCATCAGGAAGCCCAGGCCCTGCCCGTTGGCGAGCCCCTGCACGCTGCGGAGCACCATCGCGCCCCCCCAGCCCGCGAATTGCAGGTTCCAGAAAGCGCGGTTCTTGTTCGCGAAAAACGGTGCGGGGCGGGAGGGCAGCACGGCCATCATGAGCATGCTCTAGCGCAAGAATCGCGCCTCGCCCACGCTTTTGCGCATGCTGCGGGTGTCGGACTGATGGGCAAAGCCTAGTCTCCCGGCATCTCCTCGCGCCGGAAATGCACCGACCAGTCGGCGAACAGATGCTCGCTCAGCAGCGCTTCGACCAGCGGCACCTCGGCGCCGATGAAATCCCGGCGTTCGTCCCAGCCATCGTGGGTGCGCGCACGGAACAGCCAGCCGCCGCCGTAACGCGGGCCCCATTCGACCATGAAATCGAACGCGGCGCGCGGCGCGAAGCCCGCATTGGCGAGCAGCCAGGGCATCAGCCGGTCGGCCTCGCGCTCGGTCATGCGGACCGCCTTGCGCTTGCGGCCTCCGTTCGCATCGAACCACGCGCGGTGCTTGAGCACGTTATGCGCCAGTTCGTGCGCGAGGACGGCTGCGAGCAGCGGATCGGGATAGTCCATCGCGGAAAATTCGGGCCCGATCACGATGCGGTGCCCGTCGGCCACCGCGCGGCCGCCTTCGCCAACCTCGAACCGGCTGGGGCAGGCGGGCACGCCTGAAATCTCGAGCGTCACCGGGCCGCCGCTGCGCATCACCGTGACCGGCAGCGTGCCGGTCTCGGCCAGCAGGCGCTCGGTTTCGGCGCGGATCGTCTCGATCCGGTCCCAGGGCTTCGCATCCTCCATCGGGATGTCGGCGATCTTCATGTCGCCGATGGCAAGCACCGTGTCGTCGACCAGCAGGCCGGCGGTGGCCGCCGGGCCATCGGGCACCAGCGCCTGCACACCGATATCGCCGCTGAGCCCCAGCAGCGCGCGGATTTCCTCCCCGTCGCCATAGGCCGCCATGTCGTGCAGCAGCAGCCCGGCGACCGAGGTCGCATCCTCGCAGAAGGGCGCATTGCCGGTCAGCAGCCGATAGCCGAGCGCAAGCACCCGCTGGTCCTGCGCACGAAGCTCCGCGATGGCGGGCGGGAGGGGGGCCTTGGGTGCCGGTGACGCGGTGGTGCTGCTCGCCGGGGCGGGCGGTGCCGGTTCCTGCGCCAGCGCGGGCGCGGAGCCGAGAAGCGCCCCCAGCGCGAGCGTAAGCGCGGCGCAGCGGATCACGACGCCTCTCCGGCTTTCTCCACCGCCTCGGCCAGAGCTTCGGTCCCCTGCGCGCCGTGGAGGATACGGTCGCCTGCGATCCATGCGGGCGTGCCGGTGAAACCGAGTTCTTCGGCGAGCATTGCGTTGCGCATCAGTTCCATCGTCACGTCCTGGCCCTGCGCATCGGCCCGCGCGCGCTCCATGTCGAGCCCGGCGGCCTCGCCCGCGCGTGCGATCGCCGCCTCGTCGGCGCTCTCCTGCTCGAACAGCGCGCGGTGAAAGGCGGCAAAGCGGCCCTGCTTGGCCGCGGCCAGCCCCATCCGCGCGGACGCTTCGCTGCCCTCGAAGATCGGCCATTCCTTGATCACGACCCGCAGCTCCGGATCTTTCGCGACCAGTTCCTCGACATGGCCGTGGCTGAGGCGGCAATAGCCGCAATTATAGTCGGAGAATTCGTACAGCGTGCGGCTGCCCTCGGGATTGCCGAGCACGGCGCCCGGGAAGGGCTCGCGCCACTCGTCGCCTGCCTGCGCCAGCCGCCTTTGCGCATCGCGTGCCTGCAGTTCCTGCGCCATGCGCTGCAGCATCTCGGGATTGTCGAGCAGGTAGGCCTCGGTCTGCCGGTCGGCGAGGCCGGTCGCCTGGTAAAGCCCGGCGCCCAGCAGGCCGCCGAGGATTGCGAGCGCGAACACGCCCCCTGCGCGCAGGATCGTTTCCTTCATGGCGTGGGTCCTAGCTGTCTTCGCGCTGCTGTTCGAGCGCCGCCTGCGCCTGCATTCGCACATCCTGCGCGCGCAGCCAGTCGGGCGAGCCGACCGGAAGCTCGGATTCGGCCAGCTGCGCGTTGCGCAGCGCCTCGATATAGCGGCGCGTCATCACCTGCTGTTCGGCGGTGGCAAGATGCGCGCGCGGCATGTCGCCCCGCGCGGCGTAGACCACGCCCAGCTGGTACCAGGCGAAGGGGTTGAGCCGGTCCTTGGCCACGGCGGCGCGCAGCACCTTCTCGGCCTCCTCGTAATTGTCGGGGTTTTCGGTCGCGATCAGGGCATGGCCGAACAGCGAGGCGATCAGCGGCTGGTTGCCGGTCAGCTCGCTCGCCCGGCGCAGCGCGGGCAAGGCCTCGTCGGGGCGGCCCGATTCGAGCAGCACCTGGCCGCGCAGTTCGAGGAAATAGGGGTTGTCGGGGTTGATCGCGATCAGCGCGTCGGTTTCCGCCAGCGCCGCCTCGATCCGTGCCTCCTTGTGGTAGGCATAGGCGCGCGCATAGCGGGCGGGCACGCCCGTCTGGCTGGCCGGGTAGGTCCGCAGCGTGCGCTCCGGCTCGGCGAGATAGCCGAACAGCTTGGCCCGCACGCGCTGGAAACGCGCTTCGAGCTCGGGATCGGGCGGGGTGTCCCACGCGGGATCGCGCTCGTAGACCTCGCGCAGGCGCGAAATGCGGTCTCCCGAAAGCGGGTGGGTGCGGTTGAAGGCCGCCTCGTCGCTCTGGCTGCGGTTGTAGCGATATTCCTGGTTGAGCAGCTTGCCGAAGAAGGCCAGCGAACCCTTGCCCGTGATCCCCGCCTCGGAAAGATACTCGGCGCCCGCCGCGTCGGCCGCCGATTCCTGCACCCGGCTGAAGGCAAGGAACTTGCCCATCGCCGCCCGCTGCCCGGCCATGATGACGCCCATCGCGGCATCGCCCGCGCCCGCCACGGCGGCGGCGATCCCTGCCAGCAGCGAGAGGATGGAGATCGTCTGCACGCCGCGCAGACTGTCGCTGGTGGTGATGACGTGCCCGCCGGTGATGTGGCCGAGCTCGTGCGCGATCACGCCCTGCACCTCGTTCGCGCTGTCCGCTGCGTTGATCAGCCCCGAATGGACATAGACCACCTGTCCGCCCGCGACGAAGGCGTTGATCGAGGGGTCGTTGATCAGCACGATATCGACATTGCCCGGTCGCAGGCCGGCAGCCTCGACCAGCGGGGCGGCCATGTCGTTCAGAAGCGCCTCTGTCTCCGCATCGCGCAGGACGCTCTGCGCGAGGGCGGGCTGGGCCGCGAGCGTGAGGGCGAGCAGCGCGGCGAGGCAGCGCGCGAAGAATCGGGTCATGTGATGGGTGATCGCCATTGCGGCGGCAGGCTAGCCTCCGGAGGGCTGAATGTCTCCTGAAGCTTGCACCTCGTCGCCCGGCGACGTCGCAGCAGCGCCTTGCGCCTCTGCCTGACTCTGCGCATCGCGGGTCGCCTGCAATTCCCGCGCACGGCGCGCGGCGCGCGTGCGTTCGCGTGCGGCGTCCTGCTCCAGTTCGCGCAGGAAGGTCGTCACCGCGTCCTCGACCCGCGGGTCGCCGAAGCGGCTGTCGTCGAAGGGCCTGGCGAGCGTCATGATGATCCCCGCATGGCCGAGATCGTTGAACACGACATGGCGTGCGCGCGCGCCCTTGGCGGCCAGCGCGTCGTACAGGGCCTCGGCATTGTCGCGCTCGACGCTTTCGTCCTGGAAGCCGGTGGCGAGCAGCATCGGCGGCGCATTCCGCCGGGCGAAATTGACCGGCTGGGTTTCCGCGATCCGCTGGGTCTCGCCGAAGGCGTCCTTGGCGTTGTCGCTCTCGAGCGGGAGGAAATCGTACGGGCCGGCCAGGCCGATCACGCCGTCGATCGTATCGTCTGGCAGGCCGAGCCGCCGGGTCCAGCGCCGGTCGAGCCCCAGCATCACCGCGTTATAGGCGCCCGCCGAATGGCCCATGAGATAGATCCGCTCCGGATCGCCGCCATATTTGCGGATATTCTGCGTGGTCCAGCGCAGCGCCGCCGCGCCGTCCGCCAGCATCGCGGGATACTTGCCCTCGGGCAGCAGGCGGTAGCCGACATTGACGACGACGAAGCCCTTGGGCGCGAAATTGCGGCCGATGAAGCCGTATTGCGCCGGGTCGCCATTGGCCCAGCCACCGCCGTGGAAGAACACCAGCACCGGCAGCAGCCCGTCCTCGGGCGCATCCTCGCTCCGGTAGATGTAGAGCTTGCGGTCCTCGTGGTTGCCATAGGCCAACGGCCCGCGTTGCTCGATCCGGTCGTTATAGCTGAACGCCCGGTCGATCGTGTTGGGAATATCGTGGCGCACGTTGGGCCACACCCAGTTCCACAGGTTGTAGGCAAGGATCGTCAGCGCCAGGACGAAGATCATCTGGAACAGGCAGCAACCGCCCGGTTCCTTAGGCTTCTTCTCCAGCTCGCGACTCCACCGTTTCCACGATGCGCGATGTTTCCCCATGCGGTGCAACCCCTGCTGCTCTCAGGAAATCCCGGCCGACCGCATAGCTGTTTCCCAACCACAGGGGCACCCCAAAGGACTCGATGACCCGTTTCGCGTCAAGTTCGACTTCGGACAGCGCTTTTTCGGTGGTTCGGATAAAGACCGCCGCGATCCGCTCCGGCTCGCGCGCGACCGCTTCGGCGAAGGCGGGCAGATCGCCCTGCGTGTCATCGCCGATGAAGGCGAAGCGCATGTCCGTATAGTGTTCGAGGATGGCGGAGATCGCGCGCTGCTTGTGCGCGCCGTGGCTCCGCTTGCCGATGGTGGCGCGGTTGAACCCCCAGTTACGCAGGAACAGTGCGCCCAGCGGCATCTCGCGCGATCGCTTGAAGGCGACGAGGTAGGAAAACAGGTTCCACGGGCTCGACGAGATATAGAAGAAGGGCCGGTGGGTCGCGGGGATGAAACTGCCGGTCGGCTGGGCGTCGCTCGGCACCGAGAGGCCGCCGCCGATCGCGCCGTAGAACACGTCCGCCCCCTCGACGAGGATGCGCTCCTGCGGCATCTGGGCGAAGATGCGCTTCCAGTTGCGCACGACATTGTGCCACCCGCCGGTAATCCCGGTTTCCATGATCGTGTCGTCGATGTCGGAAATCACGCCGATCTGCGCATCGGTGCCCGGCACGAGGACGTGTCCGGTGACCGACCGGCGCCCCTTGCGGGTGCGCCACCCCAGCCGCACGACCTCCCACGCCGTCTGCGCGGGGTAGGGCCAGTCGCCCTCCAGATCGATCTCGAACCGGAAATAGCCGTCCTCGTCGGAGACGGTGACATATTCGAAGTCCTGCCCGTCGGCGCGGGTCAGGCACAGCGTCACCCGCACGCCCGCGACCTCGCGCGCGAAGAATTGCGACATCATCACCCGGAAAGAGCGCCAGCGGCCCGCTTCCTCGAATTTCGGCGGGCGGGAGCGGAGCGTCCGCCCCGTCAGGATCAGACGCTCGCGGCTACGATAGCCGAAATAGGGCTGCACACGAACCGGACGGCGCCTGAAAATCCCCATGCGCGCCCGGCTAGCCTGCCGAGGCTCCCGCGTGAACCCCAAAGAGCGTGAACCCCCAGCGGAACGCGGCTGCCGCCGCTGGGGCTAGTCGGCGAGGTGCCTGGCCGCGCGGGCCAGCAGCCGCTCGTCGTCGGCCACCTCGCCGAGGAAGGCGATCTGCCCGTTTTCGTCGCGGCGGATGACGCAGAGCGAGAATTCCGCCCCCGTCGCCGGAATCTCGGACAGCGGACGGGACGGCAGCTTGCCGAGCCGGCGCTGGAGCCGGGTGCCAGCGCCGTCCGCCTCGCCGGACTTGCCCGAGCGGCGCAGGGCGCGCTCGCGCGCGACGACCGCCTTGAGGCCGCCCTCGGCGGTCTCGAGGAATTCGGACAGCTCACCCGCCGCAATCTTTTCGCGCCGTGCGTAGGAGAGCGCGGCGGCATACTCGGCCAGCCGCGTCTTGTCGTAATCGGTCCCGAACACGAGCTTGACCACCGGGGTCATCGGCGCGCGCGGCGAGGCGGCGATGCCGTTCTCTTCCAGCAGCGCGGCAAAGCTCTCCGGCTCGTCCTGCGCGGCGAGGCTGACATCGTAAGCGCGGCCGACCGCGCGATAGAGCGCGGAGCGGCTGCGCAGTTCCGCGCTGTGCGCGGCTGCGGCGAGCGCACGCGCATCGGCCAGGCAATCGTGAAGGCCTGAGGGGGCCTCTGCCCGATGGAGATCGGCCAGCGGATCGAATGCGTCTTCGGGATCGTGCTCCGGATCGCCAAATTCGGGCTCGGGCGAGGGCATGTCGCCCAGATGGGCATCGAGCCGCGCGAAGGACGGGCGGGGCAGCGATTGCTCGCGGGTCTCCTCGCTCGCGTCTTGCGCGTCCTGGGAGCCGGGCCCGTCTGCCCAGCGCGTGATGGAAGGGGAGAACACCGCCGGGCGCCTCTCGGGCGGCAAGGAGTCCTCATCGTCCTCCTCGCGCCGTTCGCGCGCCTTGGGGTCGAGCGCCTGATCGACCTCGAGCAGCAATTCGTCGGTGGTCAGCTGGTCGGCCACTTCCTTCCAGTTGATGACCCCGTAGATGAAGTCGATCGACTCGTCGTCGGTCGAGAAGGGCAGCAGGATCCCGCGATAGAGAATCGTCATCTCGCGGTCGTTGATGAACTCGGCCTCGAATCCGATCGGGGCCTCGTTGGCGAGAATCTGCATGTAGTGGTCGGTCACGCGGCTCAGCAGCGAACGTCCCGGCACATCGGCGAGGGTTCGGATCGGCCCCTCCGCTCCGCATTCGCCCGCCAGCTTTTCGCCGAGAAAGGCGATCGCGGGATTTTCGATTCCGGCCGTAAAGTCGAGCAGCACGCCGTTTTCGGCGAAGTCGGGCAGGCCGTCGGGCTCGATATCCTCGACGCTGGGATAGTTGCGCTCGCCCAGCAGGCTGGCCCAGTAGTTATAGGCCCGCACCTGCATCCGGCGCTCGTCCTGCCCCACGGGCGCGGGGGGCGTGTCGTCGACCGCGTAATCGCTGTCGTCGCCCGCATCGTCCCACGCGGCATCCTCGTCCGCTCCGTCGGAAAAGCCGAATTTTCCCCGCAAGCTGTCCATAAGTTCAACAAACCCCTTGATCTTCAGGGTCGTTGTGACGGGCCATGGTAAATATTGCGTTATGGTGTGCGAGGCCGAACGGCCCCGCGGGCGCGGCGCTTACCGGCCGAGATAGCGCATCCGGATCGTCTGATAGACCGGCGCGCTGCTATCCACCCGGAACGCGGCGGAGGAAAACCGCGGCGGTCCGAAGCGGGCCTTCGCATCGCGCGAGAAGCCGAAGCCCTCGGTCGGCAGGAACAGGGCCTTGTCGACCTTGCCGTTGCCATTCTCGTCATGCAGCAGCGAGATCGCGTATTCGCCCGGCGCGACATCGTTGAACACGATCGTGACCCGCGACTGGGCGCGCACCATGCGGCGCTGCGAACGGGTGTCCTCCCCGCAATCGGGGAAGGTGCCGTCGCTCGGCGTCAGACAGGCCAGCACCGATCCTTCCGCCGACCGCACATCGATTGCGGTGACGACCACGTCCTGCCGCGTGTTCTCGCTATTGCCGAGCGTGAGCAGCGCGAGGCTGCCCAGCGTCAGCGCGGGAAGCTTTCCGATAGACCTCGGTCGGTTTTGCATAGGCGGTCCCAGAACCTGAAATAGAGCCCGTAATTACACTTGTAGCGTTCGTGGTGGAGCTGGTGATGGCTCGCGGTGATGATCCAGTTGCCCAGAGCGGAGCGGACCAGCCAGCGCGGAAACATCTCCCACCCCATGTGGTTCGTGACGCCCATCACGGTCATCACGGCCAGCACTATGCCCAGCATAGCAATGTGGATCGGCACGAGGAAGACGAGAACCGGGATAACCACCGCGCCTGTGAGTGCTTCTATCGGATGAAAGCTCATCGCGGCCCACGCGGTCGGCGGGCGGCTGGCGTGATGGACGGCATGCGCGACGCGGAACACGCGCGGTTCGTGCATCAGCCGGTGGGTCCAGTAGAACCAGGTATCGTGCGCGAAGAGGTATATCAGGACCGAGAGCGGCAGGTACCACACCGGAGAGGCGTTCCATTCGCTGTAGATCAGCGTCCAGCCGAAGCGGTCCCACCCCCAGGCGACGAGCCCCGCCGGAATGCCGAAGATCGCGGCGGCGGCGAGCGACCAGCCGATCTCGCGCCGGATCTGCGCCTTCAGCCCCGCGTGGTAACCGGGCCGCACCCGCGCGGTCAGCATGGCGAAGGCCCCGCTCGTCGCGAGATAGCGCAGCGCCACGATGGCAATCATCGCGAGGATGGACAGGATCAGGGCGATCAGCATGGGCGTGCCCTTATGCCGCAGGCGCGCGGTGTGTGCGAGAGCCGATTGGCCTGCTGCTGCGCGGCGGTCGCGGGTGCGGCTATTGCTCCCCGCCCCATGGCGCGCAGGCCGGGTCGCAGGCGACGGTCGCGCGCCGTAGCGTGGTGCGCGCCAGCCGTTCGACCTCGACCTTGCGCCGTGCGGGCGCCAGCGGGTGCCGCGCGGCGGGGCGCAGGATTTCGGCATCGTAGCCGTCGGCCACGATCAGCCCGCAGCGATCGGGCAGGAAGCCCTCGCCATCGAGGATGGCGGCATCGAGATGCGAACCGATCCCCCAGTAGAACTTGTCGCAATGATCGAGATAGTCGGTCCACTTGGCATCGCCGGTCAGGTCGGCGCGCGAGACCTTGATCTCCACGATGATGACGTGGCCCTTGGCATCGACCCCCATCAGGTCCGCCCGGCGCCCTCCGCGCAGCGGCATTTCGGTGCAGCACCAGATATCGTTGCGAGCGAACAGCCGCATGATCCCGCGCGCCGCCTGGCTGGCATCGCAAAGGTCTTGGACGGGCCCCGTCCGGGGAGCAGGGGCATTATCGAGCAGGAAGGGCGTGTCGGACATGCCTCGTCAGGAACAGATGGGAAACATCCTGTCAAGCGCCCGGTCGATCGGCCTCGCAGGCGAGCGCCTGGGCTGCCTCTGCCAGAACCCGGGCCCGCCCGCGTTCGTATTCCTGCCACAGGCGCCTGGCGGCGGCTTGCGGACTGGCCTGCGTGCCATGCGCGCCGAGCAGCGCATCGAGCCCGACCCGCATCGTCGCCACCAGTTCGCTGAGCGCAAAGGCGGCGGGGCCACCGCGCGCGCTATCGCCCCGGGCAAGCAGGCCGATGCGCGCCCCGGCGTGGACATCCTCGACCGGCGCGGGCCTTCCCGCGAGCATCGCCACCACCCGCGCGGCATCCTCCACCGCGGCCCATTGCTCGATCAGCGTCGCGCCCTCGGAAAGCTCCGCGGAGGGCACCAGATCGCTTTGGGAGGCAAGGTCGCTCATCACGAGGGAGACGCTACCCGCGCGAATCTTGCCATTCTGCTAAACGCCGGGCGAGAATCCGGGCGCGCGGGGCGCACCCTCCCGATTTTTCCCGTGGCGCGGGCGGGATCGCTTTGCTAAGCGCGCTGTCCGCGGTTCACGCGAAGCACCCGTAGCTCAGCTGGATAGAGCGCTGCCCTCCGAAGGCAGAGGCCACAGGTTCGAATCCTGTCGGGTGCGCCAGTTTACCATGGAAGTGCGCACCGGTGCTGTATCGGCACCGGGCGTGCTTACCGCCTGAACCAGGCTGGCCACCGGGCCACGAACGGTAAGCTGCTCCTTGGTCATCACGACCTCACTGACGAAGGCCTGCACGTAATTCTTGCGCAGTGCCGGGTTATCGGGATCGGTAAGCTTTTTCTTCAGACCGGCAGCGAACGCGGCCAGTGTGTCCCTGTCGATGCGGTCCTGCTTGTTGCCGCACTGGCGTTCAAGCAGATTGATCTCCTCATCGAGCGCGGCGCGTCTCGACTGGTGGCCCGCGAGACGCTTCTTGAGATCCTTGTCCTTGGGATCGACGAGGCCGGCCTCGATCGATTCGAAGAGACGCTGGATGGCGGTTTCGGCGGCAGTGCGCTCGTTGCGCAGCGTGACGATATCGCGCTTGCGCTTGGCATCGGCACCCGCCGAGCGCTCGAGAAGCTGCGCCAGAAGCTTCTCGAGGCGGACAGGATCGAGCAAACGCTGTTCAAGAACTTCTACGACGGCGTTGTCCACCTGCCGCATGGGAACATTGTTGCCACCGCAGGTGCGATCCTTCTTTCGGCGCACGTTCGAACAGGAATAGTAGCGATATTGGCCGCCCTTGCCGTTCATCAGCATCATGGTGCCGTCGCAGCCCGGGTTACCGCAGCGACCGAGGCCAGAGAGCAGCACCGGGCTCGAATGCGAACGCGCCGGCGTCATCTTGGGATCGCGCGACTTGAGGATCACCTGGACCTTGTCGAAGGTCTTTTCCGGAATGATCGCGGGAACTTCGACCTCGATCCATTCCTCGCGCGGACGCTTCGTGTTCGTGCGGCTGTCCTTCGTGTTGTAATAGTGGCGACCGACATATGTCTCGCGCGTCAGGATCGTATGAACCAGCGCGGGCGTGAACTTGCGACCACGGTAGCTCAAACCCTTTTCATTGAGGTGCTGGGAAAGCTTGCCGATGCCCATCGATGCCTTACCACCGGCACCGACATAAGCGCCATAGACATACTCCACGGTTGCGGCCTCTGACGAGACGACCCTGAGCTTCTTCTTGTGTTTCTTGCCGCGGATTTCCGCAGTGTAAGTTTCATAACCGAGCGGCGGCTGCGACCCGTTCCAGAAACCGTCTTCGGCATTACGGCGCATCACCGCCGTCACCTGTTCGGCATTGATGTCGCTGGCTGCTGCATCCATTGCCGTGATGATCGCC
>MDTG01129074.1_pt1 | contig 12846 bp, 14 predicted proteins | sample 811421 | NCBI WGS metagenome assembly MDTG01 (sample SAMN05326645, study PRJNA326480) | marine metagenome | isolation source: seawater | place: Pacific Ocean: South East | collected 2011 | reverse complement strand
GGCTCCGCACCCACAGGCATCGCCGACTCGCGCCGACCCCATGCCGTTGATTACCACGTTGCCGCTGGCTGAATTTATGGCCGTGGTGCCATGCCCGGGGTGCGGGCAAACATGGCTGTCGCCCTTACGCGCCGAAGGGATCATCTGTGCACCTCATTCTTCCGTGAAAAGGGTGTGACTTAGCTGGCTACGAAGACTATTAACGAGTGAATGTCCACACAGAAAATTGCATGACGTTGGCATGAGGTAATGGTGAGATGCCTGTAGGAAAACGCCTAGATCCCGGCTTTGGGAGTTCTGCGTGAATTACACGCCTCGTCACTGCATCAGTCCTCGGTCTGAAAACTGCATTGTGATAACTGCGCTGTGAACACGACTTACCGTCATGCATCCGCCTACCAGCAGTTTTAGCGTCCGGTCGTCTCTGGCGCTGCCTTTGTCATGATGAAACCTGTACAATCCCTGCCTTTTTGCGCATTCGCGCCTCAGCTCCCCAGGATTATCGCTTTGATCTCCACAGCTAACATCACCATGCAGTTCGGCGCAAAGCCGCTGTTCGAGAACGTTTCAGTCAAGTTCGGTAACGGCAATCGTTACGGCCTGATCGGCGCTAACGGCTGCGGCAAGTCGACGTTCATGAAAATCCTCGGCGGTGATCTGGAGCCATCCGCGGGTCAGGTCATGCTGGAGCCGAATGTGCGCATGGGTAAATTGCGTCAGGACCAGTTCGCCTACGAAGACTTCAACGTGATCGACACGGTCATCATGGGCCACGAGGAACTCTGGCAGGTCAAAGCTGAGCGTGACCGCATCTACTCATTGCCGGAAATGACCGAAGAAGACGGCATGGCGGTGGCTGAGCTGGAAACCGAGTTTGCCGAGATGGACGGCTACACCGCCGAATCCCGCGCAGGTGAGCTGCTGCTCGGCTTGGGCATTCCGCTGGCACAACACTTTGGCCCGATGAGCGAAGTCGCGCCGGGCTGGAAATTGCGCGTTCTGCTGGCGCAGGCGTTGTTCTCTGATCCGGATCTGTTGCTGCTCGATGAGCCAACCAACCACCTGGACATCAACACCATTCGCTGGCTGGAAAACATTCTCACGGCGCGTAACAGCACCATGATTATCATTTCCCACGACCGTCACTTCCTCAACAGCGTGTGTACGCACATGGCTGACTTGGATTACGGCGAATTGCGTCTGTTCCCAGGCAACTATGACGAATACATGACCGCTGCGACCCAGTCGCGCGAGCAGTTGCTGTCGGATAACGCCAAGAAGAAGGCGCAGATTTCCGAGCTGCAGAGCTTCGTCAGCCGCTTCTCGGCTAACGCCTCGAAAGCCAAGCAGGCCACGTCGCGCGCCAAGCAGATCGACAAGATTCAGCTGGCCGAAGTTAAGCCTTCCAGCCGTATCAGCCCGTTCATCCGCTTCGAGCAGACTAAAAAGCTGCACCGTCAGGCGGTGACTGTTGAGCACATGGCCAAGGGTTTCGACGGCAAGACGCTGTTCAAGAATTTCAGTTTCACTGTTGAAGCAGGCGAGCGCGTTGCGATCATCGGCCCCAACGGTATCGGTAAAACCACCCTGTTGCGTACCCTGGTCGGTGAGCTGACTCCGGATGCAGGCAGTGTGAAGTGGACCGAGAGCGCAGAGCTTGGCTATTACGCCCAGGATCACGCGCATGACTTCGAAGACGACATGACCCTGTTCGACTGGATGGGCCAGTGGACCCAAGGTGGCGAGCAACTGGTTCGCGGTACATTGGGCCGCATGCTGTTCTCCAACGACGAGATTCTCAAGTCGGTGAAGGTCATCTCCGGTGGCGAGCAAGGCCGTATGTTGTTCGGCAAGCTGATCCTCAACAAGCCTAACGTGCTGGTAATGGATGAGCCGACCAATCACCTCGACATGGAATCCATCGAGGCGCTCAACCTGGCACTGGAAAACTACCCAGGCACACTGATTTTCGTCAGCCATGACCGTGAGTTCGTAGGCTCTTTGGCCACACGCATCATCGAGCTGTCCGACAGCGGCGTAGTCGACTTCAGCGGCACCTACGATGATTACCTGCGCAGCCAGGGCGTTATCGTTTAAGTAGCGCTTCACCGCAGCCTTACAGTTAAACGCCCGGTGCAATGCATCGGGCGTTTTTTATTGCGCTGCGAAAAGTCGCCTGTCAAAACACCGAAGTGAAGATTTACTTGCGTTGCCCTTTCCGGCTCTGCCGCCAGCTCACACTGAACCCAAAAAATCCATCTTACCCAGCGGCACGCCATTGTGACGGAGAATATCGTAAGCAGTGGTCACGTGGAAGTAGAAGTTGGGCATGGCAAAGAACAGCAGAAATGCCTGACCGGGGAACTGCAGTTCACGATCAGGCACCTTGATCGTGATGGTGCGGGTTTCGCTGCCTTGCATTTGCTCAGGCGTCGCCTGCTGAACGAACGCGATGGTTTTATCGATGCGCGCCTTGAGTTCAGCAAAATTGCTTTCGGTGTCGGTATAACTTGGCACTTCGATTTGCGCCAGGCGCGCCACACAGCCCTTGGCGGCATCGGTCGCAATCTGGATCTGGCGCGCGAGAGGAAACATATCCGGCGCCAGGCGCGCATTCACCAATACCTCGGGCGCGATACCCTTGGCTTCTGCATGTGCCAGTGATTTGTCGAGCAATGCATTGAGGTTGGTCAGCAGACGCACAAACACCGGCACGCTGGCGTCATACATGGATAAAGACATGATAAAAACTCCGAGGCAGTCGAAATGACGGATTCAGATTAGACGACATTTGCCCAGCCATTACAGCCAGCAAGGCAACAGACGCACGCACAAATCTGAGCAAAGCGCGCCGCTCTAGACAAAAGGCGTAGTCCGCCAATATTTAGCAGCCAAAGACTCGATAGCTTGCGTATTATTAGCCGAGGATCAATCTGCATCGAGCGCCCCATGAGCCAAGCTGCGCAGCCGACACCTGCGGTCAATCTGCAAATCATCTCTATCGTCACAGTCACGTTTGTCAGCTTCCTGTGCATCGGCTTGCCGCTGGCCGTGCTGCCGCGTTACGTGCTCAACGACCTGTGCTATAGCGCGGTTATAACCGGTATTGTCATCGGTACGCAGTACTTCTCTACCCTGCTTTCACGGCCAATGTCAGGCAGCCTGGCAGACCGTGCAGGGCCGAAACAGGCAGTTCTGTATGGACTGATGGGCTGCATTGTCAGCGGTTTGCTGACGCTGCTTTCCACCTCCTTGCAATCAATGCCAGCGCTCAGCCTTGGCCTGTTGCTCGCTGGGCGTGTAGTGTTGGGTGTCGCCCAAGGTCTGGTCGGTACTGGCTCGATAAGCTGGGCCATCGGCCGCTTTGGCAGCGACTACACCGCCAAGGTGATTTCCTTTAACGGCATCGCCTCTTACGGCGGCATCGCCATCGGTGCACCGTTGGGCGTGGCGATGGTTAGCGCGGTGGGCTTGTGGAGTATTGGCGCGTTGACCATGCTGCTTTCAGCTGTGGCCTTGGCGTTTGCCTGGCCCAAACAACCTGCCCCAATCCTCTCCGGAAGCCGCATGCCATTTGCGCGGGTGTTCTTATCCATCGCGCCACACGGCACGGTATTGGCGCTGGGCTCTATTGGCTTCGGTACGCTGGCGACGTTTATTACCCTGTATTACGACAGCCTCGGCTGGGTTGACGCCGAGTATTGCCTGACTGCATTCGGCATCGCGTTCATCGTCTCGCGGCTATTGTTTGCCGGGGTCATCAAGCGCTTCGGCGGTTATCCGGTTGCCGTTGTCTGTTTGGCAATCGAATTTTTCGGGCTCATGCTGTTGGCGTTCGGCAACGCACCGAGCGTAATGTTGGCCGGTGCTGCGCTGACCGGTTTGGGCTTGTCGCTGGTGTATCCGGCGCTGGGCGTGGAAGCCATTGCCCTGATACCAGCTGCGAGCCGTAGCTCAGCGCTGGGCGCCTACGCGTTATTCTTCGACTTGTCGCTGGGGCTCGCGGGTCCGCTGATGGGTTATGTGGCCGCGCATGCGAATTATTCGACCACCTTTTTGGTCGCGGCGCTGCTGGCTGCAACGGGCACACTGGCCTGCATCTACCGCGTTTACCGGGCGCGCTATTAACGACTGAATACGAGGCGCCATGATGCCAAACGCCAAAACATCTGCCGCGTTAACGCCAACCGAGATTGCCGAGTTCTGCAAGCAATTACCGGGCGCCCGCGAGGACTTCAAATGGGGCAGCAATCAGGTGTTCTCGGTGGCCGGCAACAAGATGTTTGCGATCATTCACTTTCTCGGTGACGGCCTCGCGTTCAAGGTTGATAGCGACCTGTTCCTCGGTTATGTCGACCGTCCCGGCATCCGCCCCGCACCTTATCTGGCGCGTGCGCACTGGATCAGCATGCAATGCTCGGCACCGGCCATGCAGCGCGATGAGCTATTCGCAGCGCTTACCCGTTCGCATCAACTGGTGGTGCGTAAATTACCCAAGCGTTTGCAATCCGGCCTGTTGCTAGATGAATGATATGCCCGCAAGCGACCTTAGATAGACGCCGTCAAACAGCAGATAATTCAGCCAGAAGGCTTGATGAATGGCGATGATGATCCAGAACACCAATTGAAATGACAGCTTGCGGGTTTTGTGGCGGAACACTTGTTGCGCCACTAAAGCGCCAGGCCAACCGCCGCACAGTTCAACAGCGTGCAGGACATTTTCAGGGGTGCGCCAGCGACCCTTTTGTGCACTGTTCTTATCACTCCAGTATTGATAAAAACTGACCAGGCTCAGCATGGTATAGGCGCTGATCAGCCAGATATTGCCGGCCTTCAATGCCTGTAGCGCGCCATAAATCGGCAGGCAGCACAGCGCGACAAATATCAGCAGTTTTAACCCGAGGTGCTGAATCGCTGAATGTGAATGCTGGCGCTTTACGGGTTTTGCCCGTCGCACCGGCTTGCTCGCAGGCCCGCTCACGTCACGCGGCTTTGATTGCCCCTGTGCGCGTGGCTTGCGCCGAATTGCTGGCTGATCAATCGCCAGACCGCCCGCGTGGCGCATGTGTTCGGCACGCATACGCCCCTGCGGGTCCAGGCTGGCGACATACATCACCGGATCGCCGGCAACCGGGCGACGATCGCCGCGCACAGCCGAGATGTGCACAAAAATGGGCTCTTTGCCCTGCTCCGGCTGTATAAAGCCGAATCCCTTGTCATCGTTCCAGCTCTTGATCGACCCGCGTACTTCCATGTTTGATCCTTCGGTTATTGGCTGCGTGCCGCTTTTTGCTGCTCATGCGTGAGCTTCAAGTAGGCCTTGGGCGTCGTTGCGAGGTGCGCCGAGAAGCTTTTATAAAACGCCGACAGTGAATTAAAACCGGCTGCAAACGCCAGCTGATCCATACGAATCGCTGCTGGATTATTGTGCGCCTGCAGGGTTTCGAGTTGGTCGAGCAAATGATTGAGACGGGCGTGGTTAACGTAGCGGTAAAAGGTTTGCCCGAGGACTTGATTAAGCAAGTAGGAAATCTGGTTGCGGCTGTATCCGGTGCTTTCAGCAACCTGTTGCAGGCTCAGTTCAGGATCGAGATAGGCCTGACGACTCTGAAAATAGCTTTGCAGATCCTGCGCCATTACGCTCAATTGCCGCGCCGACAACCCCAAACGGCTGGTGGCAGGACGCGAACCGGCAATTTCCGCCGTGGTGGTGCGGGCGTTGATCAACGATGAGTACTCGTTAACCCGCCAGATCAGCCCGTCGCGCACGGTGATCGCTTCACTGGAGCGAAACGACGCCAGCCCGGCACTGCCGCGTAACGTCAGCTGATACTGTATGAAGGCGGTGTCGCCATCGCAGCGAATCCGGTCACTGTGCTCAAGCGCTTCATTCGGCGCATGCGGCATGCTGGCACGCACGTACTCGCGCAACTCGGCCAGCCGCAGCTGGCGATTCTGGAAGAAGTCGTTGTATTCGATTTCCGGGTGGTACAGCGCCATGATCGCGTCGAGATCGCGGCGCTTCCAGCTGAGGTGATACTGGCGCACCACCTCAAGCGTGGCTTCACGTGCCTGCGGGCCATCGTTACTGCGCAGATTCTCCACAGTTGCTCTCCACCCGCCCGGCATTTAGCCTTGCGCCGTGCTCCAGTCGATCCAGCTCAACTGCCAGGTCAGCAGAATCAGCAGGCCAAAACCAATCCGGTACCAGGCAAATACGGCATAGCTGTGGTTGGCGATGAACTTCAGCAGGCCGCGCACAGCGATCATGGCGAAGATGAACGACACCACGAAACCGAGGGCAAAAACCGGCAGATCTTCAGGCTTGAACAGATCGCGGTATTTGTAGCCGGAGTAAACCGCCGCACCCACCATGGTCGGCATCGCCAGGAAGAACGAGAACTCAGTCGCCGCCTTGCGTGACAGGCCGAACAGCAAGCCACCGATAATCGTCGAGGCCGAACGCGAGGTACCCGGAATCATTGCCAGACACTGCGCACAGCCGATTTTAAGTGCGTCTTGCCAGGTCATCTGTTCAACCGTCTCGGCGTGAACACTGTGCTGACGCTTCTCGGCCCAGAGCATGATCACCCCGCCCACAACCAGAGCGGCAGCAACGGTGATTGGATTGAACAGGTATTCGTGAATCAGGTCGGCAAAGGCCACACCGAGAATCACCGCCGGGAAGAACGCCACCAGCAGGTTGACGGTGAAACGCTGGGCTTCACGCTCTTTGGGCAAGCCGACGACAACGTCGATGATCTTGCTACGAAATTGCCAGACCACCGCCAAAATCGCGCCCAGCTGGATAATGATGTTGAACGCCATCGCCCGCTCGCCACCGAAATTGATCAGGTCGGCAACGATAATCTGGTGTCCGGTACTCGAAATTGGCAGGAACTCGGTCAGTCCCTCTACTACGCCCAACAGTATTGCCTGAAAGGCAGTCCACAAATCCATCATCACTCCAAATAGTGCGCAGTGGGCGCACGCAAAAGGTTTCGGGCCCGTTTAGTCCTGCCATCGGTCGGTTTGAGCCATTTAAAAGCTGCCGGCGCCTCAGGTTTCGCGCCAGCGGGCCGAGATGCTAACAACAAATAGATATTTTTACTCAGTCAAATTCAGACAACGCGACTGCAGCCAGCTACATACTCCTTTGGTTGTAGGCATCTCGTGAAGAGGCGCGGATTGAGTGAACATAGCCGAACAATAAAAATGCACTGCCACCGGAGTATCCCCTGAATGACTCGCCTACGTAGCATTCCGATCAACCGCCGTTTATGGCTGATTCTGCTCCTCGCCATTCTGATGTTGGCCGGCCTCGGCAGCGCCATGCTTGAGCAGATCCACACGCAGCTTTACGCGGCAAAAAGCGAGAAGACGCGTCATGTGGTCGAGAGCGCCAGCGGCATTTTACGCCATTACCAGGCACTTGAAGCCGATGGCACGCTGACCCTTGAACAAGCACAGCAAGCGGCCAAAGACATGATCCGCGGGCTGCGCTACGACAATAGCGAGTACTTCTGGATCAATGATCAGACGCCGACCATGATCATGCACCCGACCAACAGCAAACTTGAAGGCCAGAATCTCTCGGCCATCAAAGACCCCGACGGGGTCGAGTTGTTCAATGAAATGGTGCGTATCTCGCGCGAAAAAGGCGCCGGTCAGGTCGAATACCGCTGGCCAAAGCCTGGCTCTGAGGCGCCTGTCAGCAAGATCTCCTACGTCGAGTTGTTCAAACCCTGGGGTTGGATTATCGGCTCGGGTGTGTACGTCGATGATGTACAGGCCGAATTTCGCGAACAGGCAATGCGCCTGGTCGGCATTGGCTTCGGCCTCATGGTGGTTATGGCGTTACTGGTGAGCATGATCGTACGCAGCATTTCCGTGCCGCTGGGGCATACCGTTAATGCGATGGCCAACATTGCCAGCGGCGAAGGCGACCTCACCCGCGCACTCGACACCAACGGCAACGATGAACTCACCGCGCTGGCGAAAAACTTTAATGCGTTCACCAGCAAGCTACGCGAAGTCATCAGCCAGTCGCTGGCCTCCGCCAGCCAACTCAATAGCGCGGCGCATTCGCTCGGCGGTGTGGCCGGTGAAGCGCAGCAGCACAGCGAGCAACAATCGCTGCAGATGGATCAAGTTGCTACCGCGATCAATCAAGTTACCTATGGCGTGCAGGATGTCGCGAAGAATGCCGAGCACGCCTCCAATGAGGTGCAGGCTGCCGAAGAACAGGCAATTCAGGGCCAGCGCAATATCGATGCAAGCCTGCAACAGATTGCTGAACTGTCGGGCACCATTGACCAGTCCGTTGAGGTGATTCAGGCTCTGTCCACTGAAAGCGTGCAAATTGGCAGCGTGCTTGAGGTGATCCGCTCGATTGCCGAGCAAACCAACTTGCTCGCGCTCAACGCGGCGATCGAGGCGGCTCGCGCGGGTGAACAAGGCCGTGGCTTTGCGGTGGTCGCCGATGAAGTCCGCTTGCTCGCACAGCGCACGCAAAAGTCCACCGCCGAGATTCAGGTGATGATCGAACGGCTGCAAAGCAATTCGGAAGCGGCGGTCAAGGTTATTCATGAGAGCAGCCAGTCGTCCCAGCGAACCGTGGTGCAGGCCAGCCAGGCCGGCGAGAGTCTGACCCTGATCGCGCAATCGCTGCGCAACCTGACCGGGCTCAATACCTCCATCGCCAGCGCTACGCTGCAGCAGTCGCACGTTGTTGAAGACATCAACATGAATGTCACCCAGGCCGCAGGGTTGGCGCAGAGCAATGCCAACGCCGCCCAGCAGTCGAGTGCTGCCAGCCAACAACTGGGCGCGCTGGCCGCCGACCTCAACCGTCTGCTCGGCCAATTCCGCGTTTAAGCCCCGCATTCCGGCCTTGGCCTGGGCCGGGTGCAAGACGCCAGCGCGTCGAGTCGTTACAATCGCGCGCTGTCGTCCCTTCCCTTTCCGGCTGATTGCTTAATGTCCACTCTAGAAATATTTGCCGCTGCACTGGGCGCCTGCGCTGTTTGGCTTACGGTTAGACAGAACCGCTGGTGCTGGCCAATCGGGCTGGTCATGGTGCTGCTCTATGCGTGGATCTTTTACGATGCGGCGCTGTATTCGAACATGCTCCTGCAAGGGGTTTATGCCCTGCTGCAGGGTTACGGCTGGTGGCAGTGGAATCATGGCGGCGACACGCATCAGGGCGTGAGTGTTTCAGCGTTAACCTGGCGCGGCCTGTCTGCGAGCCTTGCTTGCGGCGTGGTTGGAGCGCTGGTGTTGGGCTATCTGATGGCAAACTTCACTGACGCGGCAGCGCCTTGGCAAGACGCCACGCTCAGCGCCTTCAGTTTGGTTGCACAGGTCTGGATGGCGCAAAAACGAGTCGAGTGCTGGCCGCTGTGGGTGCTGCTCGATGTGTTGTTTGTGCTGCTGTTCCTGCAGCAGGAGTTGTACCTCACGGCGGGCTTGTACGCCGTATTCACCAGTTTGGCCCTGAGTGGCTGGCTGACGTGGCGACGCGATCAACGCGCGGCAACCGCATGAAAGTCGTCGTGCTTACCGGCCCTGAATCCGCCGGCAAGAGCTGGCTAGCCGAGCATCTGCAAACCCAGTTTGGCGGGATCATCGTCGGCGAGTACGTGCGTTATTTCATCGACACAGAGTTGCGCGATACCTGCTATGCCGATATTGCCACCATCGCCCGCGGCCAGTTGCAGTGGGAAGATGCGGCGCGCGCGCATCAACCTGAACTGCTGATACTCGATACCCACCTGCTCAGCAATATTCTCTGGAGCCAAACACTATTTGCCGATGTTCCGGCTTGGCTTGAGGAGGAACTGCTCAGTCGTACATACGACATGCACTTGCTGCTTGATCCCAACGGTGTGCCGTGGACGGATGACGGCCAGCGTTGTCAGCCGCAAATTGCCCAGCGTCAGGCGTTCTATGATCAGTGCCATCGGTGGCTTGAGCAACACCAGCAGCCTTTCAAATGCATCGGGGGCGACTGGCTGAACAGACGCGAGCAGGCCAGCGCGGCCGTTGCAGCGTTACTCGGTGGTTAGTCAATCACTTCGCCGATCCACGCCAGTGCCAGGCACAGGCTGACGACGCCGGTCAGTGGCGTGCGCAGTGTGGTGTACCAGCGCGGCGCCAAACCCAAATTCACGGCGCGCACATCGGCCACATACAACCCGGCGAATGCCAGCAGTAATACCGGCAAGGCCACTATCAGCGGCATCCCATCGGCAATCGCCAGCCAGCCAAGTAACGGCGGGATGACCGATAGCCCCATCTGGGTTCGCGCATTTTCTTCCGACTCTTCGGCGCGCATGGCCAGCCCCCAGTGAATCGCGCCCATGAAAGCCAGAATGATCGCCGCGTAATCAAGCAAGGCATTGAGCACCAAGGGTCGCCAGCCAACCGGCACAATCAGAAAGCCTAATGCGCCGCTTATAAACGGAATAAGCCCTGCGTAACCAAGCACAATCGCCAACATGGGCGGTTTGGTGCTGTCGTATGGATGCATCGGTCCCTCCTTCGGTGCACAACTGCTCTGTTTGCAAGGTGCCTGACGTCTGTCTGGCGCAGCCTGCGGGCCTGCGGCGCTGTACAGGCCTGATTCCTTTAGATAAGCATTGCAAAGATTGGTTCGCACAGGTCTTGAGCTGGTAAAATCTGAGCGCAACCCTATTTAATGAGTGAAGTATTGTGGAATTGTTCAAAGAGTTCATTTTCGAAGCAGCGCACCGCTTGCCGCATGTACCCGAAGGCCATAAATGCGGACGCTTGCACGGCCATTCGTTTCGCGTTGCCGTGTACATCGAAGGTGAAGTGAATCCGCATACAGGCTGGATTCGCGACTTCTCGGAAATCAAAGCGATATTCAAACCGCTTTACGAGCAACTGGACCACAACTACCTGAACGACATTCCCGGCCTGGAAAACCCTACCAGCGAAGTGCTTTGCCAGTGGATCTGGAAGCAATTGAAGCCGCTGCTGCCGGAGCTTTCGCGTATCCGTATTCATGAAACCTGCACCAGTGGCTGCGAATACCGCGGCGACTAAGCTCACTCCCCCTGCAAAACGTACCCGCGTCTGAGCGTAGCGAATGCTGCGCTCGACTGGCCAGCGATTGATCAACGGCTATATTTAATTAACTGCTCAATTAATTAGTTGGCGGTTAATTTTTATGGTCTCTCCAACCTCGAATGCGGGTCGGCGCCCTGCCGACACTCAGCTTCAGCGCGAAGATTTGCTCATCATCGCCGCCGAAGTCTTTGGCCGTTGCGGCATCAAGGCCAGCAGCCTTCGCTCCATCGCTGTTGAGGCCGGCGTAACACCTGCCCTGTTCAACTACTACTTCGGTAAAAAATCTGCCTTGGTTAGCGCCGTCGCAGAAGAACTGTTGCTGCCAAAATTGATCGAAATAGCCAAGCGCATCGAGCAAGCCGATCAACAGCCTGGCGAATTGGCCAGCGTTTTTGTGCGTGAGGTCAGTGCGATGGTTATCAGCAATCCGTGGGTTCCACCGCTGTGGGTACGCGAAATACTCTGCGAGGGCGGCCTGCTGCGCGAATACGTCAGTGGGCGCATGGCCCCAATTCTGCCGCGATTATTGGCTGAACGTTTTGCCCACGCGCAACAACGCGGAACGCTTAATCCCTCGTTAGACCCAAGGTTGTTGGTGGTCTCGCTGATTGGCCTGACACTGCTGCCGTTCGCTGCCGGGCCGATTTGGCGCAACGTATTCGATAACCCGCCGATCAGCCATGAGCAACTCGTTAACCATACCCTCAGTCTGTTGCAACACGGGATGGAGACCTGACATGCGTCATCGTTCAATTGTTCTGCTCTTTTCGCTAATGCTTCTGGGCTGCGAGCCAGCGCCTCCTGAATTACTCGGCACGCTGGAATGGGATCGCATTACCCTCCCCGCCGAGTTATCAGAACGGATTACCGCCGAACATGTAAAAGAAGGTGCGCAGGTTGCGGCTGGTGATTTATTGCTAGAGCTGGACCCACGCCGCCAGGATGCGCGCATTGCTCAGGCTCAGGGCGAATTGAGCCAAAACCGCGCCAAACTGGCAGAGCTAGTCAAAGGCGCAAGGGTTGAAAATATTCAAGCCGCAGAAGCCACGCTGGAGCAGACCCAGGCCAGCAAGCTAGAAGCCGATCGCAACTACGCGCGCCTGGCCACGCTCTACTCACGCAAACAAATTGCCCTCGCCGAACTGGATAAAGCACGTGCTGCACGAGATGAGGCGCAGGCAGCGACACGTAACGCACGGGCCAATCTTGAAGAGCTGACTAACGGCACCCGCATCGAACAAATCCAGCAAGCGCAAGCCGCACAAGCCTCATCTGAAGGCAAGCTACGCGAACTGCAACTGGCGCGTGAACACCTGAGCCTGCAGGCGCCGCGCGCAGGAAGAATAGACGCCTTACCCTACAAAACCGGCGATCAACCGCCTGCTGGTGCGCAGTTGGTGGTAATGCTGGTCGGCGATGCGCCCTATGCACGGCTGTTCATCCCGGCAAGCCTGCGCACCCAACTGGCAATTGGTGATGAGTTGCAGGTCACAGTGCAAGGCAGCAGCACAAGCTACACCGGCCATGTGCGCAGCATAAGCAGCGACCCGAGCTTCACGCCGTATTACGCACTCACCGGTGAAGACGCCAGTCGCCTGATGTATCGCGCGGAAGTCGTACTACAAGGCGTTGAAGCCGCAAAGCTGCCAGCGGGTCTGCCCGTCACAGCCAGGTTGCCTGAACATGAGTGATGACGAACTGGTTATCAAGGCGCGCGGCCTGACTAAACGTTTCGGCGATTTCACTGCCGTC
>MDTG01385021.1_pt1 | contig 12847 bp, 12 predicted proteins | sample 811421 | NCBI WGS metagenome assembly MDTG01 (sample SAMN05326645, study PRJNA326480) | marine metagenome | isolation source: seawater | place: Pacific Ocean: South East | collected 2011 | reverse complement strand
TTCTAGTTATTTTTTTGAGCTTGGTAGCTGGCTATTATCCCGAGCAGAATTAAGCCAATCCAGCCACCAACAATAAGGCAAAACGGTGGGAATATGGTTCTTAGCAATGGGTTACTTTCTCTAACTAGATAATCTCCAGCGGCTAGTGACAAAATTCCGGTAACAACGGGAATAAAGTGATAATACCATGACAAATTACTGGCATATCTTTCATCTCTTGGAACTACTCGTCTAGTCCGCTTTTGGTCATGTTGGAGAGGGGTAGAACATGTTGGACAAACAGTCCATTCAGGGTCGACAGAAATATTACAATCACGACAAAAAGCCATTTTCACTCCTCAGTATCTTAGTGAGATGGATTGAAACCAAATATCAGGCTTAATGTAGGTTTGTATCGCTTAATATTACGCTTTGTAAACACTTTTTGCGGGTTCAAATCTTCCAGTGTCCACCATTGATGCCTACTAACATGAGTTGGGAGACAGAGTTAATTACACCCTTGAATAGGCCAAAATAGGGATAGTCATGAGCAGGCTATGGACAAAGACATTTGTTATAGCACTCATAATATCAATGATTTCTACAATAATTCCGTTTCAGGAAAAGGAATTTAGTCCTCATTCATCAATATACAATGCTGATTCTGACAATGATGGAATTGAGGACTCTATCGATTCATGTCCAGAATCGCCTTTTCCTACATGGTCAAATCAATCAATTGAAACATTGGTGAATTGTGAAACTTGTGGTGGTACAGGAATGGATGTAAAATTTGATAGTCAAAATAATACACATGTTGTGTATTTTGGAACAAATCAAGATTCACCAAATGAACATAATGAAGAGGGGATGCATTTTTTGAAATATGCCGTCCATAATGGTGATTCTTGGGATTTTTCATACGTATCATTAGTTACTGAATCTGATTATTCAAATCTTAGTGGAGGTGGTAATCAGGATGGAATCGATATAATAATTGACACAATTACTGAAAGACCGTTGCTTTTACTCGATGATAATGATTTGCCACACATCGTTTACTATACCTATAGTGGTCCCAGTGAAGAACAGATTAGGAGTTTAAGATATGCCACATATCAAGAGATTGATGTTGGAGCAGGCTATGAATGGCAAAAATCAACAATAATTCAGGGGATTGCTGAGTGCGATGGTGATATTGTTGCTTGTAATGACATTGTTGGTTTTGAATTGGATTCAGATAATAAGCCGCATATTGTTTACCGTGATTTATTGCCCAATACCGAGGATTCGATAGAAAGTTCATTGACTCATGCAGTATCGAATGACTGGCTTTCTTGGACTACATCTAAAATTTATGCAGAAACAGTTTTCGTGGAAAATGATTCATCTACTAACGACCTCTCATCTTTAATTTTCGATGCATCAATGTCATTAGATTCTCAAGGCAATGTCAATATTATTGCTCTAACTCCTAGCCAAGATTTCAATCCAGATGATTCCGAATCTAGTTTTGAAATAATTTATCTCAAATTTAATGGCGAAGAACTTATTCAAACGATATCAATCTCTACAGCTAATGTTGATGGCAACTTTGAAGATGAATATTGGAAAAGATCTTCAGTTTCCATTGTAGTTGACTCTCAGGATTTAGTCCACATGGGCTTTATTAATTCGCAAAATGAATTTACTTATGCAATTCTCGAATTAAATAATCAAAACTATTCAATAACAACTTCAATAATTGATTCAACACGAGTTGAGATTGGTTACATAGGCCATGCATATTCTGATATACAATTGGTGATTGAACAAGATGGCACCCCACATGCTCTTTACTCATCATTTCCAGGAGATTTTTCATTAAACCCTAATATTAATTTAGACCTCTATCTATCCTTTTATTCTGTATTTATTGATGGTGAATGGAATCGAATTTATATTGGAGGTTTTTTGGGATTCCCAGGGTTTGATGTAAATGCAAATGGCCTTACATCTATTATCCATTTCTCCAGTCAAGGCAATGATGAATGGTCAGGACTTTCACTGTTTAATTTGAGGCCTATTGATTCGGATGATGATAGTGATGGCTGCTTGAACTTTGAAGATCAATTCCCTTCTGACTCATCTGAGCATATTGACTCAGATGGTGATGGTGTTGGAGATAATGCAGATATGTTTCCCAATGACACTACAGAAACTATTGATAGCGATGGCGATGGCGTTGGTGATAATCTCGATGCTTTTCCTACAGAAATCACTCAATGGTCTGATTATGATGGAGATGGTTTTGGTGATAATTATGCTAATTCAAGTTGGTCAACAGGATTTACAATGACTGGTAAATACGTATCTAATGCATTTAGGCAAGACGCATGTCCACTTTTGCCAGGAACATCATATTTAGGAGTCATTCCAAACGGAGAAGAAATCGTGATTTATGGATGTCCTGATACAGATGGTGATGGTTATGCAGATCTTCTTGAACAACCATCAAGTGAACTTGATCAAGTAAGCGACAAAGAAGATGGGTTTTTAGGTCTTGATTTGGATTTAATCGGCATTGCTTTATCGCTCCTTATACCACTTATTGCCATAGCTATCGGCTGGTATTATTCGAATCGTAAACGTCGAAATTTAGAGAATTTAATCAGGGTAATGAAAGCTATGGATAATCCATTAGATTTGACAACATGGTTTGATTTAATATCCACTGAAGCGATATTAAACGGTGAAATAAATCATGCTCAATTGGAACTATTGCGAAGTCATTTCAGACGTCACCATGACTATCTTTTATCTATCCAAAATTCAGATGAAGTCCTTTTGTGATTTGATAATTGATTGGTAAGTCTTACCACTATCACGTATGGTTCTTGTCTGAGTTTCATAGTCAACATGGTATAGGCCAAATCTCATCGAGTAGCCTTCAGCCCATTCGAAATTATCCATTAATGACCAGTGGTAGTATGAGCGAATATCTACGCCTTGTTCAATTAACTTGGAAATTACCCATAAGTGGCGCTTAAGGTGATTTGGTCGTAGTTTATCTTCTCCATCAGCAACACCATTTTCGGTTATTTCGATTGGTAGTTTTAGTTTTTCAAGCCATTTAGTTGCTCGCTGTAATCCTTCAGCATACATTGGATAACCAAATTCGGTAACAATCTCATGCTTTCTTGCGGGTAAGTCGATCTCAGTTGTTTGTGGCAAGAACGGGCTGGTTAGAACATGGGTGTAATAATTTAGGCCAATAAAATCAGCAGATCCCTTGACTTGCTTGACAGATTTGCCATACATTCGACCTCTTTTTAGCGCTGAAATAATCGCACCATTCCAGATGTAATTAAGGGCAAATGTAGTTAGCCAATGCAACAAATTCCATCTTCTATATGGGTCAAATATTGTCACATTCTTTGCTAGTCCAATATACGAATTAGGACTTAATTTCTTTAGTTCATGATATACTTCACCATGGGCAATCATGACATTTTTCATAACTCGAATTGCCTTTAGCGGTGAGCGCTTGCCAGGAGGAAACATACCCATATGGTAGCCCATTATTGAAAAGACATCTGGCTCATTGACAGTACACCATTTAGTTACTCGGTCAGAGAAATATGGGAATATTTTGGTGCAATAGTTTTTGAAATGGACAAGGTTTTCATGATTGTAAAATCCACCTTTCTCTTCAAACCAAATAGGATGTGAGAAGTGGTGTAATGTGACCATTGGTTCAATGCCTTTAGCGATTAATGAATCAATCATATCTGAATAAACCTGAATTGCAGCCTCATTCCATTCGCCTTCATTTGGCTCAATTCTACTCCATTCTATCGAAAACCGGTAACTGCTAACACCTAGTTCGGTTAGTAAATCGTGATCCTTATTCCATAGATTCCAATGATCGCAAGCATCGCCACTACGCTCTTTATTTTCTCGCTCTTCAAACTGGGTCCAATTATTCGAATTACCGCCTTCAATTTGGTGTGAAGCAGTTGCTACACCCCAAGTGAAATCTTGTGGAAATGTCATTTCATCGAGGTTTATGCTTTGCCAATCAAGATGCTTTTCGGGAAATAATAGATGGAAAATAAGTATGACTGTGAGGTATACGAGTATTGTATAGCCAACAACTACTTGCCACTCCATGGATATGTTAGATTAAATCCGGTTATCAACATTGGTATGATAGTAAACTTGAATTGTAGAAGCCGATGTATCATGTCTGGAGAAACATATGCCTGCAGAAATAATTCCGGCTCAACTCGTCGAAGAAGCACTTGAGGCAATAGGAGAGGTGGCCGACAAAAAATTAGGTGGTAAGTGGTGGGTTAAACCACTGTACTGGGTCTCAATAGTTTTGGTATTATCAATACCAATTGTGTATTATTTTTGGTGAGTTTTACGCTTGGCAACAGTTGCTAGAGCAATTGATATAGCAGCTATGGTGAAAATTGTAGAGAAACCAGGAGTATCTTCACCAGATTTTATACATCCACCTGTGGCAATAGAATCTTCACCGCCCCATATGCCATCATCATAATAACATGATGACCATGTTTTGAACCAATCACCTTGTGGATAATTGGTTTTATTGCCTTCGGAATCAATTGCTTTAACTCGCCAGTTGATATATGTGTGATCTGTTGGTGGTGTTACAGAAATTGAATGTATTCGTTCATCGATGTCTGCGTCCATGATTTCAGGCGGGTCACATACACCATCATTTGTACAAATTTGAGTTGTAATTTCAAAGGTGGTTCCGTTATCATAAGCCTCTTGACTCATTTCTATGGCCAATGACCATTTTTCATTATCAACCGAGGGGCTGTCTCGCTCAATCACTGTAAAAGGTTCATCATTACCAGGATTGTTGTCCACACCTGTTTCACTTGCTGCATTAGTACTTGGCGCCAATAAAATTAGCAGGGCAACTGTCAGCAAAACGATTTTACTTCGCATATATGAGCCATAGTTTTGCGTTATTTAGCATTAAGTATGCTGTGTTTATTGTTTGGGATGCATAACTGGCAATTTTGTGATTGTTCTTGCTAAACATTCTTGTATAGTACCTATCGCATAAGATAATTGAATCGGGGGCTATTGAAGTGAAATCAACTTACAGACTTATGGGAATTGCTGATTTTATCACATTGGCTAATGGCTTACTTGGGGTAGCCGCCATATTGTTCATTGTTTTAGCAGTTGAAGAGTTACAAAATCCATATTTCGCTGATGGTGTTAACACGAATTACATTTGGGGGGCAATGACATGTATATTGCTTTCAGTCTTAGGCGATATTATTGATGGTCCTGTTGCTAGGAGATATTCTAAGCGTAAATTACTCGGTGGAACTTTAGATGTAATGTCAGACTGTATTTCTTTTTGTGTAGCACCCGCTTTGTTGATTTTTGTTATGTTCGGTCGTTGGGGCGAAGCATCTCCTGCATGGACAATTTCGCTAGGTATCGCAGCATGTTGGGTTATCGTTACCGGAATGTTAAGACTTGCTAGATTTCAATATGAGGAAGCATCAGACAAGATTTACTTTCATGGCTTAGCATCTCCAGGAAATGCAATGGTACTGATTACAGTCGCCGCAATGATATGGTTACAACCAGCAACCGGCTTTGGTCCAGATGTATCAACAGAGTGTATTTTCTGTTTTGAGCCATCTGATTCTTCAATTGAAAAACCATATTTTGATTTTATTATTCTACCAATCATGTTCATCTCTGGAGGCTTGATGATAGCTGATCGGAAATTACCAAAGAATAAGACTGGTATACCGATGAAGATTTCAGGCATACAGATGCTTTCTATTTTTTCTGCCACCATATTATCTTGGATACATGCGACTGAATATGGTATTGACTTAGGGGATACTAGGCCTCAATTTGCGCTATACGGCATTTCAGCAATTCTGTTAACTTACTATATTATTACTGGTCCTAAACAATCGGAAGTTCAAGAACAACAACTTACTGAGTCAGAATAGCATCAACAGATTTTTGTTGCTGTTTTTCTAACTTATGCTGGATGATAATGTGAATCATAAATGCTAACAATCCAATCGAGAAAATTATGTCCCAAGATAATTTGAATATCAGTCTTGGTAGGTTCGGAGAAATAGATAGTTGTAGAGTTAGCATTGCTAAACGGGCAGATAAAAAATAAGCAACATATTTCAGGTTAAATCCAGCTTTGTAAAACATGCTGAACCATAGTAGAGACATTGCTGCTGCAGGGCCACCCCCCATGAATCCAACCCAAGAATTACTTGGTGAGAATCTGTCACCGATGTACCCCCCATTGAGATATAAATTTCCAGGGTCTACATCTCTTGGATGATAGAATCCGCCAATCTGGCCTAAAGCAACCCACCATGTGTACCAAATTACTAGAGGTAGAAGAGTCATTATCAAGACTCTGGGTATCTCAAGTGACATGTTATTTGATTTATCAAATAAGAACTTCAATTCATTTTCAAAGAATGACTTGAATGAAATATAGAGAACCATGCTTATGGCTCCAACATAGCCTCCCCAACTCATTGTTAACCAGCAAAATACCACTAATGTAATCAATTCAATTTCCTGTTCTATACGCTTAAATTTAGCATATAGTGCATAAATTAACACTAGAATCATAGCGGTAAGTAAAATCCAATCAATTATGTTATTTTCTAATATCATAAATGTTGGTATGGCAGTAAAAAGACTGACAACTGAGTATTTTTTCACCTTTGTATCAAGTGCCTTAGTATTCATTTGATAGAACATTATTCCTAAAATTATGAAACCGGTATTCATAATCAAAGGTATCAAATCTTGTTGAATTGAAAGATTGATTATACCTCTCGGTAATGACCAATAAAATACTCGATAATGTGATAATAATGTGATAGGGATTATGGCTGCAGTAAAACCCCAACGTATCAGATTACTAGATTTTGCATCAGTTTTAGCTTTTCTAAAGATCGGAGTTAGTAACATTACTAACATCAAAATATTGATTGCAGATATTCTTGTCTCAGTGAAGATAATTGTTGAAATAAACATTATTATTAATGCTAAATTTATTTTCATTCGTTTCTCATCAGTAATATTTTTGTTAATTAATGCATAGGTGCATATCGTAAAAAATGCGATAGGGAGAAAATATCCAAACATGTAATATGGTAAAGCCAAAGTATCTCGATTATACGAAATAAATGCTGAAAAGACAAATCCTCCAGCAAAAATAGCGGCTAGTTTAATGGCGCTTGATTGAGTCATATTCTCGCGTTTAGCCAGCATAAATATTCCAATGCTAATTGCTAAAAATGCCAGAGCAGAAATTACTAGATCTAAACCTCGCAAGCCGATTTCATCATAGGTTATCTTTTCCCACTCAATATTTTCTCGAGTTAAATCTTCAAAATACGGGTGGTCATTTTCTTCCATCCATTCATTTCTAGAAATGGTGGCATCCCAATTCCATTGATCTAATTCTTGGTATTTCTCGTCACTCAATTCAAAGGCATCTAATGGGAACTTACCATGTACTGCGTGAGGAAAAGGTAGTGAGAACAATAGCGAAGGCAGGGTGGCTAAATCTCGCTGATCAATTTGTTCAGGATAGTAATAATTCTGTTTTACGTTTGGCCCCCAAATCCAAGCCCCAACTTCTCTTATTTCTAAATCCGGAGATCCATGTTGCCCACTATCTGTTAATCCGTGGTCAGCAGTCACTACCACAGTCCAAGAATCTGGAACCTTTGCAAAGATTGTTTCAAAATGATCATCTAGCCAACGCAATTTTTCAGCATACTCTTCAGAATCTTTGACAGCATATCTGTGTCCAACGCTATCAAGACCGGATAGGTGTGCAATGATTACGTTAGGTGGCTCTTCATAAGTTGTTCCAGGCCTGGTATTACTTTTTGGCACATCGCCGTCAAGCCACGCGTTTAAGGTGACAAATGATTCTTCATCACCTTGGTAGTAGTCGGCATGCCCGTATCTGTGTTTCATGAAGTTGATTTTTTCATTGTCTGCATACAAATCACCCCACACATAATCACCAACAATGCCAACTCGATAGTCGTAAACACCGTCTTGATCAGCATCATGTTCGCTGGCTAAAGTCCAACCATCCTCAGTACCTGGATGGTCGGGATGGAAATTATTCAGCCCTTCATTTGGCCTTGACGGAATCCCTGTGGCCATTTCTTTGACGCATGAGGCAGTCATAGTTAGTGGATTTGTCAAAACATCAATGTAAGTCCCATTACGTTTTTTGGCATGAAGATTTGGCATCAATTCCTGGCTATCCATGAGAGATTGTCTGCCTCCATCAAGCACTATAAAGAGTAAGCCATCACTCAATGTTTCATCTGGCGAAGGTGGTAATTCTAAGCCGTCTTTAGGAGCAGGTGCATCAGATATAATGTATGAGCCAGTATAGACAAATGATGGCAAAGACAGAACGATAACCATCAAAATAGCTGTAAATAGGAATTTACGATTGCCAATAATGGACCAATCCGACTTTTCCATAATAGGTCAAATCAAATTCAATACTTAATTCTCTTGTCGACGATGAGAAGAAAAGTGCAACTTAGGAAGATTAATTTGTCAACCGTTATCTATTTTCGTTTAAATTAACAACAGACACTTCCAAGCGTTCATGGGTGGGGTGAACCTCGACTAATTGGACTTGGACATTGACAAACCCAGCAATTTGTTCAGCAGCAGACAATGGCAGTTCAATTCTTCTAGTTGCGGAGTCATACCTTATCCATCCATCAGACAATTCTAATTCTTGTGATAACTCTTCTACATCATCTCTTGCATCGCTTTCGTCGGTAGGAATTGCACCAAATAGAATTGTATCATCATCACTCAAGACTTCATATGGTCGCAAAGTCACTTCCGCTCGACGTCTAAATCTTGCACGAAGTTGACCAGCATCCTTGAAATTAGCACTGCAAAACTTTACGTGAAAACTCATCCCTTTTGCGTGTTGCTTAAGTTTTAATCCTAATTCTAGTGAACCTTCTGCGGCAGCAGTCATGGAGCCACTTAGGTTGAAACCACGGACATCCATATTGTCTTGATTGCCAACAGTAATCTCTAACTCATTTAAGTTAAGAAATTGAACATTAGAACCATTCATTTCTTCTAAAAGTGCGAATAATGAATCTGCTTTATCCGGTTCACAAGGCAATTCTATTCCTACATTGATACCAACTTTATGACATTCATCAATAACCTGTAGGTATCTTTCTAGCCTTCCATCTAGTAAGTGAAACCGAATCTCATCCAGGCCTGCATCGGCAAATCTTGAACTATTTACTGGGTTAAATGGTATGGAAGTGTAAAGGTGAATGTGATGTTCTTTACCAAATGCTGACTTTAGGTGTTTTATTGCCTCTAGCGATTTTTCCATGTCAAGCATCGGGTCTCCACCCGTAATCCCTGTTCCAGTTGCATTCATTGCTTGGGCTTCTTCTATGACTTCACTCCAATCACTACATCTTCTCTCATTAGCAAACATATCGGGAGTTTCACGACGATTATCAGACAGTGGGCAATAGTCGCATCCCCAATGACATTTACCAGTTACAAATAACACCAATTTACTACCTTTTTGACACTGAATACAACCTTCTGCTTCACCGACTTCAGCAGGTGAAATTTCAGTCGCCATAGGTAGAGGTCCTAACATAATAACAACTCTGGGAGGGGGTTTATCGTTTCAAAGTCTCGGATGTTCTTAGGAAGAATTGTTGATTATTTGATCTATTAGCCATCTATGAAAACGACGGTCGTTGGTTAACTCAGGATGAAAACTCAAGGCTAATTTTTTATCTTGCAATACTCCAACCGTCTCCTCATTAAGTGTAGCAATTTTTTGACATTTTATTGAATCCTCAATGAACCTTGGAGCTCGAATAAACACTCCTGGAAAATCTTCGTTTGTTGTTGCTGCTTGATTATAAATTGGTAATGGTTTGTGATTAAACTTGTCTCGAGATACCTCATAAGTTGACTCATGAGATTTTTCTGGTGTTTCTAATGACACTTTTACTGGAGCCTCAAATGAGAATCTTTGCCGCCCCCATGCATTTCGTGAAACTTCTACGTCGATGAATGGTTCTTGGTTTTGACCAGGGTTTGCAAGTAAAATTGCACCTGCACATGTACCTAATACCGGTTTATTTGGGAATTCTGATAACCAATTGAAAAGCTCCTCGAGCAATGATTCACTTTGACTTGCTATTCGCATAGTTGTAGATTCTCCACCAGGTAAGATAAGTCCATCCAGAGATGAATCAACTTGTGATGCCTTACGTAATTCAACAATTTCTACGGCAATATTCATTTCTAAGGCTGCATGTTGAATCGCTTCACAATGCTCATGGCGCGCACCTTGCAACATCGCTACACCAATGCGGACCATGTCAACCGCTGATACTTGTCCTCTATCAGTTCGCCGCTCAGTACATTAATTGAATAACCCGCACTCATAGCAATAACCATGGCAGAGCATACCGGAGATTGTTTCCTTGTCCCCGGCCCTGTTCGAATGAATCAGAGATGTCTTGATGCTATGTCCACTCCAGTGATTACGGCTCGTGGGCCAGAGTTTCGAGATGTTATGGCAGAATTAAATTCAGGTTTACGGTATGCGTTTAATTTAACTCCTTCAAAACCTGAAAAGAAAACACAATCTTGGGCTGGAGATGATGATTACAAGGTAATGGCAGTTTCTGGCAGTGGTACTGCAGCAATGGAGATGATCATTGCCAACCGATTTAGATCCAATGATTTGGTTCTTGTACCAACCAATGGTAAGTTTGGCGAAAGAGTCGCTGAAATGTGTAAGCGTTTTTGTAATGTTAAACATATCAAATATGAGTGGGGGAGAGCATTTGATTTGTATGAATTGGAGCAACAGTTAGAGAGGAAATGCTATGAAGCCCTACTTATTTGTCATAATGAAACCAGTTCAGGAATAACTCAAGACGCGCCTGCAATAGCAGAGATGTGCCATCGCAATCAAACTTCATTTATTTTAGATGGTATAACTTCGATTGGTGGTTTACCGGTTAACCTTGATGAATGGAATGTCGAGGCAGCGGCCATGGGTGCACAGAAATGTACAGCAGGCCCATCTGGCATTGCGGCTATAGCATTTAACACTCGATTCTATGAGCGATGTAAAGCAATAAAGGAACAAGAGGATATCAATGCGTTATTTTATCTTGATTTTATTTCGGCTTTCAAAAAAGGTGATGACGACCAAACACCATGGACTCCAGCAATCAACTTGGCTATGGGTTGGGCACAAGCGCTAAACATTTTGAAAGATGAGGGGTTAGAAAATCGTTGGCAAAGATGTCAAGAATTGTCAACAGGTGTGCAGAATTTATTCCTTGACCTTGGCTTTGAACTATTAGCCGATATTTCTCAAAGAAGTGCTACTGTTACTGCAATTATGTATCCTGATGGAATCGATGAAAATTGGCGTTCAGATTTGAAAAATAAATTTCAAACCCAAGTAATAGGGGCTCAAGACCATCTAAAGGGCAAGATGTTTAGAGTTGGCTCAATGGGAGAAACCACAAAAGAAGAAATGATTGAAGGGTGTAGAAGGATGCTTGAGTGTTTCAAAGAACATGGCCATGATGTAGCAGATGTAGATCTTGCGAGTTATTTTTGAGGTGAATAAGTGAGCCGACACATTGTTCTTGGTCGATTTCAACCATTTCACAAAGGACATGAGTATCTAGTAAATTGTGCCTTTGAATTGGCAGGAGAAAATGAAGTATTGATTGCGATTGGTTCTTCAAAAAAAGGATGGGAGCCCAACAACCCATGGACTTTTGAAGAACGTCAGGTAATGATACAATCATGGCTTAATGCTAATGAAAAATCAGCGACAATTATTGGTGTTGAAGATATTAATGATCCACCTAATTGGGTTGAACATGCAAGTAAGTCTCATGGTCAAGGAATATTAGTGACTTCTGATGAGGAAACTAAGGAATTATATGAAACAGCAAACTTCGATGTCAAATTTATTGAGTTGTCAAATCGCGAAAATTTTGAAGGTTGGCGTGTAAGACAAACGTTGTTGATGCTTTCAACCGTTTATGATGACGATGCAATAATTGAGGTTTTATCGGCAACAATTCCACAACAAGTAGTTGATTGGCTAATTGAAAATGACGCAATTTACCGTCTTTCTACTATGGTGTCTGGAGTTAATGTTGGTTAATCTTCGGAAGCAACAACAACTCTTGAGGCAACCAAAACTTTCTGCTTATACATATAACCAGATTCGATTACATCTACAACAGTACCACTGGGGAACTCCTTTGAAGCAGGAATTGTAGTTATTGCATCCATCTTGGCTGGGTCGAATTTTTTGCCTTTTGCATCGATTGCAGTAACTCCATCGCCAGATAATTCATGCCACATCTTGTTTCTTAACAGTCTAAGTCCTTGAGCAACCGGAGATTGGTCGTCATCATCAATATTATTCATAGCTCTATCAACATCTGCAAGTACAGTTAGCATCTTTCTTGCAAGTCCCATACTACCATATTGTATCAATTCTGATTTTTCTGAAAGAAATCTTTTTCTGACATTTTGGATTTCTGCATCTTTGTAAGCGATTTCTTTTTCAGCAATCTCTGCTCTTTCAAGAGCCGCTTCAAGCGGGTCTTGCTTTTCAACAATTCCTACTTCTAATGTTTCAACACTTTCATCAATAACTGGAATTTCGTCATCAGTAGATTCGACGGGAATCTCGTCATTCTCCTCAGACATGGTAATCGCTATTGGCACTTATTTTTGAATCCGTCGTATTCAT